>Ga0302314_10001587_pt1 | contig 42419 bp, 40 predicted proteins | sample III_Palsa_N2_3_FD_200533 | JGI IMG/M metagenome (GOLD analysis project Ga0302314, IMG submission 200533) | Peat permafrost microbial communities from Stordalen Mire near Abisko, Sweden - III_Palsa_N2_3 | ecosystem: Environmental > Terrestrial > Soil > Palsa > Peat permafrost | place: Sweden... | reverse complement strand
CGGTGTGGGATGGCCATCCCACACCGGCACTCCAAACTCTCGACGAGTTTTAGAGTTCTGGCAAACTAACGAGGCTCAGCATGAGCGGTCTTTTTAGATTTTTCTTCCAACTTAGCGCCCGTGAAATGAGGGCCAGGACGACCACAACAGGTGGTGCCTCAACGTGCAATTTCGCGTGAAGGTGACGGGTTTCGCTCGATTTCGCCACCAGGAAAAGTTTTGAGATAAGCCGCAAAGCCTGTGCGTACCTCAGTTGCCTTGCGCCCGATTTCCGCTGCTTCGACAGGCACCAATGCCGCTACTGGCCTGCCGTACCGTGTGATTGTCACGAATTCGCCCTTGCTCGCTCGATCGACGAGTTTCGGTAAGGTCGCCTTGGCATCTCTGAGCGTGATGGTCAGCATGTTCGGTCCCGCAAATTTTCTCGGCACATGACGTCAGCAACGGAAATTCATCCGCGATACAGCGCATCCACCCGCGCGCCATAACGCTCGCGGATCTTGTGGCGGCGGATTTTCATCGAGGGGGTCAGTTCTTCGTTGGTGATCGCGAAGGGTTCGTCGGCGAAGGCGAACTGGCGTACTTTTTCGGTTACCGACAGATCGGCGTTGACCCGGTCGAGTGCGGTGCGGACTGCGGCGCGGAATGCGGGCAGGTCCTGCAGCGCGGCGATGTTGAAATGTTCGCCGGCCGCGCGTGCCCACTCGAGCGCCCATTCGGCGTCGGGCACGATCAGGCCGACGACGTAGGGGCGCTTGTCGCCGCTGACCATGGCTTGCGCGATTTCGGGTTGCAGGGTCAGCATGCCTTCGAGTTTCTGGGGCGAGATGTTGTCGCCCTTGTCGTTGACGATCATGTCTTTCTTGCGGTCGGTGATAACGATCCGCCCGGCCGGATCGATATGGCCGATGTCGCCGGTGTGCAGCCAGCCGTCGCGGATCATGCGCAGGGTTTCGACTTCGTTGCGCCAATAGCCGTGCATGACCAGCTCGCCCTGGACGAGGATTTCGCCGTCTTCGGCGATCTTGACGGTCACTTCGCGCATCGGCGGCCCGACCGTATCCATGCGCACACCGGCGCGCGGGCGGTTGACCGAAATTACCGGCCCGGCCTCGGTCTGGCCATAACCCTGCAGCAAAGTCAGGCCCATCGCTTCGAAGAAAATCCCGACTTCGGGATTGAGCGGCGCACCGCCCGAAACCAGCGCCTTCATCCGCCCGCCAAAGCGCGCGCGGATTTTCGGGCGCAGCGTGCGTTCCAGCACCATGTCGACCAATTTGTCTGCGAACTTGCCCTTGCCGGCAGCGCGGCGCGTGGCAATGTCGAGCGCGCGGTACATCATCGCGGCGGGCAGGCGACCCTGTTTTTCGACCTGTTTCATGATCCGCGTGCGCAGCACTTCGAACAGGCGCGGCACCACGACCATGATCGTGGGGCTCACCTCCTCCATGTTCGCGGCCAGTTTCTCCAGGCTTTCGGCGTAATAGATCGTGCCACCCATGCCGATCGGCAGGAACTGCCCCGCGCTATGCTCATAGGCATGACTAAGCGGCAGGAACGACAGGAACACCTCGTTCTTCCAGCCGAAATCCTCCGCCAGAATCCGCGCCGCGCCATCGACATTCCGCAGGATCGCACCATGATGCTGGCGCACGCCGCGCGGCGCGCCGCCGGTGCCGCTGGTATAAATAATGCACGCCAGCGTATCGCGCCCGATCGTAGTAATCCGCGCCTCGGTCTCGGCCCGCGCCTCCGCGATATTCCCCGTGATCAAATCAGCCCAGTCGTGAAACGCCAACATGCCCGACTGCATCTGCCGCAACGGCTCAATCCCGATCACATGCTCGACATTAGGCGCCCGCATCGCCGCGGCAAGCAAAGGCGCCGCCAACTTGGGCCCCGACACAATCACCGCGCGCGCGCCCGAATTTTCCAGAATATGATGGTGATCGCGCTCAGTATTGGTCGTGTAAGTCGGCACCGTCACCAGTCCCGCAGCCATGATCGCCAGATCGGCAATGCACCATTCAGGCCGATTTTCTGAAACCACCACGACCCGATCACCATCGCGCAGCCCGATCCGCCGCAGCGATTGCGCCAACGCGCAAACCTGGTCCGCCGCCGTCGTCCAATCGGTCGGACGCCACGCCCCACCGATCCTGGCCGCCAACATCGGCAACGCACCGCGCGTGCGCGCGCGATCGAGGAACATCGCCACAAGATTGGGGAAATGGTCGAAATCGGTGAGTTCCACGGCCTTGCTCGTTCCTCTGCGGCGGGCCTTGTGGCCTCTGGTGGCAGTCTAGGCGGCGGGGGGCAGGACGGCAAGGCGGGCGTTCAAGCCGGCGGGCGCTTTAAGGGCCTCCGGCGGGCAAGGGTTATCACCCTTGCATCCCGTTACCGTCCACGTTGGAGCGCCTTTGCATCGTAGTATCCCGCCGCGGCGCCGGGAGACAATCACTGCCGCTTCGCGGCGGGACGCAATGGCATGAACAGCACGCGAAGCAAGACGGTAACGGGATGCAAGGGCAGTAGCCCTTGCCCGCCGGAGGCCCTTAAAAACACCCCAAATCAAGGCGATACGCTAGCGCCCTCGCTCCGGGGATCGGCAGCGCCGACCCAGCCGTCGGGCGTGCGCTGGATCGCGTTCGCTTTCAGACGCATTGGCACCGCGACGACTTTGGTGTGGCCGAGCGCGGTCAGGGCGGGGACCATGGCGCCGACTGGCGTGTCGGCTTCGACGGCCAGTCCGCCGGGGAAGGGCATGACGACGCCCTGGGTGATGGCTGCGCGGGCATTCTGGCCCCAGTCGAGTGTGCCGATCAGCAGGCGGATGACCTGGACCGGGATCGTTACGCCGCCTGCTGCGCCGCCGACCAGGACTATGCGGCCTGCGGCGTCGTAGACGACTACCGGGGCGATCGAGCTGCGGGGGCGTTTTTCGGGGGCGACGCTGTTGACGGTTGGTTTGCCGTCGCGGTCGGGGTCGAGGTTGAAATCGGTCAGTTCGTTGTTGAGGAAGTAGCCGTTGACCATCAGGCCGGAGCCGAACGCGCTTTCAACGGTGGAGGTGAAGCTGGCGCTGTCGCCTTTGGCGTCGACGGCGACGAAATGGGTGGTGCCGTGTTCGTCGATTGGTGCGGCCAGGGCGTATTGGGGGTCGGTGCCTGTGGGCGTGCCTGGTGGGGCGTCCGGCATCGTGGTGTCGGGGCTGATCAGGGCGGATCGCGCGGCGATATAGGCGGGGTCGAGCAGGCCTTTGACCGGGACCGGCACGAAGCTGGGGTCATCGATAAACCGGTCGCGGTCGGCGAAGGCCAGGCGTTCGGCTTCGGCGATCAGGTGCCAGGCGACGGGCGAATTGGGGCCGAGCGCTTTCATGTCGAACCGGGACAGCATGCCTAGCGTTTGGAGCACGATGATTCCGCCCGAGGATGGCGGGCCCATGCCGCAGATCCGCCACTGGCGATAGGGCGCGCAGACCGGGGGGAGGTTGCGTGCGTGGTAGGCTGCCATGTCGGTGGCGGCCATTGGTGCGGGGTTGATCGGGCTGGTCGAGACGGCCTGCGCGATCGCGGCGGCGTTGGGGCCGGTGTAGAATGCGCGCGTGCCGTCGTGGGCGACGCGTTCCATCATGTGCATCAGCGCGGGGTTCTTGACGACGGTGCCGACGGGCAGCGGTTCGCCCTGGGCATCGAACCACAGGGCGCGGCCTTGTGGATCGAGGCCCGCGATATCCTTGGCGGCGGCGAGCGTCGCGTGGAGGCGGGGGGTGATCGCAAAGCCGTCGCGGGTCAGGCGGATTGCCGGGCCGAACAGTTGCGCCCACGGCAGATGCCCGTGTTGCGCATGGGCGAGCGCGGCTAGCGCGAGATTGCCGGGCACACCGACACTGCGCCCACCGGGGATGGCGGCGCCGTGGTCGAGCGGCTTGCCATCGCGATAAAACCATTTGGGGTCGGCGGCTTTTGGCGCGGATTCGCGGCCGTCATAGCTTTCGACATGGCCATCGGCGCTGCCGGTGACCAGGAACCCGCCGCCGCCGAGGCCAGTGCTTTGTGGCTCGACCACGCTCAGCACCAGCAGTGTCGCGATTACTGCGTCGGTGGCGCTGCCGCCGGCGCGCAACATTTCCGCGCCGGCCGCTGCCGCGCGCGGATCGGCCGCGGATACGACGCCGACCGATGGCGCCGGTGCCTTTGCGTAAGCCGGGGTGATCGCGATCGGCGACAGTGCCAATAACAGGGAGAGGTGGGCGACGCGTCTGGTTCGGTTGTGCATGTGCAGCAGGCTATTCGCTGCCAACGGCTTCCGCAATGCTTCCCATGCCCTCGGCGCGGGTTCGTTCGGCCAGGCCTTTGACAATGCGGCGTGCGAGGCCGGGTCCTTCGTAAACAAGGGCGCTGTAGATCTGCACCAGGCTGGCGCCCGCGCGGATCCGCGCCCAGGCGTCATCGACGGTTGCGATGCCGCCGACGCCGATCAGCGGGATCATCGCGCCGCTGGCCTTGCGGAAATCGCGCAGGCGTTGCAGCGCCAGGTCGCGCAGTGGTTCGCCCGACAATCCGCCGCTTTCGCCGGCATGCGCCGATCGCAGCGACGGGCGGCTGATCGTGGTGTTCGAGATGATCAGCGCGTCGATCCGGCGGTCGATCGCGATGCGGCAGATCGCATCGATGTCCGACGTTTCCAGATCGGGCGCGAGCTTCAGGAAGATCGGCGTCGGCACGTTGGCGCGCGCCGCGATCACCGCATCGAGCAGCGCCGCGAGCGCGCCTTCATCCTGCAGGTCGCGCAGGCCCGGGGTGTTGGGCGAGGAGATGTTGACTGTCAGGTATCGCGCCAGTGGCGCCATGATCCGCGTCATTTCGGCATAGTCGGCAATGCGGTCGGGCGAATCCTTGTTCGCGCCGATGTTCACCCCGACGATACCGTGGGCCGAGGCGCGCGCGCGCAATCGCTTCGCGGCCGCTTCGGCGCCATCATTGTTAAACCCCATGCGGTTGATCACCGCGCGATCCTCGACCAGCCGGAACAGGCGCGGGCGCGGATTGCCCACTTGCGGGCGCGGGGTCACCGTGCCGATTTCAGTAAAGCCGAAGCCGAGCGACAGCATGGCGTCGGGCACGAGTGCGTTCTTGTCGAACCCGGGCGCGAGCCCGACAGGGTTGGGAAAGGGAATGCCCGCAACGCGCTGAATCAACGTGGCGGCCATGTCGCGCGAACGCGACAATGGCGCCACCTGCAGGGCGGCGATGGTCAGGCGATGGGCGGTTTCTGCCGGTATCTTGAACAGCAACGGGCGCAACAGGCGATAGGACATCTTGAGCTTGGGTTCACTATAATCTGGTGTCGCGCCGATATCGGCGCAGAGTCGAGCGGGTGGCGGTCCGATCGGTACTGTGAGGCACATGGTGCAGCGCGCAAGAGGGGAAAGCCGCGAATTTAGGGCAAGTGCAACAATTTGCGACAAAGGTACTAAAGTGTTGCAGACAGGCCACTTCTGTCCTGATTTTGCGATGGGCGCCGGGGCCGGAAACTGAAATATGACGCACGTCTTGCCATGGTGCACCGCGATACCTAAATACCGGACCGAATCAGTCTGATTTCAAATCGGCGGGGGATTTTCCTGCCGATCGGTCCGGTCAAAGGTGTGGTTTGCAATGCGTCTCTCCAGCATGGGCGATTATGCCGTGGTCACGATGACCGCTGCTGCGCAGCGGTGCGGACGAACGCGCGTGTCGGCGCAGCAACTCGCCGATGAAACCGGACTGCCCGCGCCGACGGTGCAGAAACTTGTGAGCAAATTGTCGGCCGCCGGGCTGCTGCGCGCGGTGCGCGGCGCAGGCGGCGGGCTGACTCTGGCGCGTCCGGCGGCGACGATCTCGCTCGCCGATATCATCGAGGCGGTCGAAGGACCGATCGCGATGGCCGCGTGCAGCGACCGGCTTCGCCATGAAGCAGGTCGTCACGAATGCTCGCTGGAAAGCGCGTGTTCGGTGCGGCCGCACTGGCCGCTGGTCGATGCCGCGCTGCGCGGCGCGCTGGCGGGCATTTCGCTCAGCCAGTTGGCGGGCCACGACCGGCCCGCACCCCCCGCGGCGATATCCCGATTTGTTGAGGCCCAAGCATGACCGACCAGTTGGACACAGACCTGCCGATTCGCGACCAGGCCGCGCACGATGCGGCGGCGCGCGCCGCCGATTACGAGCATGGCTGGTCTTCGGATATCGAGCAGGAATACGGCCCGAAGGGGCTGTCCGAAGACACCGTGCGCTATATTTCGGCCAAGAAGAACGAGCCCGAATGGATGCTCGAATGGCGGCTGAAGGCCTATCGGCACTGGCTGACGATGCCGATGCCCGACTGGGCGAAGCTCAACATTCCGCCGATCGATTACCAGGCGGCGTATTACTGGGCCGCGCCCAAGACCAAGGACGGGCCCAAGAGCCTGGACGAAGTCGACCCCGAAATCCTGCGCATTTACGAAAAGCTGGGCATTCCGCTGGCCGAACAGGCTGTGCTGGCCGGCGTTGAAGGCGCGCGCAAGATTGCGGTCGATGCGGTGTTCGACAGCGTGTCGGTGGCCACGACGTTCCGCAAGGAGCTCGAAGCGGCGGGCGTGATCTTCCGCTCGATCAGCGAGGCGATCCGCGAATATCCCGATCTCGTGCGGCGCTGGCTGGGCAAGATCGTGCCGATGCACGACAACTATTTCTCCGCGCTCAACTGCGCGGTGTTTTCCGACGGGACGTTCGTCTACATTCCCGAGGGCGTGCGCTGCCCGATGGAGCTGTCGACGTATTTCCGCATCAATGCCGAAAATACCGGCCAGTTTGAACGCACCTTGATCGTCGCCGACAAGGGCTCGTACGTGTCGTACCTCGAAGGGTGCACCGCGCCGCAGCGCGATGAAAACCAGTTGCACGCGGCCGTGGTCGAACTGGTCACGATGGACGACGCCGAAATCAAGTATTCGACCGTGCAGAACTGGTACCCGGGCGACGCAAACGGCAAAGGCGGGATCTACAATTTCGTCACCAAGCGCGCACTGTGCCAGGGCGCACGCAGCAAAGTGTCGTGGACCCAGGTCGAAACCGGCTCGGCCGTGACGTGGAAATACCCGAGCTGCGTGCTGAACGGCGAAGACAGCGTCGGCGAATTCTACTCGGTCGCGGTGACCAACAACCACCAGCAGGCCGACACCGGCACCAAGATGATCCACAACGCACGCGGCACCCGATCGACGATCGTGTCGAAGGGGATCAGCGCGGGCAAATCGAACAACACCTATCGCGGCCTCGTCCGCGTGGCGCGCAATGCCGATGGCGTGCGCAACTTTACCCAGTGCGACAGCCTGCTGCTCGGCGCCGACTGCGGCGCGCACACCGTGCCGTATATCGAAGTCAAGAACCCGACCGCGACGATCGAGCACGAAGCGACCACGTCGAAAATCTCCGACGACCAGTTGTTTTACGCGATGCAGCGCGGCTTGTCGCAAGAGGACGCGGTAACGCTGATCGTCAACGGTTTCGCCCGCGAAGTCCTGCAGCAACTGCCGATGGAATTCGCGGTCGAGGCGCAGAAATTGTTGGGCATCAGCCTCGAAGGATCGGTCGGATGACCGGGCAATCACACGGAACACAGCCAGACATGACGTTGCTATCGATTACCGACCTCACCAATGAAATCGCGGGCAAGCCGATCCTTCAGGGATTGTCGCTGTCGATCGGCGCGGGCGAAATCCATGCGATCATGGGCCCCAATGGCGCGGGCAAATCGACGCTGGCCTATACGCTGGGCGGACGTCCCGGGTATGTTGCGACCGGCGGCAGTGCGACGCTCGATGGCGCCGACTTGCTGGCGATGGCGCCGCATGAGCGTGCCGCTGCCGGGCTGTTCCTGGGCTTTCAGTACCCGGTCGAAATCCCCGGCGTGTCGATGGTGCAATTCCTGCGTGAGGCGCTCAATTCGCAGCGCAAATCGCGCGGTGAGGCGCCGCTGTCCGGCGGGGCTTTCCTGAAGTTGGCGCGTGAACAGGCGGCTTTGTTGAAGCTCGATGCCGAAATGTTGAAACGCCCGGTCAATGTCGGGTTTTCGGGCGGCGAGAAGAAGCGCGCAGAGATGGTCCAGATGGGCATTCTCGATCCGAAGCTGGCGATCCTCGACGAGACCGATTCGGGGCTCGATATCGACGCGCTGAAAATCGTGGGCGAGGGGATCAATGCGATCATGCGCAAGCCCGACAAGGCGGTGCTGTTGATCACGCATTACCAGCGGCTGCTCGATTACGTGAAGCCCGACTATGTTCACGTGCTGGCCGGCGGGCGGATTGTCCGGTCGGGCGGACCAGAACTCGCGCTCGAACTCGAAGAGCAGGGTTATGAGGCGCTCGTCGCATGACCGCGCTGCCGACCCGGCATGACGAGGCGTTTCGCTATGCCGATATCGCCGCGCTTGAGGCGGCGTGGCCTGTTGCGACGCGTACCATCGTGGTCGCGTCGGGCGACACTGCGGCGCATTCGCTGGTCGTCGCGGATGGCGCAGTCCACGATATCGCGATCATCCTGGGCGCGGGCGCGCAGGCGTCGTTCCATGTGCTGAACGCGGCGCGCGGCTATGGCCGGGTCGCGATGCGCGTGACTTTGGCGGCGGGCGCGCAGTTTCACCTGGGCGTGGCGCAGATTGCGGGCGGCGATCAAACCGTCGAAATCGTGAGCGAAGTCGTCCATGCCGAACCCGATACGATTTCGCGCCAGGTCGTTCGTCAGGTCTTGGCGGGCAATGCGACCGGCAACTATCTGGGCCGTGTCGTCGTCGATCGCGGCGCGATCGGCACCGATGGCGAACAGTCGATCCGCGCGATGCTGCTCGATCGCACCGCGACGGCCAATGCGCGGCCCGAGCTCGAAATCTATGCCGACGACGTCAAATGTGCGCATGGCTGCGCGATTGGCGAACTCGATGCGGGCGCGCTGTTCTATCTCGCCAGCCGCGGCATTCCGCCCGCAGCCGCCAAGGCGCTGATGCTGCAGGCGTTTCTGGCAGAAGCATTCGTGGGCGCCGAGGATGAAGACCAGTTGACCGCGGCGGCACTCGCCGCGCTGGAGGCGATCGTATGACCCTGCTCGCCGAAATTCCGGCGCACGCGGCAGACGCGTTTCCGGGTCTGGTCACGCGCGAGGGCAAGCGCTGGCATTACCTCGACAGCGCGGCGACGGCGCAGAAACCCAATGTGGTGATCGATGCGGTCGCGCGTGCGCTCGGCCCCGATTATGCGACGGTCCATCGCGGGCTCTATGCGCGCTCGGCCGAGATGACCACGGCGTATGAAGCGGCGCGGCGCGAAGTTGCGGCGCTGATCGGCGGCGGCGAGCACGAACTGGTGTTTACGCGCGGCGCGACCGAGGCGATCAACCTGGTCGCGCAGACCTGGGGCGTGGCCAATTTGCGCCCCGGCGATCGCATCCTGCTGTCGCTGCTCGAACACCATTCGAACATCGTGCCGTGGCAGTTGATCCGCGATCGCACCGGCATCGAAATCGACGTCTGCCCGCTGACGCCCGAAGGCCGGATCGATCTCGATGCGGCCGAGGCCATGCTGACCCCGGCGCACAAGCTGGTGGCATTTGCGCATGTGTCGAATGTGCTGGGCGGCGTGCTCGATGTCGCGCGTGCGGTGCGGATCGCGCACAATGTCGGCGCGCGCATCCTGATCGACGGGTGCCAGGCGGTGGCGCGGGTGCCGGTCGATGTGGCCGCGCTCGATTGCGATTTCTATGCATTTTCGGCGCACAAACTTTACGGCCCGACCGGGATCGGCGCGCTGTGGGCCAAGGCGGAACTGCTCGACGCGATGCCGCCATGGCAGGGCGGCGGGTCGATGATCGACCGCGTGACCTTTGCAAAGACGACCTGGGCGCCGGCGCCGCAGCGGTTCGAAGCGGGCACGCCGGCGATTGCCGAAGCGATCGGTTTTGCCGCCGCTGCGAAATTCGTGAAAGCCCAGGGGCTGGCCGCGATCCATGCGCATGAGGCGGCGCTGGTGAAGCGCGCGCGCAGCGAATTGGGCCGGATCAACGCAGTAAAGCTGTTCGGGCCCGAAGACAGCGCGGGCATCGTCAGTTTTACGCTCGAGGGGGTGCACCCGCACGATCTCGGCACTATATTGGACGAAGAGAACGTCGCGATCCGCGCCGGGCACCATTGTGCGCAGCCGCTGATGGCTTCGCTCGACGTGCCGGCGACCGCGCGTGCGAGTTTTGCATTGTACAGTGATGACAGCGATATCGCCGCGCTGGTGCGCGGAATCGAGCGCACCCTGAGGATTTTTGCATGACGCAGGACCACAAATTTACGATCGAGGAAGTGGATGCGGTCGAGCAGCCACCCCGTGCCAAAGTCGAAGACGAAAACACGGGCGACAAGTTCGCGCGCAAACGCGACTATCTGGAAGGGTTTCTCGCTGAAACACCTGCCGGCGTGAATTCGGCCGAGCCCGGTGGCGACACCTACGAGGCGGTCATTCAGGCGCTGCGCGAAATTTACGATCCCGAAATCCCGGTCAATATCTATGACCTGGGACTGATCTATGGCGTCGAAATCGATGCCGAGGGCCATGCTTCGGTGCAGATGACGCTGACCACGCCGCATTGCCCGGTCGCCGAATCGATGCCCGCCGAAGTAGAACTGCGCGTCAGCGCGGTGCCCGGCGTGCGCGATGCCGAAGTCGCCCTCGTCTGGGATCCGCCGTGGGATCCGCAGAAAATGAGCGACGACGCCAAACTCGAACTGGGCATGCTCTGATGGTCGAAGTCACCAAAGTACGTCCGGTGCGTGAACGCCCCGCCGCGGTGCTGCTGACCGAGCGCGCGCAAGACCGTATCGGTGCGCTGATGGCCAAGGCGCCCGAAGGCTCGATCGGCGTACGCCTGTCGACCCCGCGCCGTGGCTGTTCGGGCCTGGCGTATTCGGTCGATTACGTGAACGACGCGATCGCGATGGACGAACGCATCGTGACGCCGGGCGGCACGCTGTTCATCGATGGCGGATCGGTGCTGTACCTGATCGGCAGCACGATGGACTGGGTCGAAGCCGACTTTCAGGCCGGGTTCGTGTTCGCCAATCCGAATGCCAAGGGTAGCTGCGGCTGCGGCGAGAGCTTTACCGTCTAGGTATAGCCGGCTTCGCGACCGTGGCGCACGGCGAGCAGGGCAACCTGTTCGCCATCCACGCGATACAACACGACATACGCCCCAGCACCAAACCCGATCGGCCATTCCCGAAATTCGGGCGGCATTCCGTCGCAAGATCGCCCCGCATGCGCATGACGGGCGAGGATCTGGACGCCTTCGCGGATGACCTTGACGGCGCGCTGCGCCGCATCGGGGTTGGCCGGGGCAAGGAAGCGATAAAGGCGCTGCACATCGGCAAGCGCCTCGGGTGTCCAGATCAGGTGTGGCAAGGCGGCAAGCTCGCATCCTCGCCCGCTTCAAGCTTGGCAAGCCATGTGTCCGCTTCGTCGCCCGTCAGATGCAGGCCGCTGGCCTGGTAATTCTCCCAGGCCTGCAGGGCATCCTGCCGGAACGATTCGCGCTTTTCCTCGCGCTCGACATATTCGCGGATAGCCTCCCGCATGACCCAATGCGCCGAACGGTCGCGAACGGTTGCCAAGTGCTGGACGCGCTCTTTGAGCGTGTCGTCAAGCTTGAGCGAGGTTGCCATGATGCAGCGCCTTGTTTGGTAGTACCTTGCGATACCTTTATCGCCGAAAGCGATTAGGGGCAACCGTCAGAGCAGACCCACCAGCGGCGAACTGCCCTGGCCCAGGATTGTTTCGACACGGCTGTCGGTCAGGTCGCTGGTGAATTCTGCGCCGATGCGATCGCCTTCGGTCCAGCGCACGATCGCGCGGATCGCTTCGTTTTCACCCGAAAAACCCAGCCGGATGAATTGCCCGGGCCGGTATTCGATCCCCTTCGCAAAACCCAGACAGCAGCCGTGCGTCGACAGGTCGACCAGGCGCACCGTCGCCGCGCTGTTGGCCGGCGCCGTGTCCTGCCGTTTGCGTTCACGCCGATCGCAAGCGGTGTCTTCCGGGGCCGACGCGGCGCTGGGTTTGCGTTCCATGGTCAGCTCCTGCGATCTGCGCGCATGAACACCATCAGCGCCTGTTCCATCGCGTCGAGATCGCCGTCGGCGGGCAGCCGGTCATCGAGCCACTGCTGGCTATCGTGTGAGACGCGGTATTCGGCGCGCTCTTCGGCCACGATGTCGCGCGCGGGGCTGTCGGTGCGGCGGCGGCCAAATCCGCCGGCTCCGCCGAACCCGCGGCCGCGTACCGCCGAAACCAGGCCATTGGCGCTGGTGCGCACTTCACGGGCCATATCCGTGGCGCGCCGCATCGGAGCGGGCTCCTGCGTCCGTTCTTTCGGGGCATCGGGCGTGGCCAGACCCTGCCAGCTTTGCAGGTAATTCGCGATGCCCTGCACAAACAGCGTCGTCCATTCGGGCGCATTGTCTGCGCCGAGCATCGCGTCCTTGATGCGGTACAGCATGGCCGCCTCATCGGAATTCACTTGTGCAGGGCCCGCTGCACCTTGGGTAAAGATCACCCGGCGCAACAGCGCGCAGTCCTGCGCGCGGATACCGTCGCTCGCGACAACGGCGCGCTCGATCTGGGCGAGGATATAGCTTTTCATAGTGGCGGGCGCATGATCCATCTTTTCCAGCAGATGGACCAGCAAGGCGATCTTTGCCGGCGAAGGCACCAGTCCGCCGCGATCGAGGTGAACGATCAGCCAGTCGGCCTGCACCTGCGACAGGGTCCCACGCGGATTGCCGGTGTTGAGCAGGAATTCGGCAAGCGCCTCGACGAAAAACAGCGTCCAGACAGGGCTGGGTGACAGCACGTCTTCATTGATCGCCAGAATATCTTCGGCCTGGCTCGCCTCGATGACGCCGGCGGGCCAGATCTGGCGTCGCAGCGACAGCACAGCCTCTTCGCTGATCGCCCCGTCGATCAGCCCGTCAGCCACCAATGGGCCAAAATGCATGGTCATGATTGAAACGGCATGCGCGTGTCCACTTACCCCTAAGTGGACACGGTTATGCCTGATTGTGGTTTAAGACTGCTTTACGCGCAACCTAGGTATCACGATTGTCGCAAGTCGGGTGCAAGCGCCTCGGCTTTCAACAGCGCGATCGCTTCTGCCAGGGGCACGACGCGCTGCTGCTGTTCGCCCAGACGGCGGATCGCGACGGTGCCTTCCTCGGCCTCGCGCTTGCCGACCACGAGCAGGTACGGGACTTTCTGCAGCGAGTGCTCGCGCACCTTGTAGTTGATCTTCTCGTTGCGCAGATCGGATTCGACGCGGATGCCCGCCGCGGTCAGCGCGGCGACAGCAGAATGCGCATAGTCGTCGGCATCGGATACGATCGTTGCGACGACGGCCTGGACCGGCGCCAGCCACACGGGCAGGCGGCCCGCGAAATGTTCGATCAGAATGCCGATGAAACGCTCGTACGAGCCGAAGATCGCACGATGCAGCATCACCGGACGATGGCGCTCGCCATCCTCGGCAATATAGCTCGCGTCGAGCCGTTCAGGCATTACGCGGTCCGATTGCATCGTGCCGACTTGCCAGGTGCGGCCGATCGCATCGGTCAGGTGCCATTCCAGCTTTGGCGCATAAAACGCGCCTTCGCCCGGCAGCTCTTCCCAGCCGAATTCGGGCGTGGCGAGGCCGGCCGAGGCGACCGCATTGCGCAGTTCCTCCTCGGCAATGTCCCACATCGCTTCGCTGCCAAACCGTTTGTCGGGGCGCAGCGCCAGCTTGATCGCGTACGTAAACCCAAAGTCCTTGTAGATCCGGTCGGCGAGCACGCAGAAATTGCGCACTTCCTCGACGATCTGGTCTTCGCGCGCAAAAATATGCGCGTCGTCCTGGGTAAACTGGCGCACGCGCATCAGCCCGTGCAGTGCGCCATGCGGTTCGTTGCGATGGCAGCAGCCGTTTTCGTAGAAGCGCAAGGGGAGTTCGCGATACGATTTGATGCCCTGGCGGAAAATCAGCACATGCGCGGGGCAGTTCATCGGCTTCAGCGCCATCCACTGTGCATCGTCCGAGACCAGCGGGCCTTCATCTTCGACATTCGGCACTTCGTCGGGGATGACGAACATGTTTTCGCGGTACTTGCCCCAATGGCCCGACGCTTCCCACTGGCGCGCGTCCATCACTTGCGGGGTTTTCACCTCGCGATAGCCCGCGGCATCAATCGCGCGGCGCATATAGGCCTCCAGCTCGCGCCAGATGCGATAGCCCTTGGGGTGCCAGAACACCGAACCGTGCGCTTCGGCCTGCAAATGGAACAGGTCCATTTCGGCGCCCAGCTTGCGGTGGTCGCGCTTCGTCGCTTCCTCGATGCGCAGCAGATGCGCGTCGAGCTGCTTCTTGTTCAGCCAGCCAGTGCCGTAGATGCGGCTGAGCATCGCGTTTTTCTGGTCGCCGCGCCAATAGGCACCCGACACGCGCGTCAGCTTGAACGCTGCCGGATCGAGCTTGCCGGTCGAGGCCAGATGCGGCCCGCGGCACATGTCGAACCAGTCGTCGCCCGACCAGTACACCGTCAGTTCCTCGGCATCCGGCAGTTCGGCAGCCCATTGCGCCTTGAACGTTTCGCCGCTCGCTTCCCAGCGCGCGATCAGGTCGGCGCGCGGCCACACTTCGCGGCGCAGCGGTTTGTCCGCCGCGATCAGCGCGCGCATCTTGGCCTCGATCGCGGGCAGGTCGTCCTCGGTAAAGGCACGATCTTTCGGCGCGAAATCGTAATAGAAGCCATCGTCGGTCGACGGGCCGAATGTGATCTGCGTGCCGGGAAACAGCGCCTGTACCGCTTCGGCCAGGACATGCGCGAAATCGTGACGCGCCAGTTCCAGCGCGTCGGCTTCATCGCGCGACGTCACCAGCGAGAGGTGTGCGTCGTGCAGCAGCGGGCGCGTGATGTCGTACAGTTCGCCATCGACGCGCGCGCCGATCGCCGCTTTGGCCAGGCCCGGGCCGATTGCTGCCGCAATCGCGGCCGGGGTGGTGCCGGGCGCGACTTCGCGAGCGGAACCATCGGGCAGCGTGATTGTAAGCATATCGGACATGAAGAAAGTGCCTTTGCGCGTAAACGCGCTCGCTTTGGCAGAAAGCAGGCGGTTCAGGAAGAGGGGAAGGTACGGTTCCTGCGCGTGAGCCAGTCAGCGACCAGCCAACCGGCGATCAGGCAGACAAACGGCATCGCCGGATAATGAAACCGCGACTGGCCCGAAAACACCACAGCGATCGCGGTCGGAAACAGCGCGACCACATAGGCGACCAGCCACCAATCGATGATCCGCGCGCCTGCCGCGCGGCGCGCGACGATCATCCGCCATGGCGCGACGACAAATGCGACCAGCAGCAGCCAATACCACACCTGGTTTACCGCGCGCACCGCCAGGAACGCATGCGGCGCCGCTTTAAACGCCCAGGATCCGGTTTCATACGCCCATTGTCCTTCGCCATCGGGGCCCCACAAGTGCCAGACTTTCAACGGGGCGAGAGCGACAAACCGCGTCGGATGCGCCTTGATCCAGCCAACACCGAGCGCGCGCGATTGCGCATCATAGGCCACTTCGTCGCTGTCTTTCAGCGCATCGATACTGTGGACCAGCGCATCGTCGGGTGTGTACCCGCCGCGCGCGCTGTCGTTGTTTCCCGTCAGCAGCGTAATCCCGCCATTGGTCGAAACCGTGACCCACGCGCCCAATTCGCGGTGGTTGCGGATCGTCCACGGCGCAATCACCAGCGCTGCGGCAATGAACACGACCATCGTGCGCGCCGCGACCTGGGGCAGGCGGCGCCAGACGTCGCCCTGCCGGCACAGCATGATCAACGCGATCGCGGGAATAATCACCAGCGTCTGCGCCTTGACCAATGTCGCCACGCCAAACACCAGACCCGCCAACACAGTCCATAGCCAGCCGGGCCGCGCGATCATCAACCAGATCCCGCCCATCAACAGCGCGGTATACATGACTTCGGTCAGCGCCAGCGGCACATACAGGACAGCATTGGGATAGACCGCCAACATCAGCAACCCGCAGCGCGCCGCCAGTTCCGATCCCGAAAGCCGCCGCCCCAGATCGAGCGTCAGCCACGCGGTCAGCGCACTCGCCAGCCAGTTGATGCCCGCAACCGTCCAGATCGACACGCCGAACACGCGAAACGCCAGCGACAATAGCCACGGCCAGCCCACCGGCCAGAACGCAGTCGGCATGCCCTGCCCATTCAGATACCCCAGCCCATGCGCCAGCATCGCGCCATGGCCATAATACCAGTCGGCATCGGACGACGGCACCACTGCGCCCGCAATCACCACCGCGCGCAACGCCAGATACACGTCAAACACGACGGGCAGCGCGGCAGGCGCCATCAACAGGCGAACAATCCGGTCGGACAAGCGGTCAATCATGCCGCAGGTTTATATACGACGCGGGTTAATGCCCGGATAAATCCCTGTCATCGGCCGGGCCGAGCGATTATCAGGCAGGCCATGCCAGATTCCGTGACCGTTCCAGCACCCGTCGCCTACCACACAATGCCCGATGGCCGCCGCCTGGCCTATCGCCGCCTCGCCGGCGCCAGGCCGATGATCGTGTTCCTGCCCGGATACCGGTCGGACATGAACGGCGGCAAGGCCACCGCTGTGCTCGATTGGGCCTATACCAATGGCCACGCCTGCCTGCTGCTCGACTATTCGGGCTGCGGCCAGAGCGATGGCGAGTTTGCGGATGGCACGCTGACGCGCTGGTGCGCCGAAGTCGTCGCGCTGATCGAGATGTGCGGCCCGGGGCAGGTCGTCCTCGTCGGATCGAGCATGGGCGGCTGGCTGATGCTGCTGGCCGCAGAGGAACTGGGCGCACGCGTCGCCGGCCTCGTCGGGATCGCCGCCGCGCCTGATTTCACCGACTGGGGCCGCGACAATGTCGCAAAGGCCGCGCTGGCCGAAGGGCACGTGGTCTATGAAGAAAACGGATACGGGCCAGAACCCACGCCGATGTACCCCGCATTCTGGGCCGATGCGCAAGGAAATCGGCGGCTGTCCATGCCCGTCACGTATGAGGGCCCGGTGCGCCTGATCCACGGCCAGGCCGATCCCGATGTGCCCTGGACGATTTCGCTGCGCCTCGCCAATGCGCTGTGTTCATCCGACGTGCAGATCCACCTGATCAAGGACGGTGATCACCGCCTGTCGCGCGTTGCCGATATCGATGTCCTGATCGCAACACTCGGTGGCCTGTTTGCGCAGCCCCAAGGATTACAAGCATGATTGCCCTGTTGCCGCTGATGATGCTGATGCAGGTCGGCCCCGATCCGCATGTCTATGCCCAGCCGTTGACGATAATCACGCAGCATCGCCGCGACGCGCCGGTCAACACCACGCCCCAGCCACTCGCCGATCAACTCTCCGAATGCATGACCCGCGCGCATGCGGATCCGGCCGCGGGCCTCGCCTATGCGCGCGACTGGCTGGCGGGCGCAAAGACCGCCGATGCCCATGCGCGTGCCAACCAGTGCATCGGGCTGATCGATTCCGACCTGGCCGACTATGCAGGGGCGCAGACTGCATTTGCCGACGCCGTGGCCGCGGTCCCGGCGGTGGACACGGCGACCGCAGTGCCGATCATGGCAATGGCGGGCAATGCCGCAATGGCCAATGGCGACCCCGCGCTCGGGCTGACCTGGTTCGACCGCGCGCTCGCGGTCAAAGCCTATGACAATGGCCCGAACCGCGGCGCAATCGATGCCGATCGCTCGCGCGCCCTCGTCGCGCTCGATCGCCCGGCCGAGGCGGCCACCGCGCTGGCCGATGCCCGGCGCCTGGCCCCCGGCGACGCCGGCGTGTTCCTGTTGTCGGCAACCCTGGCGCGGCGCGACCACGACCTGAAAACCGCCCAGGGCTATATCGAAACCGCCGCATCGATCGATGCGCGCGACCCGGCCATCGGGCTGGAAGCAGGCGTGATCGCGATGCTGTCGGGCCATGAATCAGCCGCGCGCAAGTCGTGGAAATCGGTAGTCTCCACCGCGCCCGAAAGCAGCGAGGCGGAAACCGCACGAGGCTATCTCGGCCAACTCGGCCCCGAAACCACAGCGCCACTTGATCCTGCTGCCCCGCCCCCCACATCAGGTCCAACGCACTAGAATACCTCCAGATCAGGCCCCGCACCGATGAAACTTTCCGTCCTCGACCTCGTCCCCGTGATCGAAGGCGGCACGCTGAACCAGGCGCTGGCCGACGCCGCGCTGCTGGCGCGCGCTGCCGAAGACGCCGGCTACCACCGCTACTGGATCGCCGAACACCACGGCATGGACGGCATCGCCGGCGGCGCGACATCGGTCGTCCTGGCGCACGTCGGCCATGCCACGTCGACGATCCGTATCGGATCGGGCGGCATCATGCTGCCCAACCACAACCCATTGGTGATCGCCGAACAGTTCGGCACGCTCGACGCGCTGTTCCCCGGCCGCATCGACCTGGGCCTCGGCCGCGCCCCCGGCGCCGACCAACGCGTCGCCCGCGCCCTGCACAAGGACATCAACCGCGCCGCCGAAGACTTCCCCAACGATGTTGTCGAACTGCAGGCCCAATTCGCCGCCGACCCGCGCCTCCCCCTCCAGGCCACCGCCGCCAAAGGCGCCAACCCCGAACTGTGGATCCTCGGCTCCAGCCTGTTCGGCGCGCAACTCTCGGCGATGCTCGGCCTCCCCTACGCCTTCGCCTCACACTTCGCCCCCGATCAACTCGACGCCGCCCTCGCGCTCTACCGCGAAAAATTCCAGCCCTCCGAAGCGCTCGCTGAGCCCTACGTGATGGCCGCAATCAACGTCGTCGCCGCCGACTCCGATGAAGAAGCCGTCCTCCTCGCCAGCTCGATGGACCAATCCTTCGTCCGCCTGCGCACCGGCACCCCCGGCCGCCTGCCACCCCCAGTCCCCGGCTACCGCGAAAGCCTGCCCCCCCAATCCCTCGCCATGCTCGACCACATGCGCCAGGTCTCCGCGATCGGCACCCCCCGCACCGTCGCCGACCGCCTGGCAGCGTTCCAGGCCCGCACCCGCGCGGACGAACTGATTGTGTCCGGCGCGACGTTCGATCCTGCGATGCGGCGGCGTAGTCTGGCGCTTACGATGGATGCTGTGCGCGAGCTGGCGTGATTTAAGGGCCTCCGGCGGCCTAGGGCCATTGCCCTAGGGACCCGTTACCGTCTTGCTTCGCGTGCTGTTGATGGCGTTGCGTCTCGCCGCACAGTTGCTTGGTGTCTTCCGACGCAGCGACTGGATGCTTCGACGCGCATGCGCCCCAACGCTGAGGTCCGGGGGGCGACGGTGGCCCATACGCACCAACATACCCATTTCGTCGTCCCGGACTTGATCCGGGACCCCACTTTCTTTGCGAGTGCGCCTTGAAACGGGGCGCCCGAACAGAAATGCAGTGGGGCCCCGGATCAAGTCCGGGGCGACGATAATCTTATGGCAGCGCCCATTGCCCCACTCGTCGGAAGCGCCAAAACGACCCACCCCAAAAAACTATGCCAAAGAAATGTCACCGCCATAGGCAAACGCACTGGCGGTCAACTGCAACCGCGGGTTAATATGGAGAGACTAGGACGGGCAGGCTCGATGGGGGCTTGCAAGCTTTGGTGTCCAAAGTTAGGCCTATTCGAATAATGCGCAGGATTATAATATAATTACAACTGCCGTACGAGGCAGTCTGCGCGGGAAGGACTACAATGGCTACCGTGACCGATCCTGTTTCGCCCAATTCCGTATCCGGCCTGTCGCTGGAGGCGGCGCTGGCGCAGCGGTTCTCCGATTCGCTCCTGCCGTCGGAGGCGGCGGATTTCGACGCGGCCAGGCTGGCGCAGGCGGCGCGGTTCAGTTTGCGTGCGGCGGCGCGGCGCAAGGGTGTCGAATCGGCGTTGGCGATCGAGAGTGTGGCCGGGACGGATAGTTCGCCGCGGTATCTGCGGATTGCGGTGATCAATGACGATATGCCGTTTCTGGTCGATTCGGTGTGCGCGACGGTGACGCAGTATGGCTTGGCGATCGATCGGCTGGTGCATCCGGTGATGGCAGTGCGGCGCGGGCCGGATGGGAAATTGCTGGGCCTGCCCGAGGGCGAGGCGATCGGCGAACTGCGCGAATCGGTGATCTATCTCGAGACCGAGCGCGTCGATGCGCGCACGCGGCGCGAATTGACCGAGGCACTGCATCAGACTTTGGCCGATGTGCGTGCGGCGGTGGCTGATTGGCCGCGGATGCAGGCGGCGATGCTTGATGATGCGCGGTCGCTTGCCGATCCGGAGGCGGCGGCGCTGATGCGCTGGCTGGCCGATGGGCATCTGACGCAATTGGGCCGCGTCGTTTATCACCGCGACGGACGGCAGGACGATCGGCTGGGCATTTGCCGGGCCAGTGCGGCGCCATTGCTCAGCGATGGCTCGTATGCGCGCGCCTTTGCCTATTTCGAGCGTGCGCCGGGTGGCGAGCCACAGCGCGTGCCGTTGATCGTAAAGGCCAATCGTATTGCGCGGGTGCATCGGTTTGTGCCGATCGACCTGTTCATCATTCCGGTGATGGACAAGGGCCAGGTTGTCGCGCTGTCGGTGCATGCAGGGGTGTGGACCAGCAATGCGCTGTCCGCCGCGCCCGATCGCGTACCGCTGATGCGCAGCCAGCTCGAGGGCCTGGCGACCAAACTGGGAATTGGGTCGCAGGGGCATGCCAGCAAGGCGCTCGTCCATGCGCTGACGACTTTGCCGCATGATCTTCTGATCAGCTTTGCCGACGACGATCTGGAACGCATTGCCACCACGATGATGAGCCTGCTCGATCGGCCGCGCCCGCGGCTCGAGCTGGTGCGGTCATCGCTCGATCGGCATCTGTTCGCGTTCGTATGGTTGCCGCGCGATGTGCAATCGACCGAAGTGCGCCAGCGCGTGCGCACGATGCTCGAGGATGCGGCCGGCGCGCAAGTGATCGACTGGAGCATGCAGATCGACGCCAATGCGCTCGCGATCACGCGGTTCGTGCTCGATATCCGCGATGGCGCGAGCGATCCCGATGGCGCCGCGCTCGACCTGGCGCTGCAACAGATGGTGCGCGGCTGGGAAGTCGCGGTCGAGGCCGAGCTGGCCAAGACCGAAGAGCCGTCGCGCGCGGCCGCAATCGCCACGCGCTATGGCGACGGGTTTCCGCTCGGCTATCGCCATGCTTACGGCCCGGCCGAGGCGGCGGACGATATCCGCGTGCTGCGCGGCATTGCAACGGGCGCGCTGCACCGCGCGGCGCGGTTGCACCGGCTGCCGGCCGAAGAAGACCTGCGGCTGAAACTGTACCAGCGCGATGGCGCGATCGTGTTGTCCGACGCGGTGCCGGTGCTCGAAAACTTCGGCTTCAAAGTCATGCAGGAAATGCCGACCGCAATAGCGAAGGGCAAGCTGGGCTATATCCACGATTTCCTCGTCGGCGCGCCCGATGACGTCGGCGCCGGGGCGGGCGTCGATGCGCTGCTCGATCGCAAGGGCGAAATCGAGGATGCGCTCGCCGCCGTGCTCAATGGCGTGGCCGAGGATGACGGGTTCAACCGCCTGATCACCAGCGTCGGGCTGACCCCGCAACAGGCGAACTGGTGCCGCGCGTGGTATCGGTATTTGCGCCAGACCGGCTTGTCGGTCGATCTAGCGACGGCGGTCGCGGTCTTGCGCCGTGCTGCGCCGGTGACCCGTGCGCTGGTCGATCTGTTCGTCGCGCGCCACGATCCGGCCTTTGCCGGTGACCGCGATGTGTCGACGATGGAAATCGAAACCGTGATCCGCGCAGGCCTGTCCGAAGTCGCCGCGATCAGCGACGACCGGCTGTTGCGCGCGTTTCATGCCGGCGTCACGGCGATCCTGCGCACCAATGCGTTCGTGCCCTCGGGCGAAGACGCGCTGGCGTTCAAGATCGATTCGGCGCTCGTCCCCGGCCTGCCGCGCCCGGTGCCATGGCGCGAAATTTTCGTCTATTCGCCCCGCGTCGAGGGCATCCATCTGCGTGCCGGCGCGATCGCGCGCGGCGGCTTGCGCTGGTCCGACCGTCGCGACGATTTCCGCACCGAAGTGCTCGGCCTGATGAAAGCGCAGCGCGTGAAAAACGCGGTGATCGTGCCGACCGGGGCGAAGGGCGGGTTCTATCCCAAGCAATTGCCCGATCCGTCGCGCGACCGCGACGGCTGGCTGGCCGAAGGGCGCGGCAGTTACCAGGTGTTTATCCGCGCGCTGCTGTCGGTCACCGACAATCTGGTCGCGGGCGCGATCGCGCATCCCGATGGCATTGTGCTGCGCGATGGCGATGATCCGTATTTCGTCGTCGCCGCCGACAAAGGCACCGCGACATTCTCCGACATCGCCAATGCCATTGCCGACGAATACGGCTTCTGGCTCGACGATGCGTTCGCCAGCGGCGGGTCGAAAGGCTATGACCACAAGGCGATGGGCATCACCGCGCGCGGCGGATGGATGTCGGTCCAGCGCCATTTTCGTGAGCTCGGCGTCGATGTGCAGGCCGATCCGGTCCGCGCGATCGGCGTGGGCGATATGTCGGGCGATGTGTTCGGCAACGGCATGTTGCTCAGCCGCGCGATCCGCCTCGTCGCCGCGTTCGATCATCGCCACATCTTCCTCGACCCCGCGCCCGATCCCGCGGCATCGTGGGAAGAACGCGCGCGGATGTTCGCGCTGCCCCGCTCGAGCTGGGACGATTACGACCGCAGCCTGCTGTCGCCCGGCGGCGGGATTTTCCCGCGCAGCCTGAAATCGATCCCGCTGACCGATGACGTGCGCCAGATGCTGGGCCTGACCCAGACCGAAATCGACCCCGAATCGTTGATTTCGGCAATCCTGCGCAGCCGCGTCGATCTGCTGTGGTTCGGCGGCATCGGCACCTATGTGCGCGCCGGCTACGAAAACAACGTTACCGTCGGCGATCCCGCCAACGATCCGGTGCGCATCGCGGCGAGCGAAGTCCGCGCGCGCGTGGTCGGCGAAGGCGCCAACCTGGGCATGACCCAGGCCGCGCGCATCGAATATTCGCTGGTCGGCGCGGGCGGTGCAGGGGGTCGGATCAACACCGACTTCATCGACAATTCGGCCGGCGTCGATTGTTCGGATAACGAGGTCAATATCAAGATCGCGCTCGCCGCCGCCAAGCGCGCGGGCAAATTGGACGAAGACGGCCGCGTCGCGCTGCTGATCTCCATGACCGATGCGGTTGCCGAACTGGTGCTCGCCGACAACCGGTTGCAGACTCTGGCGCTGTCGATCGCCGAACGCGGCGGCGCGCCGGCGGTGCCGTCGCTGCTGCGCCTGATCGACATGCTGGAGGATGCGGGCGAACTCGATCGCAAGACCGAAGGCCTGGCTTCGTCCGAAGACTATGCGCGGCGCGCGGCATCGGGGCAGGGCTTCACCCGGCCCGAACTCGCGGTCGTGCTGTCCACGGCCAAGCTGGCGCTGCAACGCGCGCTGGAAGACAGCACCGTCGTCGATGATCCAGTGCTGGAAAGCGAATTGGTCGCGGCCTTCCCGTCCGCGATGCACGAGACCTATGCGACCGAAATCGCGCATCACCGCCTGCGCCGCGAAATCATCGCGACGAAACTGGCGAACCGCGTGATCAACCGGCTGGGCCCGGTGCACCCGTTCGAACTGGTCGAGGAAGAAGGCTGCTCGCTGGCGCAAGTCGCGGCCGCCTTCGTCGCGGCCGAACGCCTGCTCGATTGCCAGGCGACGTGGACGCTGCTCGACCATGCCGACATGCCCGAACAGGCGCGCCTGGCAATGTTCGACCGCACCGCGCGTGCGCTGCGCGGCCATGTCGCCGATGTCCTGCGCGCCGGGCGCGGCACGGAAGCGATCGACGACCTGATCGACAATCTGGCCGGCGGCGTCGGCCTGCTGTCGCTGACCGCGGCGGAATTGCTGCGCGGCGAAGCGCAGACCGAAGGCCGGCGCCAGGCGGCCGAACTGGCGGCGGCGGGCATCCCCGACGATATCGCTGCGCGCGTGGTCCACCTGTATGACATGGACGGCGCAATCGGCCTGGCGCACCTGGCGGCAGAACGCAAAGTCGATGCCAGCGTATTGACCGCCGCCTTCGCCGACCTGGGCGCCGCGCTCGGGCTCGACTGGGCGCAACAGGCCGCCAGCCGCGCCAGCCCGTCGGACCCGTGGGAACGCCTGCTCGTCGCCGGCCTCGCGCGCGATTTCCAGCAAATGCGCCTGGAATTCCTCGCCCGCGCCGGCCACGCCGACCCCGCCGCGCACACGGCAACCTGGCTGGACCTGCAATCCGGCCCCGTCAGCCAGTTCCGCGCGCTGATCGCCCGCGCGCAGGCGACGGGCACCGTCTCGCCCGCGATGCTCGCGCAACTGGCCAGCCAGGCGCGGACGCTGTTGATGCGGTAAAGTAGGCTATCGAAACCAAACAAACCCCGCTCATCCTGAGCCCGTCGAAGGATTCGCGCCAACGCCCGCCCAACGCGCGGGCGCCAGGCACCAAGCCCGCGGGTGGCGCGCATCCTTCGACGGGGCTCAGGATGAGCGGGGTTGGGTAAAAGCAAGTTCAGCACCACACCCCACCCCATAAATTTCACCCATCACACCCCGAAACCACCACCACCAGTTGACGTCCCGCAATATTTGTCCAATCCGACGCACCACAGAGGACATAAAAGGCAAGCAAATGGCGGATGTGGTAATCGTAGGCGCAGGACATGGCGGCGCGCAGGCCGCGATCGCACTGCGCCAGAATGGCTTTGCCGGATCGATCGAAGTGATCGGCCGCGAACCCGAATACCCCTACGAACGCCCGCCGCTGTCGAAAGAATACCTGGCGCGCGACAAGACGTTCGACCGCATCATGATCCGCCCGGCCGCATTCTGGGCCGACAAGGACGTGACCTTCACGCTCGGCCGCGAAGTCGAAACCGTCGATGCCGAAGCGAAAACCGTGACGACCGACGATGGCGCAGTCCACGCCTATGGCTCGCTGATCTGGGCCACCGGCGGCGACGCGCGCCGCCTGACGCTCGATGGCCATGACCTGGGCGGCGTCCACGCGGTGCGCACCCGCGCCGATGCCGACCGCCTGATGTCCGAACTCGACGCCGGCGCCAAACGCGCGGTGGTGATCGGCGGCGGCTACATCGGCCTCGAAGCCGCCGCCGTGCTGACCAAATTCGGCGTGCATGTCACCCTGCTGGAGGCATTGCCGCGCGTACTCGCCCGCGTCGCCGGCGAGCCGCTGTCGGAATTCTACCAGGCCGAACACCGCGCCCACGGCGTCGATTTGCGCACCGAAGTGGCCGTGTCCGCGCTGATCGGCGGCAACCACGACCGCAGCGATAAAGTCGTCGGCGTGCGCCTGGCCGACGGCCACGTCCTGCCCGCCGAAATCGTGATCGTAGGCATCGGCATCATCCCCGCCGTGGCCCCGCTGATCGCCGCCGGCGCCACCGGCATCAACGGCGTAAACGTAGACGAATTCTGCCGCACCAGCCTGCCCGACGTCTACGCCATCGGCGACTGCGCCGCCCACGCCAACGCCTACGCGGAAGGCGCGACGATCCGCCTGGAATCGGTGCAAAACGCCAACGACCAGGCCACCACTGCCGCCAAAGCCATCACCGGCAACCCGGTGCCCTACAAAGCCGTCCCCTGGTTCTGGTCCAACCAATATGACCTGCGCCTGCAAACCGTCGGCCTGTCGATCGGCTTCGACGCGACCGTCACCCGCGGCGACCCGGCAACCCGCAGCTTCTCGGTAATCTACCTGAAACAGGGCCGCGTCATCGCCCTCGACTGCGTCAACGCGGTAAAGGACTACGTCCAGGGCAAGAAACTGGTCGAAGCCGGCGCGGTGATCGCGCCAGAACGACTGGCGGATGCAAGCGTGCTGCTCAAGGAGATGATCTGACCATCCAACGCTTACCATACCATGCGCAGTGGCGGTTGATCAGGCTGGCCCTGTGGTCGATGCCGTGTGTCATGGTCGCACACGGCAACGCTGCCATCGCGCAATCCGCTGGCGCCGCCCCGACTGAGCAGATTAATGTGTCCGTCGCGTCCTCGGCCCCAATTGGCCCAGTTCGCGCGTCCTCGATCCGATTGCCCGCGTTGGTGGTTCCTGCCAACCGAAGGTTACCGCCCACGGCCATGCCAAAGCTGTTTGCGGACGAAAAAGGCTTGTTCTGGGCCGACGCCACCGCAACGGTGACGATTGCGCCGGATGATAGCCAAACGGATTGTCATCCTGGTAGCGCGAGCATCACGCGCGGCAGCTATGTCGAATATCATGCAAAAGCTGATCTGACGCTGGATCTGTGCGGCCTCTTGAAAGAATCAACCCAATTTCGCCACGCGCTTGGTGCTGACGGACTGCCACAGGCAAGCGTACTGCAAATCAGCGCCACGTTATCACGGATGCCAGCGGTTTTAGCACCACCGCCGCCTCCGATGAGCGCCGCGACATCCGGGCATATTCTGGACGAAAGCGGCAAATGGGCCGACAACGGGTGGTGGTTGCAACAGTTTTCGATTGTTGTGCCGAACTGGACTGGTGGGTTGATTGATCAGGCGAACCTACCAAAAGACGCGCAAGTCGGCGTACTGCTCAATTTGAAACCGAATGCCGGAGCAGGGACGATCGATGCGTGCAATGTGGTTAGGCCGAGCGGTCACGCACGGCTGGACAAAGCGACGTGTTGGGCGCTCTCCTTCGGCAACTATTCGGAAAGGTATATCGGTTTCGCTCGCAGCGGCGCGGAAGGCTATCCTGTGATGGTGCAATGGCACGGCGCAAAAGCCGAAATCGGGCCGCTTCCCGATCCCGAGCTTCCGCATATGCCAAAGGATGTCCCTCTCAAGCCTGCGGACCGGCCCGCCGGTGCGCAACCCACGCAACCTGTGGTCCAACTGCATATCGACCTCGACCCCACCGGCCACGCCACCGGGTGCAAAGTGATGGCCACCAGCGGTACCGATGCCTGGGATGCCGCCAGTTGCCGCCTCTCGCTGGAACGGGCGCGTTTCACGGCGGCGCGCGACTGGTTTGGAAGGCCCGCGCGTGGTCTGTACCAGTTGCAGGTGGATTGGCCGGCTATGGCGATTCGTCCCGCGCATTAGTGCGTCAACGCGGTGTCCAAGGCAAGAAGCTGGTCGAAGCTGGCGCGGTCATCGCACCCGAACGGCTGGCGGATGCGAGCGTGCTGCTCAAGGAAATGATCTAATCCCTCCCAACCCGTCGTCCCGGACTTGATCCGGGACCCCGCTGCCTTTTTCGTGCGACCAAGCGGGATCGTAATAGGTATTGTGTCCCCGGGAGTTCTAGACATTCTCCTGCTTGCCAACGCAGTGCCTTGCGATGTGGGTGGGAAACCGGAGTTTGTAGAATGGCGAACGGCGGGACAAAAACAGCCGCTTCATTCTTCAATAGCCAGGCCGTCCATGCTAGATAGATAGCGAGGCGGGTAGGTGCTAAAGAGTGACAGATGTTATTCCGGCTGCTTCGGCTGAAAAGTCGAATGCGATATTTGACAAGTCTAAAGCGTTTTTGAAGAGCGTATATATTTTCAAAGATGCAAATTCAGTTTCTATAAATGATAAAATAAAAAGACTATTCACAACGGTACTATCCGTATCGTTTTGGATATATGTAATTTTTAAAGTATTTGTTTTTGATATTGATTTATGGATAATAAAATCAATAAATAAAAACATGATATGGGTTTTGGAATATAAGGCAGTATTAGCGCTTTGCATTATATCTTTTGTATGGGTGTGGTTTAGGACAAAAGATTTCATAGCGTTGATGTTATATTTAATTTTGTATCCGTTTAAATTATGTTTTTTGGTAATACCAATTAAGCTGGGTATATTTATATACAAAATGCAAAGTTGGATATTGCTACTATCAATATCAATTGAGATCGTTTCATTTTTTAGAAATTTGAAGTTAAATTTCGTTCTTCTGTCGGTATTTGTTCTATCGTCATTGATTGTTTTTGTTTCTGTAAGTCATTTGGCTCTTTATGCCGCGTCTCTTGCGTTGTTTGCTCTAATATTAGTGGGTTTTTTGAGAAGTTTTATTGCTTCTCTTTCTCCTAACGGCGCCATTTCTGCATTCGCGTCTGTGTTCCGAGGTGATGCGGAGGGGCGCTTCAAATCATACGCATTGGAAGAAGATGTAAAGAGTCAATCTTTTGATCAAATGCAGCCGGATCAGTTGGCTAAATGGAATAATAGCTTAGAAAAATCTGTTTTGTACAATCGAGTTTTGCTTTTTTTCGCAAAAAAATTACGCGATTATCAGCGAAGTCCGATGCAAATACTACCGTCAATTTTTGGTATAACGAGACTTCTGGTTTTTACTATCTTAAGCTTTTCGTTGATAAATATTGCATTATACAAGATAAATTCAAATTTATACATCGTCAAATCTCCCCCTTATATTTTTACGTTTATTTATTTTAGCTTTAATAGCCAAATATTTAACTCAATTGATGAATTGAAACCTGTAATGGTTCTAAGTCAATGTGTAACAATGGCGCAAGAATTTCTTAGCTTCTTTTTTGGTGTGATATTAATAACTCTCGTGCTGTCTCAGAAAGCTCAAAGGGCATCCTCAGATCTTGATGAAGCAATAAGAAATGCGGAAAAAGAAGCATCAAGTATAGAATTATGGATAAAGTCTGAATATAAAATCGCTAGCGTGCAATATGCTTTAGAGCATTTGAGAAATGCGGAGACGAGCTTGGCCAAGTTTATATTCTGGTTGTCGAAAGGGATATAGAGCGATCAAGATCACGGCTTGCTGGAAATTTTGGACCAGGGCGCTTATTGGCCGCAAGCTGGATCGACGGTGCTGGTGAGGCGGCAGAGCGATTTGGATATTTCGCCGTTTCAATCCCCCCCAAACAAACTCCCCAACAACCCACCCGCCGCAACAGCGCCCATCACGCTACCACCACCACCGCTACCCTCGTTCCGCGGCAAATAGCGCCCAATTTCCTCGGCCAAATTCAAAATCGGCATCGACTGCAGCCAAACCCGCCCCGGCCCGGTCAGCGTTGCCAGAAACAAACCTTCGCCGCCGAACAGGACATTGCGGAATCCGCGGATCATCTGGATGTCGATGCCCACTGTTGGGTCCTGCATGCCGATGTGGCCGGCGTGGACCAGCAGACGTTCGCCTGGGGCCAGGGTTTTTTCGACCATTTCGCCCGACAGGTCGAGGAAGACTGTGCCCGGGCCGGTGACGCGCTGCATGATGAAGCCTTCGCCGGCGAAGAAGCCGGCGCCCAGGCGTTGTTGGAAGAACACGTCGAGCGTGACCGCGTGTTCGGCGCACAGGAATGTTTCCTTGCGGCAGATCATCGATTGGCCGGCCGCCAGTTGGATCGGGACGATCTGGCCGGGGAAGCGCGGGGCGAAGGCGATGTGGGCGGTGTCGGTGGCGGTGAATTCGGTGATGAACAGGCCGCCGCCGGAGAATGCGCGTTTCAGGCCGGCCATCAGGCCGCCACCGGTGTGGGTTTCCATGCGGATCGTGGGGGTCATCCACGCCATGGTTGCGGTCTGGCTGTAGAGCTGTTCGCCGCGTTCCAGGTCGATTGACACGGTTTGCATGGTGGTGCCGGAAATTTCGTAGCGCATGGCTGGGGGTTCCTTTTGCGCGGGTGTTTTAGGGCATCGCGTGGTGAATCGGAACAGGCAAAGGGCGTGGGCGTATGCGCGCTCACATCTCGGTATCGTCGCCCCGGACTTGATCCGGGGTCCCGCTGTTTTTTGGCGCTGCCTGTCCGTGGGAGGTTGCGCGCGAAGGAAGCTGGATCCCGGATCAAGTCCGGGATGACGACTGAGGGGTGAGGGGCGGGGGTGAGGTTGGCGTGTTTGATTTGGGTTTTTATGGGACTGGCAGGACCGCGACCAGGCGGTCGTAGGCCCAGTCGGCTGCGTCGGCGACTACCGGGTCGGGGTCGGACAGGAGGCGTGTGACCGGGCCGATCAGGGCGGGGTTGGCGCTGTTGCCGGCGGCGTAGAGGCAGTTTCGGACGAAGCGGTTGCGGCCGATGCGTTTGATGGGGGAGCCTGAGAACAGGGCGCGGAAGGCTGCGTCGTCGAGCGTCAGCAGGTCGGCCAGGTTTGGGGCGGTCAGTTCGGCGCGGGGGAGGAAGGCGCGGTTGGCGGCGGCGGCGCTGGCGAAGGAATTCCAGGGGCAGACGGCCAGGCAATCGTCGCAGCCGTAGATGCGGTTGCCCAGGGCGGCGCGGAATTCGTGCGGAATTGCGCCTTTGTGTTCGATCGTCAGGTACGAGATGCAGCGGCGTGCATCCAGGCGATAGGGCGCGGGGAAGGCGTTTGTGGGGCAGGCGTCCTGGCAGGCGCTGCACGATCCGCAGCGGTCGGCGTGGGGCGTGTCGGGGGCCAGGTCGAGTGTGGTAAAGATCGCGCCGAGCAGCAGCCATGAGCCGTGGGTGCGGCTGACCATGTTGGTGTGCTTGCCCTGCCAGCCGATGCCGGCGGCGGCGCCCAGCGGTTTTTCCATCACCGGTGCGGTGTCGACGAAGACTTTGACGCCTGTTCCGGGTGCCTCGGCGACGATCCAGCGGGCCAGCGCTTTCAGCGCGCGTTTGACCACGTCGTGATAGTCGGCGCCTTGCGCATAGACCGAGATGCGCGCCACGTCGGGATGCGCGGCCAGCGCCAGCGGGTCGATGGCCGGGGCATAGCTCATGCCCAGCGCGATCACGCTGCGCGCCTCTGGCCACAGGCCTTGCGGGCTGCGGCGGTGTTCGTACCGCGTCTCCATCCATTCCATCGAGCCATGCGCACCTTCGCCCAGCCATTCCTGCAGGCGGCGCGCGCGCAGCGGGTCCTCGTTTGCGGGCGCAAAACCGCAGGCGCCAAAGCCCAGTTCCTGGGCTTGCGCTTTTATCCTGTCGGCAAATCCTGACGCGCCATTAACCAAACTTGCTGTCCCGTCCGTTCATCGATTACAGTTAACGCCGTATCCATGCGATATGAACCAGCAGCACACTTTGTGGGGGAATTGGCCGGGATGGGCAAGGAAGCCGATCTGACGCCAGAAATGAGAAGCCAGGACCTGGCGATCGAGGCGAGGGGGCTGGTCAAGCGGTTCGACGGCACGGTCGCGGTCGATGGCGTCGATATTTCGGTGCCGCGCGGCGCGATCTATGGCGTGCTCGGGCCCAATGGCGCGGGCAAGACCACGACTTTGCGGATGTTGCTCGGCATTATCGATCCCGACGCGGGCTATCGCCGCGTGCTGGGCAGCGAGCGGCCGACCGAAGTGGCGCGGCGCATCGGCTATCTGCCCGAAGAGCGCGGGCTGTACCCGTCGATGAAATCGTTCGAAGCGATTGCGTTTCTGGCGGCTTTGCGCGGTGTGCCGCTGGCCGAGGGCCGGACGCGGGCGCGCGAAATGCTGGAGGACGCAGGGCTGGGCCATGCCGCCGATCGCCAGATCCGGCACCTGTCGAAGGGCATGGCGCAGCAGGTGCAATTGATCGGCACCTTGATCCACAAGCCCGACCTGGTCGTGCTCGACGAACCGTTTTCGGGGCTCGATGCGATCAACCAGGGGCGGCTGGAGCAGATGATCCGCGGGCTTGCCGCACGCGGCGCGACGGTGTTGTTTTCCACGCATGTGATCGCGCATGCCGAACGGATGTGTGACCAGGTCGCGATTATCGCCGGCGGCAAAGTGCCGTTCGCGGGCCCCGTCGATGTCGCGCGCGACCGGTTGCGCCCGCAAGTGCGGCTGGAAACGCGCGTGCAGGACGGGCTATGGCGCGCCGCCTTGCCCGCCGATGCGCGGTGTGATGTGAAGGCGACCGGCAGCGCGTTCTGGTATTTCACTTTGCCCGAAACCGGGGTCGAGCCGTTGTTGCGCGCCCTGATCGAGGGGAATGCGGGCATTCTCAGCCTGTCGATCGAGCGCGCCGGGCTGCACGATGCGTTCGTCGCGATCGCGGGCGAAGCCGCTGCGCGCGCGCTCGAGGAAACCCGCGAAGAGATAGTCGTCAAGAAGGGGCGCCGCTGATGGTTTCCAATCGTCTCCAGGCCATCTGGGTCATCGCGCGCCGCGATTTCGTCGCGGTGGTGTTTTCGCGCGCGTTCATCTTCTTCCTGCTCGGGCCGCTGTTTCCGATCATCATCGGGTTTTTTGCCGGCGCCGTGGGTGCCAGTGTGCAGCATGATCTCGATCGCGCGGTGATCGGCGTCGCGATGTCGGCGCATGACGGCGAACGGCTGGTCGCGGCGCGCGCTGCGATGATCGACCATATGACCGGCGGTGTGCCCGATATGCAGGTGATCGCCGATGTCGCGCCCGGCGCGACATTCGATTCGCGCGCCGTGCTGAAAAAACGCCAGATGTCGGCGGTCGTGACCGGTACGCTCGACAGGCCGGTGCTGACCGGGACGCAGGGCAAGATCGAAGACTGGCGCGGCATGGTTTCGATGTTTGCGGGCCATGCGCGCTCCGATCATCCCGATTTCTATCCCGACATCCGCGACGATGTCGTCGCCACCAGCGCCGCGCACGAACACACCGGCCAGGTCGTGACCGCGCAGGCCGGGCAATTGCTGCTGTTCCTGCTGACGATGCTGCTCGCCGGCATGGTGCTGTCAAACCTGGTCGAGGAAAAAGCCAACAAGATCATTGAAGTGCTCGCCGCATCGATCCCGCTCGACGCGCTGTTCATGGGCAAGCTGTTTGCGATGCTCGCGGTCAGCATGGTCGGCGTGATGGTGTGGGGCTGCGGGTATGGCGTGATGGTCCTGTTCGGCGCGCGCCACCTTCCCATGCTGGCGACGCCGGCGGTGGGCTGGCCGCTGTTCCTGGTGCTGGGCTTTACGTATTTTTCGATGGCCTATCTGCTGCTGGGTTCGATGTTCCTGACGATCGGCGGCATGGCCAACACCGTGCGTGAAGTGCAGACGCTGTCGATGCCGGCGACGATGATGCAGTTGATCGTGTTTTTCCTCGCCAGTTTTGCGCTGGCGCGGCCGGGCACGTGGATCGAAAAACTGGCCGAAATATTCCCGATCAGTTCGCCCTACGCGATGCTGGCGCATGCGGCCGAGCATCCTTCGTTGATGCCGCATGTGCTCGCGTTGGGTTGGCAGGCGTGTTGCGTCGCGGTCATGGTACGCGGCGGGGCGGCGCTGTTCCGGCGCAATGTGATGAAATCCGGGTCGGGCAAAGTGTCGAAGCGCAAGGGCAAGTTGACCGAGGCGGCGGCGTAACACCTTCTCTAAGCCCCTCCCCCTTCAGGGGAGGGGTTGGGGTGGGGGCTCTCCTCTTGGCTCGGCGTCGAGAGTGGGGCACGCCCCCACCCCCAGCCCCTCCCCTGAAGGGGAGGGGTGCCAAGCTCGATTATTGACACTGATGTAAACTACAGGAATACTTCGGGCATATGGCGGGCGCCAAAGACCCGCTACCCAGAGGAATCCCCATGGCCACGACCGCCGCGCCGTTCACCTATCGCCGCACGCCCAGCGCATCTGCGGCGATGGACCAGTGGCTGAAAGACCATCCCGAAGCAGCGCGGACGCACACCGACCCCTGGGACGTCAGCCGCTCGGACATCTATCACAACGACACCTGGGGCCCGATCTTTGCCGATATGCGCGCCCGCGCGCCGATCAACAAAGTGACCGGCAGCCCCTATGGCGATTACTGGAACGTCGCCTCGCACAAAGGCGTGCTCCACGTCGAATCGCTGCCCGATGTGTTCTCCTCGGGCTGGCAGCACGGCGGCATCACGATCAGCGATCCGCCCGCGCATATCGACCCCGCCATCCTGCACGAACGCCAATTGCCGATGTTCATCGCGATGGACCGCCCCGAACACACCGGCCAGCGCCGCACCGTCGCAGCCGCCTTCACCCCCAGCGAAATCCTGCGCATGGATGCCGAATTGCGCACCCGCACCGCGCAAGTGCTCGACGCCCTGCCGATCGGCGAACAATTCGACTGGGTCGATAAAGTCTCGATCGAGCTGACCACCGGCATGCTCGCGATCCTGTTCGGGTTCCCCTGGGAAGACCGCCGCCTGCTGCCGTTCTGGTCCGATTGGGCCGGCGATGTCGAATTGACCCTGGCGCGCGAACTGTCCGACGAACGCTTCGCGATCCTCAATGAAATGGCGCATTATTTCGGCCGCCTGTGGGTCGAGCGTACCGGCAAGCCGCCGACTGCAGACCTGATCTCGATGATGATCAATTCCCCCGCGATGAACCACATGAGCCGCCAGGAATTCATGGGCAACCTCATCCTGCTGATCGTCGGCGGCAACGATACCACCCGCAACACCATGTCCGGCATCATCCACGCGCTCGACCAATTCCCCGATCAGCGCGAACTGCTGGAAAACGATCCCACCCTGATCCCCAACACCGTCCAGGAATGCCTGCGCTTCGTCACCCCGCTCGCCCACATGCGCCGGACCGCCACCGCCGATACCGACCTGCTGGGCCACAAAATCAGCGCCGGCGACAAAGTCGTGATGTGGTACATTTCGGCCAACCGCGACGAAACCGTCTTCCCCAATCCCGACAAGCTGATCATCAACCGCGAAAACGCCCGCCGCCACCTGACCTTCGGCCACGGCATCCACCGCTGCGTCGGCGCCCGCCTCGCCGAGCTGCAACTCAAAGTCCTGCTGGAAGAAATGCACGCCCGCCGCATGCGCGTCCACGTCACCGGCGCCGTCGAACGCGTCCGCGCAAACTTCGTCCATGGCTTTCGTCGCATGGAGGTCACGGTCGAACGCTATTGACGGGGGTATGCACAATCAGGTCATCTGGCGTTCATCTGCGGAACCCCAATTGGCCCTTGTCCCGCGGTCGGATTGCTTTGCCCCCCCGACCTGATCCACCGCGGGGCACCTTCCCCATCAGATTTAGTGGCCTCCGGCGGCCAAGGGCCAAGGGCCCTTGGAACCCGTTACCGTCCTGAACTGCGCGCTGATTGTGCGTTTGCGTCCCGCCGCGCAGCGGCAGGATTACAGCCGCTTTGCGGCGGGGTGCAACGGTACGGTAACACGCAGTTCAAGACGGTAACGGGATGCAAGGGCAATGGCCCTTGCCCGCCGGAGGCCCTTAAACATCCAACGCAAAAAGCCCCGCCGAAGCGGGGCTCATGCTATCGGAGCAGCGCCACGAGGCGCCGCGCCAAAATCAGGCAGCGACGGGCGCCGACTTCTTCAGTTCGCGCTTCACTTTCAGCGCGTTCTTGCTGAGTGATTCGTCGCGTGTTTTCAGCAGCCAGTTGTCCAGGCCGCCGTTGTGTTCGACCGAGCGGAGACCGTGGGTCGACACGCGGAATTTGAAGCTGCGGTCGAGTGTTTCCGACAGCAGGGTCACGTTCTGCAGGTTGGGCAGGAACACACGCTTGGTCTTGTTGTTGGCGTGGCTTACGTTGTGACCGACTTGGCGACCTTTACCGGTCAGTTCGCAGATGCGCGACATGGCTTAAAACTCGCTTGTGTTCGTATGAAGCAATTTCGAAAGCGGGCTCTTATCCAATTGGAGGGCGAAGTCAAGGATTCGCAAGCCGATGATGTGCGTGCTAGCGGCGGGGGATGACCGATGCTCGCTGGCCCTTGCCCGAACCGATGCGCAGCGCGCTGGCGCAGGCGCGTGTGGCTGTGGCTGCGGGGGCCGTGCCGATCGGGGCGGTGGTGGTCAGGGATGGGGTGGTGATTGCGGCGGCGCATAATGGGCCGCGGGATTGTCATGACCCTACGGCGCATGCCGAGATTCTGGCGATTCGCGCGGCTGCTGAGGCGCTGGGGCAGGACCGGCTGGATGGGTGTGATCTGTGGGTTACGTTGGAGCCGTGTGCGATGTGTGCGGGGGCGATGGTGCATGCGCGGATTGCGCGGGTGTATTATGCTGCGCCTGATCCGAAGGGCGGCGCGGTGGAGCATGGGGCGCGGGTTTTCGAATCGGCGCTGCATCGGCCTGAAATTTATGCGGGGCTTGGGGAAAACGAATCGGCTGAACTGTTGCGGACGTTTTTCAGGGATCGGCGTTAACGGCCAGGGGAGACGATCCGGAGGGCTGCGCTATCCGGCGTGGCCGGGCCTGCGCATGGCATCGCGCGCAAATGGCGGTCGAGGCACAGGTGGATTTCCTGCAGCGATCCGGCTTCGCTGACGGTCACGCCGATCGACACGGGCGTGTACAGTGGGTTGGCTTGCGCAAATGCGCGGCGCAGGTCGCCAACGGTCAGGTGCGCGCGAAGTGCCAGCGTGGCCATGTCGGGGAAATGCAATTTGCGGAACATCGCGGCGGATTGCGTGAAATAGACTTCGGGGCGCGGGGCCATGCATGTGCCGTGCTTGGCCCATTCGTGCGCGATCAGCGCGGCCGATGGCGTGGTGCACAGCATGGCGCGCGTGACGTCGGCGGGCACTTGCAGGGTCGCGGGGGGCTGGGGGCTGCACCATTGCGGCCAGGTGGCGCCGTGGGCATCCGGGTCTGAATTGGGCCACAGGCCGTGCAGCACAAACCCGAACTTTGCGCCGTGGCCACCGCATTCGAGCGCGGTGCCGGGGCCGCCAAGCTGCGTATGCGTGGCGCAGAAATCGGGCGCCCAGGTCAGCGCGAGGACATAATTCGTGATCGGCAGGTTGCGTGTGGGGCCGTCGGCGATTGTGATCGGCGGGGCGACTACGGTTTCGGGCACCTTGCACGAGGGGGACTGCGCCAATGCGGGCTGCGCCAGCAGCGCCAGGGCGAGTGTGAGAGCGAGGCGGATCATAGCGGTGTAAAATCCAACCCGATGTCGGCGGCCGGCGCCGATTGGGTCAGGCGGCCAACCGAGATGAAATCCACGCCTGTCGCTGCGATGGCCGCGATCGTGTCGAGACGCACGCCGCCCGATGCTTCGCACGGCACGCGCCCTGCGACGAGCGCCAGCGCCTGGCGCAACATTGCCGGGTCCATATTGTCGAGCAGCAGCCGTGTCGCGCCAGCGACCAGCGCAGGCTCGATCTGGTCGATCCGGTCGACTTCGCAGATTACATCGCGCACGCCAGCCTGCAGCGCGCGGCGCACCGCCTCGCCGACATCGCCCGCGACCGCGACATGGTTGTCCTTGATCATCGCCGCGTCCCACAGGCCCATGCGATGGTTGTGCCCGCCACCGGTGCGCACCGCGTATTTTTCGAGCACGCGCAGGCCCGGAATGGTCTTGCGCGTGTCGAGCAGCCGCGCGCGCGTCTCGCCCATCGCATCGACATAGTGTCGCGTCATCGTGGCGATGCCGGTCAGGTGCTGCACGGTGTTGAGCGCGCTGCGCTCTGCGGTCAAAAGCGCGCGTGCGGAGCCCTCGATGCGCATCAGCGGCGTGCCGGGGGTAACGGCGGAGCCTTCTGCAACCAGCAGTTCGATTTGGGCGGTCGGGTCCAGCTTGCGGATAAACGCCGCCGCAATCGGCAGGCCGCACACGGTCACGGCGTCGCGGCTGTCCATTACGCCGGCAAACCGCGCATCGGCCGGAATCACGCTTTCGCTGGTGACATCACGCCCGCCGCCAGGCCAGGTTTCGCCCAGATCTTCGGCCAGGGTTTGTGCGACAAAGGCTTCGAGGTCGAAGCCGGGGAGAGCGAATTCGGTCATGGGCCCGGTCTTAATCGGTCGTGCGGGAAATGGCTATCCAGCCGCGCGCTATTATCCGATCGGCACAGCTATGGCGAACGATCAGGGAATGGGGCAGGATGGCTCATTGCAGCGGCGGGGGCGGTGACATGAACGTAATCGACATGCATTTTGAACTTCATGTGCGCGATCTGGCCGCAGCCCGGCATTTCTATGTCGATCAACTGGGGCTGCCGGTGATCCAGGAAACGCCCGCGATGAATCTTGTCGCGGTGCGCGTCGGGAATTCGCGCATGTCCCTGTTCGGTAATCGCACCGATTCGGCGGGCCCTGGCCCTTCGCAGATCATCCTGGCGGTCGAAAGCATCGATCAGGCGATTGTCGCGATGGAAGCCAAAGGCATCACGGTCAGCGGGCCGCCGGTGACGGCGGGCACGTTCCTGCGGTTCGTGACGACGCTTGATCCGGACGGCAATACCGTGGCGGTTTCGGAATATTTCAGAGACGCCATCGCCCCGGTCTGAACGGCCTGCCGCCAGACCTACTGCGGCAGCGGCGCGCCCTTGATCGCACCAATGTGCCTTTGCACGATACGGTGCGTTTCTGTGCCGAATGCGCGATAGGCGGCACTGCCACCATTCGTGGACTCAGTCAGGAACGCCGCGCCATCAGCATCGTGCAGCGCAGCCATCTCGGTCAGGTATGCAGCGTCGAATGCCGTGCCCGACAGGCCGTTGAGATGCGCAAGCTTTCCGGCAAATTCGGCGTTTGGAGTGGCGGAAAACATCACGCCTTCGCTGGTCGAGATCCGCTTGAGCTTCGCGCCGACCAGCATGTGGTCATGCACTTCGGTCGTGCCGAAATCGCGCACATCCTGCGTCGATCCTTTGGTCTCGGCCAGCTTGCCCGCCGCGACCTCGAACATGCCGCCCTGCGAAACCTTGGCGACGAACGCGCGATCGGCGGGGGTGGCCATGGGTGCGGCCGACACAGCCGCTGCGCCGAATGCCAGAGTGACGAGGGTGGTTGCGATCGCGATTTTCAAAGGGGTTCTCCGTTCCCTGATGGAATGTCAGGGCCGCGCGTTAGTTCCCCTTTGCGGTGCTTACCCGCCAGCCGTGCGCCCGATCATGACGTGCGTGGCAAGCTCGGTGGCCGTCGTTTCGATCACTTGGTAGCCGAGCGCAGGCAGGTCGAGACCTGCGAACAGGTTTTCACCTTGCCCCAGCAGGACGGGCGTAATCGCCAGGTGTATGTCGTCGATCAAGCCGGCCTGCAAATACTGCCGCACGGTCGAGGCGCCGCCACCGATCTTGACGTCGAGCGGCCCGGCCACAGCGCGCGCCTGCTCGAGCGCGGCGTGAATGCCATCCGTAACGAAATGGAACGTGGTGCCGCCTTCCATCACGATCGGATCGCGCGCGTGGTGCGTCAGGATATAGGTCGGCACGTGAAACGGGGGATTGTCGCCCCACCAGCCTTTCCACGCATCGTCGGGCCATTCGCCGCGCACAGGGCCGAACATGTTTCGGCCCAGGATAAACGCGCCAAATCCGGCCATCTGGCGGTGGGCAAAATCATCGTCCACGCCTTCCGATCCGCCATCCGCGCCGACCATCGTCCTGAACATTTTCGTCCCGCGCAACTACGGGTGCAGCTCTGGCCCGCGCTTGCCCAGCGGGTCGTCCAGGCTCTGCTCGGGCCCTGCGCCAAACCCGTCGAGCGAGACCGAAAATCCTGCTGCCCTGACTTTTCCCATTTTTGCCTCCTACACCATCCCCAACGCCCACTCATGCTGAGCTTGTCGAAGCACGCGCGCAACATTTGAAACTGGGTCAGCGCGGATGGGCGCCAACATATAAGGTTTTCGTCGCCCCGGACTTGATCCGGGGGCCCGCTGCTTTTTCCTGCTCGATGGTTTTACCCGATCGACGCATGCAAAGAAAAGCGGGATCCCGGATCAAGTCCGGGATGACGAGAATAGGCTATGTTGGCGCTTGGGGGCGAGGGGCCATTCTGGTTGGGCAAATGTGGCGCGCATCCTTCGACAGGCTCAGGATGAGCGGGGTTGGGGGAGTTCGCTCAGGATAAGGCCGGGTTGGGAAGGTGCCCGCTCACAAATCAATCGGCACAAACTGCGCAAACATCTGCGCCATCTCGGGCAGTTCTTGCAGCGGGACATAGTCGCACACTTGCGCATAGCGGCCCCACATCGCCAGCACATCGGAGTTATGGTGCGCGGTAGCGATCGCGCCGGTGCACCATTCGAAGACTTCGATGATCGTGCCGTCCTGCGCCTTCATCGCCAAAGTCGGGCGATCGGTCGCCAGGCCCAATGCGCGCAGTTCGGGCACATGCGTACGCACCAGTTCCAGCAAGGCCGCGTCGCAGCCGGGCTTTGGGCGATAACCCACGATCACCATGTCGCCCATCAGTGCACGAAGCGCGCGACGACGTCGCGGTATGACCGGCTGACTTTCACTTCGGCGCCCGATTGCAAAACCAGGAAACATTCGCCGTTCGTGTGCGGGCGGACCTGGCGAACCTGGTCGAGGTTGACGATTTTCGACCGGTGGACGCGCTGGAACACGCGCGGGTCGAGCCGGCGCTCGAGGTCCTTCATCGTTTCGCGCAGGATCAGCGAATTGTCGCCGGTGTAGATGCACATATAATCGCCGGCGGCCTCGATCCGTTCGATCGATTCGACATCGACGCGAAAGATCTGGCCGCGGTCCTTGATATTGATCAGCTTTTCGAATCGGCCGGCGACCGGCTCGGCGTCATCGACCATTTCCGCCACCGCATCGGGCGCGACTTCGGCGAGCACGGTTTTCAGTTTCTCGACTTCTTCCAGCCCGCGCTTTTCCGCTAGCCGCGTGCGTGCGCGATCGAGCGCATCGGCCAGGCGGTCGGTGTCGACAGGCTTCAGAAGGTAATCGACGGCATTGGTTTCAAAAGCTTTTACCGCATGTTCGGAATAGGCGGTGACGAAGACGAACAGCGGCGGTTCCAGCTCCATCACGCCTTTGACGACGCTGAACCCGTCGAATCCGGGCATCTGGATATCGAGGAACACCAGGTCGGGTTTCTCGGTCTTGATCTTGCGGATCGCTTCGCGGCCGTTCGAACACGTTTCGATGATTTCGACATCGGGAAACGCGGCCAGGCGCAATTGCAGGCCCTGGATGGCCAGTTTCTCGTCATCGACAAGGATCGTGCGAATGGTCATGGCGTTTCCTACGGCTACATCAGGTGCAAAATGGGTGTTGGTCGATCAGATTGCCACCATCGGGTTGAGCGCTTGATGAACGGATTGTGATGTTGCGGCCGGTCGCTGCACGCGTTCGCGCGCTTCGAACGGCAATTCGATCGTGACGATCACGCCGCCTTCATGGCCGCTGGCAATGTCGAACCGCTGGTTTTCGCCATAAGCCTGAACCAGCCGGTCGCGGATATTCGCCAGGCCCACGCCGGTCGACCCGGTCGGCTCAGTCCGCAGATCCTGGCCCATGTCATGATTGGCGCCAAACAGATCGGCCGGATCAACACCCGCCGGCAGGCCCGGCCCGGTGTCGGAAATACCAATACGCAAAACCGACCCGATCACTTGCGCGTTGACGGTGATCTCGGCACCCTCTTCCAACGGGCTGACCGCATATTTGATCGCGTTTTCCACCAAGGGCTGCAGCAACAACGAAGGCATCAGCGCGTCGCACGCCGCATCCTCGATCTGAAAACTGGTACGCAACCGCTCCTCGAACCGCATCAGCTCGATCCCCAGGTACAGCTTCAACGTCTCCACTTCCTGTGCCACGGTAACCCGCGCAGTCGGCTCGTTGATCAAGGTATACCGCAAAAATGACGACAGCTTCGACAGCATCGCATTGGCCGGCTCGGTCTGTTTCAACAGCACCAGCGTCGAAATCGAATTGAGCGTGTTGAACAGAAAATGCGGATTAAGCTGATACCGCAACATGGCGAGCTGAGCGCTCGTCGCCTGATTTTCCAGCACGAGCAGTTGATCATTCTGCTCCTCCACCTGGATATAAAAATTGATCGCGTAATATAGCGCCGACCAAGCCCCGAGCAGCGTCAGATCAAGGTAAAACACCCCCAAAAACAACTGCGTAAAGCTGATCCCCGCATTATTGCGATAAAGACTGACCACCCACGAATCGATAAACGCATAAAGCCCGACCGCGATCGCCAGGACAACCGCGGTCACCCCCCAGGTGACAATCGCGCGCCGATTGATCAGCGCCCGGTAAATCACCGACAGAATCAGCGAAATCGAAAACCCCGTAATCGTCGCAATGATCACGATGATCAAAAACGACCACGGCACCGCATTCGCCAGGCTCGACATCGCGCGCAGCAACAACGCCCCGATCCAGCCGAGAAACTGCAGGCGCCAGAACGCGCGGTTCTTGTTGCCGAAAAACGGCGTGGGGGGGAGCGGCAACATCGCCATGGGATCAGCTTAGCGCATAGAGTGAAGGTGTGGGAACCGGTTTTTGCATGGGCGTTTAAGGGCCTCCGGCGGGCAAGGGCCATGGGTCCGGACTCATAATCAGAGCCAGAACATGACGATGGCGGCGATGGTGACGGTTGCGACGAAGGTCGAAGCTTTTCGGTCGTAGCGAGTTGCTACGCG
>Ga0302314_10001586_pt1 | contig 42422 bp, 28 predicted proteins | sample III_Palsa_N2_3_FD_200533 | JGI IMG/M metagenome (GOLD analysis project Ga0302314, IMG submission 200533) | Peat permafrost microbial communities from Stordalen Mire near Abisko, Sweden - III_Palsa_N2_3 | ecosystem: Environmental > Terrestrial > Soil > Palsa > Peat permafrost | place: Sweden... | reverse complement strand
AAGTCGGAGACAGTGGTCGAACCGCTGTCCTGGATATCCTTCTGCGAGACAACCTGAACCTGGTTGAACCCGACCTTGTCCGTCTGGCGGATCAGTGAGCCGGTCACCTGGAAGGTCTGCAACTGCTTTACCGTGCCGCTACCCTTGCCGGTGGTGGTGCCCGAGGTGCCGTTCTGCGCGGTGCCTGGCGTAGCCGTACCGCTGGGTGTGCCACTTTGCGCAGTGGCGGGTGCCGCTGGTGTAGCCTCCGTTGCCGGCTGGCTTTGCGCGAACGCCGGGACGGCGATTGCGGCCGAGAGTGCCAGTTCAGCCCAGATTATTCTTCTGATGGCGACTGCTAATGCCCTTTGTTTCATCATTCCCCTCACACTTGTCAGTAAGGCCATACGCTGTTGTGCGAAGAGAGGCCTTTTGGACCTCTCCACTCGATGCACGGCATGAAATCCGCCGTATTCCGTCAGCAGCTTCCGCCACGCGAGTCATCGCGCACCTTGTCTTGCCACGCGCACAGCACGGCCCGACTGGTGGGGAAGCATGTGTTTAGTGTCGTAGTACTAAACAATTATTATTGGATTGCGCAGCGTTTTTTATCTTGCTAGACGCGTGTTGGAGATCGTCTCACTTCACGGTGATCGCGACCACGTCTGCTTATCAAGCACACAAAAACATTATGCATTCCTTACGAAATGCTTTAATTGGATTTCGCAACGACTGACTGACTCTCAGAGCGGCGCTATCGGGAAAACCCTGCCTCGCGTGCCTTGCATCACCCAGCTTGCCTGCATCAAACGACGCTCTAACGGAGCGTTCCTACCGACCTGCCAGACCTCTAAAAATATGCCTTACGATTTGTTGCGAGACAGTACCAAGACACAATGTCCGAGTCAAAATTTGTTTGATACAAATAAAACTTGTTGTTTTATCGCAGATACGTCGAACGAGATCGAGCGGGGGGCGCTGTCAGGTTTGTGGCTCGGTTTGTACGCGGTGGCCGGCCAGGATGACAGCCGGATGGCCGACAGGCGGCGAGTAGCGGCGTGGCCGCATCGTCTTCGCTGCGCTTGCGCACGACGCAAAGCAGCGTGGTCAATATTCGAGTCTAGAGTGTTGCGTCTAATCGGCCCGTGAACAACAGGCGCACTGGCAACACCATTCACCGCTATGTAAGTTGGCGATTGCGCGAGGTTGTTTGTTGCTTGGCAGTGTCACAGATTGGGATATCACGCTGGTAGATGGCCACTGCTAAACGATCGCCCGGCGTTGCGCTCTCACATCGCTTCAAGCACCTCGATGCCAAGCAGTCCAAGTCCGGTATGCAGCGTATCGGCGGTTAGCCGGCATAGCTGCACACGGCTGGTGCGCGTCTCGCCCGTTGCGCCCAGAACCGGGCACGCTTCGTAAAAGCGCATGAGAGCCGCCGCGAGCTCGTACAGATAGGCGCACAGGTAATTCGGCAACGCGTCCTGCGCGACTGCGAGCACAGCGTCGGCAAAGCGCGCCAGTTGCAGCGCGAGTTGCCGCTCGGCGGGTTGATCGAGGTTCAGCTTGCCATTGACGTCCGAGTCGCCGGCGCGGCGCAATACGCTCTTGATGCGCGTGTACGCGTATTGAAGGTAGGGCGCCGTATTGCCTTCGAAGGACAGCATGCTGGCCCAATCGAATACGTAATCCGTGCTGCGGTTCTTCGCGAGGTCGAAGTATTTGATCGCACCGATCCCGACGACCTGGGCCACCGCGCGCCGATCCGCTTCGGGCAATTCCGGACTTTTCTCGGTGACGAGATTGAAGGCTCGCTGCGTGGCTTCCGCGAGCAGTTCGGCGAGCTTGACGGTGTCGCCGCTGCGGGTCTTGAACGGCTTGCCATCGTCGCCGAGCACGACTCCGAACCCCACGTGCTCCAGTTGCACATCCGCCGGGACGTAACCGGACTTGCGCGCCACGGAAAACGCTTGCTGGAAATGCAGCTTCTGCCGGGCATCGACCACGTAGAGCATCCTGTTGGCCTTCAGCGTGGCGGTGCGATAGCGGATCGCAGCGAGGTCGGTGGTGGAATAGAGGTAGCCGCCATCGTGCTTTTGCACGATATACGCGGCCGGCACGCCATCCATGCTGCTGAACTCGTCGAGAAAGACCACCTGTGCGCCGTCGCTCGTCACGGCGAGCCCTTTGGCTTGCAGATCGGCAACTACCACGGGCAGGTCATCGTTATAAGCGCTTTCACCGTGCACGTCGGCGGGCGTCAGGCCCACATTGAGCTTGCGATAGATCTCCTCGCAATGGCTCATGGACACGTCGAGAAAACGCTTCCAGAGTTCGAGCACGCGCGCGTCGCCACCCTGCAGTTTGACGACATAGTCCCGCGCCCGATTGGCGAATGCTGCGTCTTCGTCGAAGCGCTTCTTCGCATGGCGATAGAACACTTCGAGATCGGCGAGGGCGAGGTTCGACGCGTCGTCGGGACCGGCTTCGTCCATGCATGCCGTCAGCATGCCGAATTGGGTTCCCCAGTCGCCCACGTGATTTTGCGCGACGACTTTGTGCCCGACGAAGCGCAACACTCTCGCCAACGCGTCGCCGATGACGGTTGAGCGCAGGTGCCCCACGTGCATCTCTTTGGCGAGATTCGGCGACGAATAATCGATCACGACACATTGCACGGCGCCGTCGGTCACGCGCGGGACCGCGAGGCCGCCATGGTCGTCGAGCGCGGTCTTCACCCAGCTAGCCAGATAATCCGGGGCGACCGTCATGTTGATAAAGCCTGGTCCCGCGATCTCGACGTGGCTGACGATGCCATCGAGTTTCAGGTGATCCACTACCGTTTGGGCCAGCGCGCGCGGATTGAGCTTGCGCGATTTTGCTGCAGCCATGATGCCGTTTGCCTGATAGTCCCCGTGCTCGGGACGGCTGGCGGTCTGAACATTGGCGGTGGCATCCACGCAGCCGGCTGCCGCGAGGGCGTCCTGGACGCGCGCGTTGAGAAGCTGGAGCAGGGTTTGATTCGGCATCTATCTGGGTTTTGAGTTTTGTGGAGGCGCGACGGAATGGGGCAGACCTGAGCGTTGTCGCTGCATAGGGCGCGGAAAACGTGGCCGCTGGACATTCAGGTCGGATTCGAGTGGGTTAGTCGCCGCCGGGCTCGAAGCGGGAAGTCCTTCAGGCGATTCTACATGGCCTTGGCGAGGCTGCGGTCAGGCTAGGGGATGTGGTTTAGAGGGGGGCGTCAAAGCCTGAACCGTGACACCGCGAGTTGCAACGCCTTGGCCTGTTCATCCAACGAGAGCGCTGCTGCCGTAGTCTGTTCGACCAGCGCCGCGTTTTGCTGGGTCACTTCATCCATCTGTGCGACCGCCCGATTAACCTGTTCGATGCCGTCGCTTTGCTCGCCAGATGCTGCGGCGACTTCCGTCATGATGTCGCTGACGCGCCGGATCGACTGCACGATTTGCTGCATCGTTGTGCCGGCGGTCTCGACGAGACCCGTGCCGTCGCCGACACGGGTGGCCGCGGTCTGGATCAAGCCTTTGATTTCCTTCGCCTCGGCAGCCGAGCGCTGCGCGAGCGTGCGCACCTCGCTCGCGACCACTGCGAAACCGCGGCCCTGCTCTCCGGCGCGGGCCGCCTCGACCGCAGCGTTCAACGCGAGGATGTTGGTCTGGAACGCAATGCCTTCGATGGCGCCAATAATCGCCGACATCTTTTCCGACTGGTCATGAATGTCGGCCATCGTGCCCACTACCCGGTCCATCACGCCACCGCCGCCCGCGGCGATCTCCGAGGCCTCTTTCGCAAGCTGGCTTGCATGGCTCGCGTTCGCGTTGTTCTGCTTTACGGTCGCCGTCAGTTGCTCCATGCTGGCGGCGGTTTGCTCGAGGGCCGCCGCCTGCGATTCGGTGCGCCGTGACAGATCTGCGTTGCCGGCGGCGATCTCCTGGGTGGCGGTCACCATACTGGCGCTGCCGTCTCGCACCGACGACACGGTACCTGACAAGCCGTCCCGCATGGCCGAGAGCGCACGCATCAGATGGCCCATTTCGTCGTGGCCGCCGGTTGCAATCGAATGGGTGAGGTCGCCCTTCGAAATCGCCGAGCAGGCGCGCACTGCATTTGCGAGAGGCACGGAAATCGCCTTTTGCAAGCCCAGCGCGCACAGCGCGGCGACGGCGACGCCCAGCAGCATGACAGCGGCCGATACCATGCTCATGGTTTTGAGCGTCTGCTGGAAGCCGTCATAGTTGTCGGCGCCGCGTTTGAGCAGGTACGCGTTCAAGTGATCGGTGCTTTTGGTCAACGCGAGCGACAGGTCCGGCATGGTCTTCATCGTGATCGTATCGGCCGTTTTGGGGTCGCCGCGCTGCAGGGCCTGCAATGCTGGCTCGATGCCTTGGTTGAGCAGCCTGTCGAAATTGGCGGACACGATATCGGCGAGGCGCTGCTCTTCGGCATCGTGGGGCTGCGCGAGGTAGCGGGCGAGCGCCTGCTTCGAGGTGTTGAGATAGCCGTGCACCTTGGCGATCAGGATTGGCAGGTCGGGCGATTCGGGATGCAGCAGCGCACGGTCCATCGTCACGCGGGCAATGGCGAGGTTGTACTTGCTGTCGCCCATCGCAACTGCGGAAGCGAGTTGCACGGAGTAGGTTTCACGCAGGGCGGTCCGGCCGGATTCGGTGCTGAACTGACTCAGCACGCCAATGGCGAGCAGAAGCGCGACCAGGCAGCCCACCGTCGCCCAGATGCGGACCTTGATCGAGGGTCGGGAGAACATGTGAGGGCGAAAGCTCCGGCAGCGTTGACGTCCGGACCAGACAGTCCGTTGTTACTGTCAATATCGGCAGCTGGGCGCAAAACTTTATGTTTTTTGGCTAAAGTCAGTGTTGTTTGGGCGGGTGGCCGGCGGCACACCAGCGTGAGGGTCGGGTGCGCTTTACGCAGGAGGCAAGGAACCGACGCAAAACCGCGCGCTAGCTCGATGCCACCTGAATCAGCACTTTTCCGAAGTTCCGACCATCGATCATATTGAGGAATGCTTGCGGTGCGTTATCGAGGCCGACGGTAACGTCTTCGAGGTGCTTGATCTTTCCCGCGCGCAGCAAGGCGCTTACATCGCGCAGAAACGCATCGAAGTATTGAGCAGTGAACTCGTAATTGATAAAGCCGCGAATCTGCAGGCTGCGCGTGAGCACCGCGCGCATGGTCGCGGCGAGATAATCCGTCGAGCTATCGTGTTGCAGCTTGCCCGACTGCTGCGCCATCAGTCCGCACACGGGCACTCTCGCATACTGGTTCAACAGAGGCACGACCGCGTTCCAGACTGCGCCGCCGATGTTTTCAAAGTAGATATCGATACCGTCCGGACAGGCGGCCTGAAGCTGCTCGGCAAAGTCGGGCGAGCGATGATCGATCGCGGCGGAAAAGCCCAGTTCGTCGAGCAGATACGCGCATTTCTTCGGGCCGCCCGCAATGCCGACCGCACGAAGCCCCGCATGTCTTGCCAACTGCCCGACCAGCGACCCCACCGGTCCGGTTGCCGCGCCCACCACCAGGGTCTCGCCCGCTTTGGGCTTGCCGATCACTTCGAGCCCGGACCAGGCCGTAAAGCCGGGCATGCCCAGCACGCCGAGATAGGCGGACGCCTGGATGCCGTCGAGAGCGAGCTTTTTCAGGCCGGCCGCAGGCAGTGCCGCGTGCGAACGCCAACCGGCTTGTGCGAGCACGACATCGCCGGGTTGCAAGTCCGTGGAATGCGATTCGAGCACTGTCGCCACGCTTTCGCCGGGCATGGGCTGGCCGAGCTCGGCGGGTTTCGCGTATGACTTCGCGTCGCTCATCCGGCCACGCATGTATGGATCGAGCGACAAGGTATCGATGCGCAGCAACACCTGGCCGGCTTCGGGCACCGGCATCGGAATCGTCTCGACACGGAAATTCTCGAGGCCCGCGCGAGCCGTCGTGGGGCGCGAGGCCAATACGACCTGGGTTGCGTGTTGCGATGCCATATGCTTCTCCGGAATTGGGCGCCATGCGTTCCGCGAGCGCCGGGTGGCGCCTGGTAGAAGCATTGTGCTCCGAAGCGGGATTTTGTTCAGGCGGCGCGCCAGCACGCCGCGCAAGGCGGCATCGTTGGCTTGATCAGATTAAAGCGGGCGCAGACGCCGCGCCGCCAAGCATGCCGATCATGGTCAACGCGTTACGCTGTCCTTGATCCTCGAAGCAATTATTGAAGATCACGTGCGTTTTCGCGGCGCGCGTGGCCATGGCACGAATTGAAGCAGCTAGTTCGTCGAGTTCGGCGTCGCTGTAATCGTAGTTGAAACGGGCCGACGCCGAGGCGCCGGCGCCCGGGTTCCACGTTTCGTTGTTGCGGCCATGCAGGCGGACCATCGCGAGCTGTGGATTCGTTACGTCCCACACGGTATGGACGCGGTTCGTCACGTCCGGCGGCGCATCGACGATCACGTGTACGAGTTGCCGTTCGCGCAGAAACGCAAGGGTCGATGGCGCGTGGCGCTCGTCGAGCCAGGAAGGATTGCGAAACTCGACGGCCACTGTGTAGCCCGCCATGCGTGCCGCGCATTCGTCGACGTGGGCGAGATCTTCGGGCGCGCTGGTGATCCACGGCGCAAACTGGAACAGCACTGCGCCGAGGCGCTGCGTCTGCCGCAAAGGCTCGAGGGCTTCTAGGTAGCGCCGCCACAACTCGTCGCGAATCTCGACCGGAAGGTCGCGGTAATAGAGGTTTTTCTTGCGCGTGGTGGACGGAGAAACGGTACCGCTCAGCGCCATCACGATGTCCTTCGGCAGCGCCTCAGGCGAGGTCTGGTGTCCCGTGAATATGCGGAATGCCTTGAAATTGAAGGTGAAACCAGGTGGTGTGCGCTCGGCCCACAACTGCGAATTCGTTGCCGACGGCATCCCATAGTAAGCGGAGTCCACTTCCACGAGCGGAAACTGCGACGCATAGAAACGCAGTCGCGCCTCCGCTGTGCTGCAGCCGCGCGGATAGAAACGCTTGCAGGCGATCAGCGATTTGTCGGTCCATCCCGCGGTGCCGCACTGAATGTTCATCGTCATCTCTTGACCTTGCAGCGCACGCGCGCCGTCAGCCCGCTAGATGGGTTCGGTGTGGCCGGCCCAACCTGCCAGTTCGCGGCGCAGGGCTGCGATATCGAACGGCTTGGGCAGGAGGCGTACGCCGGGTATGGCTTCGCCTATATTGGCCTGCTCGCCGTAGCCCGACATCAGCAGAATGCGCAGATTCGGCTGCGCATGCCGGAGCGCGCGAGCGAGCGCATCGCCGGACAGACCCGGCAAGGTGACGTCGCTTAGCAGGATATCGTAGCGATGCGTCGGCACCAGTTCAAGCGCCTCTTCGGCACTGCCGACGGCGGTGCATTGCAGCCCGAACGTCGCGAGCAGTTCGCCCATGGCCTCGCGCGACGGCGAGTCGTCCTCCACCAGCAGCACGTGCGCCGGTGCCGCGGCGGGCGCGGCCGCCAGCGCGGCGCGATGCGCGTTCAGCACGCTGCGCACCTTGCGCGCGAGGTCGTCGCGGCGATACGGTTTGCTCAGCAGTGTGACGCCGGCATCCAGCTTGCCGTGATGGAAGATCTCATCGCGCGTGTAGCCGGATGTGAAGAGCACCGGCACGGTGGGCAAGCGTAACGCAGCGCGCTTCGCCAGCTCGACGCTCTTGACGGTGCCGGGCATGACGACATCGGTGAACACGAGGTCCAATGGCACGTCGCTGTCGATGAACTCGAGCGCCGAATCGCCATCCGAGGCCGTGAGCACTTTGTAGCCGAGTTGTGCCAGCATTTCGACGGCAGTCAGGCGCACGTCCGCGTCGTCTTCGACCACGAGGATCGTCTCGCGTCCGCCGACCGGCGCCGCACTCTGGTCGACGAGTTCAGTGGTTTCCGCCTCGTGGCTGCGCGGGAAATAGAGCCGAACAGTGGTGCCTTCGCCAACCACGCTGTCAATCAACGTGTGGCCGCCGCTCTGTTTGAGAAAGCCGAACACCATGCTGAGTCCAAGGCCGGTGCCGTGACCGTTTGGCTTGGTAGTGAAAAACGGTTCGACGGCCCGCTCCAGCACCTCGGCAGACATGCCCACACCGGTATCGGAGATCGAAAATACCAGGTACTCCCCAGCAGGTACGTCGGCGCGGCCAGTGATGACGAGATTCTCGGCGCGAATGGTGAGCGAGCCTTCGCCGCGCATGGCATCGCGGCCGTTGATCGCCAGATTCAGCAACGCGTTTTCGAGCTGGTTGCGATCGACGAGGACGTTCCACAGATCGGCGCCAAGCAGCGTTTCGACGCGGATCGTTTCGCCGAGCGCATGGTGCAACATCTCGCTCATGCCGCCCAGCAGCCGCCGCGGATTCAACACAGCAGGCGAGAGCGGCTGGCGCCGCGCGAAGGCAAGCAGGTGGGCGGCCAGTTGCGCGCCGCGTTTCACAGCCTGGGTGGCCGCGGCGATCCTGCACTGCGTGGCGGGGTGGTCGCCGGCATCGGCGGCGAGCATCTGCAGGTTGCCGTTGATCACTTGCAGCACGTTGTTGAAGTCGTGCGCGACGCCGCCGGTCAGGCTGCCGATCGCCTCCATCTTCTGCGCCTGACGCAGTTGCTCTTCGGCCAGCGCGCGCGCCGCCACGGCGTCCGTGACGCGTTGCTCGAGCGTTTCCGTGAGCTGGCGCAGCGCGTACTCGGCGATCTTGCGTTCGTGAATATCGATCAGCACGCCCGGAAACCGGTAGGGAGCGCCGCTTTCGTCGAATTCGCATTGGCCGTTCGCCTGCACCCAGATATATTCGCCGTCCGGACGGCGAATCCGGTATTCAGCCCGGTACCGTTTGACGATCTGGGTGGCCTCCACGCTCAGACGATGCGCCTGCTCGAGATCGTCAGGATGAATCACCTCGCCGGTCACAGTCCGAGGAATGCCCTGCGCGGCCAGCTCGGTGGCAATGCCGAAGGTGCGAGCAAAGCGTTCGTCGCCGGTGAGCGTGTCGGATTTGACGTCCCATACCCAGGTGCCGAGTGCGGCGCCGGTGTTGAGCGCCAGTTGCAGACGTTCGTTGGTTTCGCGTAGCGCGGTTTCGGCACGTTGCCGCGAGCGTTCCGTGAGCACCCGCCCGGTTGTCTCTACAACGACCGCGATCACGCCAGCCGGCGCCCCGCTGTCGTCGGCCACCGGGCTGTAGTACAGATCCATCCACACGTCTTCGGGCTGGCCGTTGCGCAGCAGCACGAGTTCCTTGTCACGGTACGACAGCGTGCCGCCGGCGAGACACGTGTCCACCACATGCCGGTTGAACGAGGCCACTTCGGGCCAGCCCATCTCCACCGAGCTGCCAAGCAGGTACGGATGCCGGCCGCCGGCGAATTCCGCATAAGCGTCGTTGTAGACCATGTACCCCTGCTTGCCCCACAGCATCACGAGGGGCAGGGGTGAACCGAGTACAAAATGCACGGCGGCGACCAGACTTTGCTGCCATCTGTCGATGGCACCCAGTTCGGTCGCGCGCCAGTCGAACGCGCGGACGCGTTCGGCCATTTCCCCTTTCCAACCGGGGCAGCCATGGTCGTTTGCCGTGAAAGGCATTGTTCTGCTCCACCGTTGTCAAGTCGATGAGCGCGTTCGAGCCCGCCGCGCTGGCTGCGCGGACGCGGCGGGCGCGGCAGCGACGCAGGCCGGATAGGCGCGTGCGCCATGGGAAACGCCCGATGACAGCCGATAATTGTAGGCCACAACCATCGCCAGATGACACGCCATGCTTTGAGGTGGGTGGTCGAACGGGGTGCGAGGTGAGTCTTGTGGCACGGCGTGGTCACTCCAGCTGGACGATCGTGAGGTGATGCCAGCATGCGCGTAGCAATCCGCGTTCCCGGATGGCCGACTCAGCCGCGCTGGTGTTGCATGGTGGTTTGCGGGTTCTGGCCGTGGCATGGTGATTGCGGATATCAGTCGACCCTCTTTTGGAGCACGCAACCGACCATGCCGAAGAAAAATGCCGCCGCTCGCACCGCACTTCCCAAACCGGGCGTCCGGCTGGAATTGTTGACCGCGCGTCGCAACGCCAGGATGGCGCGTTCGGCGCATGCCTATGTACGCGGCAATACCACCCGGTTTTATGAGTGGCTCGACAGCATCGAAAATCACGCGCTGCCTGAAGGACCCGCCGTGTGGATCTGCGGCGACTGTCATGCCGGTAACCTCGGGCCGGTGGCCAACGCGCAAGGCCGCGTGGAAATCCAGATTCGCGATCTCGATCAGACGGTGATCGGCAATCCGGCGCACGATCTGATCCGGCTGGGCCTGTCGCTCGCCACCGCCGCGCGTGGCTCGGATCTGCCCGGTGTCACCACGGTTCATATGATGGAAGCATTGGCGGACGGCTACGAACGGGCCTTCGACGACACCTCGGATCACACCGATATCCAGGCTGAAAAGCCCGAGGCGGTGCGCGTCGTCATGAGAGAGGCATTGCGGCGCTCATGGCAGGAACTGGCCGAAGAGCGCATCGAGGACGTCGAACCGCAGATTCCGCTTGGCAAACGGTTCTGGCCGTTGTCGAAAAGTGAACGCAGGGAGATCGCCGCGCTGTTCGAGAAGCGCACCGTGGCGCGTCTGGCGACCGAGTTGCGTTCGGAGGACGAAGCGGCCAAGGTCACCGTGCTCGATGCAGCCTATTGGGTGAAGGGCTGTAGTTCGCTCGGACGCTTGCGCTACGCGGTGCTGCTCGACGTCGACGGTGCCGCGCTGGATGGCGACGACCTGTGCCTGATCGACATCAAGGAGGCGGTGCAAGCCGCCGCGCCGCGCTATGCGGGCGTTAGCATGCCGCGCGACAACGCGCAGCGGGTGGTGGAGGGCGCGCGACACCTCGCCCCGTTTCTCGGCGACCGGATGCGCGCGGCGCGCCTCGCCAAGCGCTCTGTGGTGATTCGCGAGCTGCTGCCGCAAGACATGAAGCTGACCATCGAGCAATTGACGCGCGACGAAGCGATGAAAGCGGCGCGTTTTCTGGCGCTCGTCGTGGGTAAAGCTCATGCGCGGCAGATGGACGATATCGAACGTAAGGCGTGGCTTGGCGAGCTGCGGCGCCGCCGCAGCAAAACGCTTGATGCGCCGCCGTGGCTCTGGAAGAGTATCGTCGAACTGGTGAGCGGCCATGAGGCGGGCTACCTCGAACACTGCCGGCGTTACTCGCTCGAAGCCGGCGCGTGATAGAGTGCGACCGGCCTGCCGTCGGCAGGAGGCGCATTGCGCGGTGCAAGGCTGATTTGAGCATGAGTATGGATATCGATTTTGAGTGCACGATGTGTGGCAACTGCTGTCACGATCTGCGCTTGCCGTTGACGGTCACAGAAGCACTCGCATGGCTCGGGCGCGGTAACGAGGTGCAGATTCTTTGCGAGGCGTTGCCCTGGCCTGAAGAGCCCGCTGCGGACAATCTGCAGGCGGCGCATAAACGCCGCCGTTCATTCGCCGCGATGAGCGGCAGCTTGCCCACGCGGATTGTGGTGATCCTGACGGGCGCGTTTGCCGGACCGTGTCCGAATCTGCAGGCTGATATGCGCTGCCGGATCTACGAGGAGCGGCCTTTTGTCTGCCGGATCTATCCGGCGGAAATCAATCCGTTCATTGAGCTCGTGCCTGCTAACAAGGGGTGTCCGCCGGAGGCCTGGACGCCGGGACTCGCGCCGCTGATGCGGGCGGGGCAGTTGGTGGATGCGACGACGGCGGATTTGATTGAGCGGTCGCGGGCGGCCGATGCGGCGGATGGGGCGGTCAAGCAGAGGCTGTGTGCGTTGCTCGGGATTGATGCGGCTGCGTTGGCGAATGAGGGGTTCGTTGTGCATTCGCCGTCGCGCGAGGTGTTGCTGGCTGCGCTTCGGCGGGCTAGCGATGCGGGTTCTGGTTCTGGAGGCGTGGCGGAGGCGGATTCGCCGTCTGATGTGGCAACCGGGTGGCGTTTTGTGTCGAACCGGCGGGCGACGGTGGATACGCTCGTGTCGGTGGGTGCGCTTGGTGAGGGTGTCGACAGTGGTAGTGAGTCGACGTTCGAGTACCTCGGATTCTTCCCGGCCGCCGCTTAGCCTTAGCGAGGCAAGCTGCACGTCCCGAGGACGCGCAGCGATTCTCGTTCTGCGTCAGGCACTTGAGACGCGTGCAGCCAGGTTGTCCACAGCGTTGTGAACAATTTCTGTGGACAAGTTAGTCTCGCAAAGCACTAGTTCTGCAAAACCCATCCCGTTTGAATTCAACCGGCTGTATGGTTGGCACACGATACCTTCACCGTGTTAGCAGGGCGTTACCGACACGCGACGAGGCGGAGAGAAGACGCACAACAATGTGGCCACCGCACGCGCATGCCCAAACCAAGCGTGTGCGGCCAAAAACGTCTTTTCCCCTCACCCCCTAATTCGACAACGAAACATACGGCGAGGTCAACGGCGTCGGCGGGAACGGCTGCAGCCCACCTTGTTTGGTAAAGCTATACCGCACATAAACCGCACCCAACCACTCCCGATACTGATAAGCGTTGCCGAGCGAAGCTGTAGCACCCACCGCGAGCTGCGGCGCGAGTTGATATTCGCCCACCGCGTTAAACGAGTAGGCGACGCCGGTCTTGCTCTGGGCAGGATAGATGCCGTTGGAATCGGGTGCGCCGCTTGGGATCTGAAGCTTGGCCGAGGTGCTGTCGCCCAGCGGAAAGTAAGGCGACGCATCCTGGCGGTAGTGCTGTACGCCAATCGAACCCTTAACGTCGTATGTGAAGCTGCCGTTACGGCCTGTCCATTCCACAGGCAGATTCAGAATCACATACTGTTGCGGGCTGAAATAGCCACCCTGTCCGTACGTGAAGTAGGAGAGGTTGCGGTTATAACCCATCAGGGTCGTATTCACGCCGATCGTCAGTGTCTGGTCAACTTCTTTCAGCAGACGCGTGTACACTCCGCCGCCGCCTTTGATGGCGTTATTGGCGGCTACGTTGTAGCCGTCCAGAAACTCGTACGCCGCGTTTGCATATAAGCCGCTCGTGCCGTCGTCCCAACTGAGCGAGGCGAGCGCGCCGCTGGACGTCACGCCACCCCATTCGAGGTTCGAAGCCTGGTCGCGCGTGCCCGCGTATGAGAGCAGGCTATCAGTGACGGCGCGTCGCGCGACGGCCAGCGAATACGATACCTGGTCAGTCACGGCTCCGTTGTATTGCAGGCCGCCGACGCCGTTGACCTCGCGGAAGCCGAGCGGCGTCACTCCAACGTCGCCACTGAGGCTTTTGTTTTGATAGCCGAGCGACAGCCCGACGCCATTTGCGGTTTGCGAACCGTAGGCGCCGGCGGTTGTCGCGGCGCCCGAACCGAAGCGTGCGAGTGTTTGGGGCTCGTTGCTTGCGGTGCCCGCGTCGAGGGTCACCGGTGTGGCCGTGACAATGACATGGCCGTTGCCGGCCTGGATGCGCCCCTGGATGGGCGCTTCGATATCGGTCAAGTCCGACAGGCCGTCTTCACCTGCGCGATTGCGAAACACAATGCCGCCCGACACGGTGCTCGTCTGCTCGCGATTGACCTGCGCCAACTCTTCCGCGACCCCGAGCGTCTGCGCATTGGCGACGATGGCGGGTGAGGGCGCATAGCCGCCGCCGTTGCCGGCGGGCGCAGTTTGCGCAGCGGGCGCTTGCGGATAGTAGGGCTGCGCGTAACCTGCCGGCGGCTGCGGAATGTACGGTTGTTGTGGAGGGTTGTAGCCTTGATTGCCGTAGTTTTGTTGGGCATACGCCTGCTGCCCGTACGCCTGCTGCTGCGGATACGGCTGCGGCGCATAAGGCTGCTGCTGCGGGTAAGGCTGCTGCCCATATGCCGGCTGCCCGTACCCCTGTTGTTGCGGATACGGCTGCTGCGCATAGCCTTGCTGCCCATACGGCGCCTGCGCATACGCCTGCTGCCCCGTGCCGCTGGCATTGCGCGTTGCCGTCTGGTTGCGGGCCGTCGTCTGCTTCTTGCTGGTCTTGCGCTGGGTGCCTGGCAGTGCTGGATAGTTGGCCTGCGCCTGTTGCTGTGCCGCCGCATTGGCTTGCGCTTCACGTGCAGCGGGCGACATCGGCCACGGCGTGGACACATACGGCGCCGGTGCCCCATAAGGTGCCGCAGCTTGCGGATAGGGTGCGTTATAGGGCTGTGGATAAGGCTGCGGCTGGACCGGCGCCGGTCCCTGGCCCGGATACGGTTGCAAAGGCGCGGCGGCGGGTCCACCGGTCTGGCTCGATCCGTAGTTATCCGGACCATATCCTCCCGCTCCGTTGCTGGAGCGCGGCGCGCCGGACGGATTGGCGGGCGCGACAGAAGGCGACACGTACGGCGCCGTGTAGGGCGCCACATACGGCGAAGGCGGTTGGGGCGGTGGATAGTTCGGCACGGTCTGCGTCGGATAGGAAGACTGCGAGTACGGGGACGCTGCGGGCGCGGTGTACGGCATCGTTACGGTGGCGTTGAACCCACCGCTGGTGCGGGGTGCGACGCCTGCGCTGGTGGCGTCGGCTGGTACATCGACGGCGGTTTTTCCTTCGAACGGATTGGTGCCGGGTAATGGCGTCGCGCCGATTCTGCGCATCGCCACTTCCCAGCCACGCGGAACATTGCTTGCCGAGCCGGCGCGCGGGACGCCGCTCATCAGCGGCGTATAGGCTGCGATCAAAGAGCGCTGCAGATACGTCGAGGCGAGCGAGAGCTTGCCCTCCGCGCGGTACATGCGGCCCACGGCGGCGAGCGCAGCGGGATCGTCCGGTGCGGTATTGAGCGCCTGAGTGGCAAGTGATTCGGCATAGCTGAAATCCTTGGCGCCCGTTGCTGCCGGTATCGCCGCAAGCATCAGACTCAGGTCGTCGGGACGGCGCGTCAGCGCCACACGGTAACTGGCGAGCGCATTGCGGTCGTCGCCCGCCGACGAATAGAGACGCCCGAGCGCGGCCTGCAGATCGGCATTGTCGGGCATCGCGGCGAGCCACGGCGCGATCACGTCGTAGGCGCTCGCCAGGTCGCCGCGCTGGCGCACCGCGTCGCACTGCCGCACCACGATGGCCAGATTCAGATTGCCGAAATCGGTGCGTTGTTGCGGGGTCAGTTGCATCGCCGCGAGCTGCCGCATCACCGTGCCAAGTTCGGCATCCTGATGAGTGGCGAGCAGAATGCCGGCGTATTGCAGCAGCAGATCCGTATTGCCGGGTGCGGCGTTCATTGCGCTGCGTACGAGCCAAAGCGCGCGACCCGAATCTCCCGCCTGTTGATAGGCCGAGGCCACCACGCCGATCAGTTCCGGGTTGCCGGCTGCAACCGGCTCTGCGGCCGCGAGCGTGGCCAAGGCATGCTGGGTTTGCCCGCTCTTCGTCATCTGGATGGCGAGGCTCGCTTGCTGATGCACCCACAGGCGGTGTTGCAAGGTAGCCATTGCATCGGTGCGTTGGGCGACCGGAATGCGATCCAGTTGCGCGAGCCCGGTCGACCAGTCCTGGGTTTCCGCTGACAGCAGGGCGGCCGCATAGAGCGCGTCGGTCATATCCGGGTGAGCCGCGAGAAGCCCGTCCATCATGCTGCGCGCGTTGCCGATGGCGCCTTGGCGCACATAGATGCGTGCGAGATCGAGGCGTAGCCACGGATCGTCAGGATTGCTGAGCAGCGCATCTTCGAACAGGCTACGTGCCGCGCCCAGATCGCCGCGTGCTTCGGCGGCGCGCGCCTGAGCGGCCTGCGCTTCGCCGCGCAGGCGGTTGATGCCGCCCGCTTTCGATTGCTGTTCGGCGTTGAGCTGATTGGCAAACTGTAGCGCTTCGTCACCGCGGCCTTGCGCGGCGAGCGCACCGACCAGGCCGCGAATCGCGTCGGGGTTATCCGCCTGGCGGCGCAGCGCCATTCGGTAAGCCTGTTCTGCCCCGACCGGATCGCCGTTGTTCAGCAGCATCTCACCGAGCAGCACCTGCGCGGTGACGTCGGACGGATTGATAGCAATGGCGCGCTCGAACAACGACTTGGCCTTGGCGAACTCGCCGTTGCTGCGGGCGCCGAGCGCCTCGCTGGTGTAGGTCCAGTAGGTGGCGCTCAACAGTGCGTCTTTCCAGCGCGCCGGATTGGCGCCGCGCGAGGCGCGTTCCAGGTAGTCCCGTGCCTCGGAGAAATGCTCCTGTTTGAGCGCGGCGATGCCCATGCCGCCGAGGGCGTCGCCGTCGTTCGGGCTAGTAGTCAGCACCGACGAAAACTTCGCACGCGCCGTGACGAGGTCGCCACGGTCGAGCGCCGCGAAGCCATCGGCGACCGTGCGGCCGCGCGCATCGACAGCGGCGTTTTGCTGGGCCCGTTCGCGGGCGGTTGCGTCCTGCTGCACCATCGAATCGGAGCGAGCCTTGACCGCCGCGTCGTCAGGCACGAGTTGCAGATAGGTTTGATAGAGCGGGGCGTCGGAGGGGCGGGCATCGAGCCACAGCAGCGCCTGCCGCCAGCTTTTGCGCGCGGCGGCGCCCACCGAACTATCGCCCGAGAGCTTGGCGAGCTGCGCGATGCCCTCGCGGCGCGTCACGTCGCGATAGGTCAGGTGCTGCGCGTAAGCGAGCGCAAAGCGCGGGTCGTCCGGATTCTGCTGCGCCAGTTGCTGCAGTCCGCGGCGCGCCTGGTCCCAGCCCTGCGGGGTAGCGGCGAGCGCCTGGTAGTACTCAAGTTGCAGTTCGGGCGTAGCGGGTTTGCCTTCGAGTGCGCGCTGATATTGCTGCACGGCGCTCGCGCTCTGGCCGCTCTGCTGCAGGCGTCGCGCGTCGTTGACGGTCTGGTCGCGCAGACTGCTTTCGCCGAGGCGCCGCCCGAGTTCGTCGATGTTCGGATAGTTCGGCGCGACTTCCCGCAAGCGTGCCAGATACTGTTGCGCGCCGCTGCCGTCCTTCCGGTCCGCGAGCACCATGCCCATGCCGAACAGCGCATCGGGCTGCTTCGGATCGATGCGCAACACCTTCTGCCAGGCCTGCTCGGCGAGGTCGCCGCGGTGGTGGGTCTGCCAGTACTTGCCCTGATCGATCAGGACGTTGAGCGGATCGGCCGAAGCCTGGGCAAACACGGCAGTGGGCAGCGTCGCGGTAGAGACGCTAACGAGGCTCAGCGCCAGCGCGAGGGCGCTCAATCGCATGCGTTTCTCCAACTCGGCACAAGCCGGCCGGCATCGTCGAAGCGATAGCGGCCGTCGATGAATCCGGTGCCGAACAAGCCCAGCACACGATCGTAATAGACAGGCTCATGGCCCGCGACGGGATTGTCGAGCGCCGCCAGGTGGGTGCGCGCGAGACCCAGGTCACGCTCGTCGCCGAGCGTCTTGAAGTAAGGCGCAAGCGCACCCCAGTAGCTGAGCGGCCCTTCGCCGCTCACGACACCGGTGGTCGCCGCGACCTTCTCGGGCGGAAAGCCCGTCTCGCTCACCTGAGTGCGCATGCCGCCGAGCGCCGCAAGCCAGGGTTTGGCCAACGGATCGCCAGGCGCGGCCATGCCGGCCCACAGGTACGCGCGGATCGCGTCGTAGCTGCCGGTATCGCCGGTCTTCGGATCGACCACGAACTGGCCCGCACGCCAGGCCGCCCAGTCAGGCACGAAGCCGCGCGGCGCGGTGGTCTTGATGAGCTGATACGCGTTGTCAGCCAGTTTGCTCCACGGGCCGCCGGGTAATGCCTTGGCAAGCGCGCGCAGCACCGGCAGCGGCAAATAGCTGGGATTCACGCGCGTCACGTCGCCGGTTTGGAAGCCTTGCGGGCCGGGCAACAACATCGGGCCGAGATCGGCCAGACTGACGACTTCCTTGCTGGCGATCTGTTTGGCGAGTGCCTCGCCGAGCGTCGTGTAGTGGCTGTCGTTCCAGAGGCGTCCCGCTTGAAGCAGGTCGTAGGCGATCCACAGATCGGAGTCCGAAGCAGAATTCGGATCGAGCACGCCGTAGGAGCCATCCGGTTTTTTGCCCCATTGCCACGAAGGCAGCCGCACGTCCTGCGCGTCGAACTGATTGCCTGCGAGGTTGGTGCGGGTCCAGCCGAGCAGGCGGTCGAAGGTGGCGCGGTCGTTCGCGACCAGCGCGAAGAACATGCCGTACGACTGGCTTTCGGAGGTGGTCTGCTGGGTGGGTGTCGAATAGTCGATCACGCGCCCGTCAGCCTGCACGAAGCGTTCGACGAAGGTGCGGTAAGCGGGCCAGTCGCATTGAGCCGCAGCCGCAGCCGCAGCCGCAGTCGCAGTCGCGGCCCCAGCGGTATTCGGCATGAAGGACGTCACGCAAGCAACCACGCCTAGGGCAAATGCGACGGGTGCCGTTTTTAGTTTGACCGGCATCTCAATCCCTCAGGCGGCGCGCAGCGATCGAGCGCAGCGCACGGTAAAACAGCGCCGCGATGATCAGCGCGGCGAAGATGCCGCCCAACAGCAGCAGGAGCGGATGCGACGACAGAGCCCAGCGCATATATTCCTGCGGCGACAGGTGGCCGATGTAGTACGCCGTGCCGTTCGAGGTGATCGTGACGCCGCGGCCATGGATCACGGCCATGGCACCCTGGATCTGCGGTAGCACGTCGGCATCGAGCAGGGCTGAGCTCAGGTCGGCATCCGACTGGCCGGCAGCACTGACAAACGCTACCGCACTGCGCTCTTTCTGCAACGGCGATTCGAAGCCGGTCAACAGCGCTGCACCGTTCGAACTGACGAGCGAGAGATCGGCGCGCGCCGGAGCGCGTTCGACGCCGCGTTCGCCATGCCACCAGTCTTCCAGTTTGAAGACGATGTCCGACAGCTCGAACGTGCGTGAATCGCCGTCGCTCGAGAACGGCATCGATTTGGCCCAGCGTTGCAGCAGCGGCTGGCGGCCGGGAGCACCGAAAATCAGCAGGTCCTTGTTGGCGAACTGGTCGACCTGGTCGGCGGTGGTCACGGTCACGCCGGTAGCGGGATAGCCGGTCGAAGCGCCCATACGGCCCATCTCGAGCAGGTACAGGCTGTAGTCGCTCGAGTCCGCATCGTTCGGCAGGATCACGGCGGTTTCCGAGAGGTCCGCCATCCGCGTGAACGGGAAGCCGCTATTGGCGAACGCCGCCAGATCGGGCAAGGCCATGTAGTGCGGGAACGATGACAGGTCGATGGTCGAGTTCGGATCGATCGAGCCCACCACGTTATCGAGCAGGCGGCCGTGGCATTCGCCGGTATTCGGAATGTCGTAATAGAAGTGCAGCCGCAACTGTGCCCGCGGTGTTAGCAGCAGCGGCGGGATATAGACGCTGCGGCGCGCGTCGGCGCTCTTGTCCGGCAGGATGGTGCTGAAATAGCGGCCGAGGTCGAACATCGACGCGGGCTTGGCCGGAATCGGCAGCGACTGCACGAAGCCGTCGTTGATGCTGATGTTCAGCGACGAGCGGTCCGGCAGCGGGCGCACGGTGTAGCGATAGCGCAGGTCGATCGGCGCGCCCTTGGTGTGCCACATGAACAGGTCGGGCGGCACGCGCAGATTCACACGCACGGCGTCGGCGTCGTAGCCGGAGACGCTCAGATCGCGCGCCTCGGCCAACTCGCCGAACCGTACCGGCCGGTTGGTGGGCAGCCAGTTCGGGGCATCGTACGGTGCGCGCGGGCCGAGTTCGTTCAGTTGCGTGATCGTCGCGCTTTCACCGGAGAGCACGCTCTGGCCGACGCCGAGCGCTTTCGCGGCGGTCTTCAGTTCGGCTTCGTTGCGCCCGAGCACCAGCAGCAGTTTGCCGCGCGCCGGCGCTTCCCGATCCACGACCGCAATGGTCGGTCCGGAGATGGGAGGAATCGTCACGCCGGCGGGTCGCTGATCGGCAGTGGCAAAGATCACCGCATTGCCCGACAGCGGCACTTCGTCGACCTGAGCGGGGAACAGTGCGCCGCGATAGCCGGCCAGCGCGCCGAACCACGACGCCACAATCCCGGCGGATTCGAGTGTTTCCGAGCCGGGCTTGGCTGGGAACACGAACGGCAGTTCGAGACGGCGCACGTCGCGGCGATCGAAGAACGGCTGCGGCAGCGCCGCCAGATCCGGTTTGCTGGTCAGCGACGCGTAAGTCAGATCGAGCGAGCTCGCATTGCTGACGGTGGCCCATAACGACGAATTGGCCGGATCTTCGCACTGCTGCGTATAGTGGCCGATCAACTGCACGTTCAGATGGTTGAACTCGGTGATGAAGCGCGGATCGATCGCGACGTCGCGCGCCACCAGCATGCCCGCCTGTTCATGCGGCACCGGCAGGGTGGCCGCGACTTCGCCGTTCACCAGTACCTTCAGCTGCGAGATCGCCGGCAGCAGGGCGGGCGAGTAGCTGTAGATCAGATGCAGGATCGCACCGGTCACCACTTCGTCGTTACGCACCGAGAAGGCAATACCGTTCTGGCCTTCGGTACCGCGCAACTGCAGCGGATCGAGCGCGCCGAAGTCGGCGAAGGTCAGCGTCTGGCGGCGACCGCCCGGCACCAGGGTGCCGGGTTCCGCGGTGGTCGGGGTCTTGATGCCGAGCGCTTTCACAGACGATGCGGCGAGCGCCGGGGTCGGCGTGGCCAGCGCGGGCTGGACGATCGCGTTGGGATCGAACGGCACGGCGGCGCTCGGTGCCGGTACGTTGCCCACGCCGGTGGCGTCCGGCGTACCGGGCGGCGCGGTGGCGCGCGCCGAACTGGCGACGAGTCCGGCAGCCGACGCCAGCGGCGCTGCGAATGCAGTCTGAAAAGCCAGCCAGCAGGCGAGTCCGCGGACGAGGCGGCGCGAACGCAAGCGCATTGCCCATCCCGTCATGCCGCGCTCGCTTTGCGAGTGTTGAGTCTGTGTCTGCGCAATCCCTTTGCCCATAAGTCAGTCTTTTTTCGTTTCCAGCTTTTTGACGTCGATTGGGCGACCTCGCGTAAAGCCGCGCAGGTCTCCGTAAAGATGTTCGAAGAGGCCGGCAATACCGCGTACGCCGACCAGCAACACGTGTGAGAGTCCGCGTAGCGGCGTATCCTGCTGGCGCCCTTCGGCCCAGCCCATCCAGGCATCGGCGCGCGCGAAAGTGGACTTGACGAAGTCGTACTCCTGCTCGCGCGACATCTCGTCGAAGCGCAAGCCGACCCGTCCGGGCGCGCTGAAGCCCACCGTGGCGGGGAAGGCATATTCTTCGTCGCCGCGAAAGAGGGAGACGGTCACGCGTTCGTGCATCGGCACCTGGATGCTGGCGGGCAACTCCACGCCGACACCGCCTTCCGAGTAGTCGATGGTCTGGCAGGCCAGCGTGCGGCCCGTCGAGAATTTCAGCATCACCGGCATTTTCATCGCTACGCGGTGCACGGCGCGAATCTGCCGGCGCTCGCTCGCCGCGGCCACGCTCGCACCGAGGATCAGCATGTTGTAGCCGGTCCACGCCAGATTGAGGATGGTGGTCTGCACTTCGCTACGGACTCCCAGGTTCAGGTAGATGTGCACAAGACCCGTGATGAAACCGAGCAGGTTCAGCAGCAGCAGGAACAGGTAGGGGCGTGAGATGGCCCAGTCGAAGTAGTTCTTCTCGATCTGCCCGCCCTTGGCCGTCACGTTGAATTTGCCGAGTTTCGGATTGATCAGCGCGAGCAGGGTTGGGGCGGTGATGTACGACGCCAGCACCGATTCATAGACCTCGGCCCAGAACGAATGACGGAACAGGCGCTGCATGCGTGAGTTGGTGACGCTCGCATGCATCATGTGCGGCAGCGCGTAAATGGCGATCGTGCCGGCGGCCGCTTCGATCACGTGCGCGCCGAAGAACAGGAACGACAACGGCGCGGTCAGGAACACGAGACGCGGCACGCCGTAGAAGAAGTGCATCATCGCGTTCAGATAGCACAGCCGCTGGCCTATCTTTAACCCCTTGCCGGTCAACGGATTGTCGATCCGGAAGATCTGCGTCATGCCGCGCGCCCAGCGAATCCGCTGACCGATGTGGCCTGAGAGACTCTCGGTCGCGAGCCCGGCCGCCTGGGCGATGGCGAGGTATGCCGTGGTGTAGCCGAGCCGGTGCAGCTTCAAGGCAGTGTGCGCGTCTTCGGTGACTGTCTCCACGGCGATGCCGCCGATTTCCTCCACCATTGAGCGGCGCAACAGCGCGCACGAACCGCAGAAGAAGGTCGCGTTCCACAGGTCGTTGCCGTCCTGCACGAGCCCGTAAAACAGCTCGCCTTCGTTGGGCACCTTGCGGAAGGTGCCGAGATTGCGTTCGAACGGATCGGCCGAGAAGAAATGGTGCGGCGTCTGCAGCATCGACAGCAGCTTGTCGCGCAGGAACCAGCCGAGGCCGATCTGCAGGAACGAGCGGGTGGGAATGTGATCGCAGTCGAAAATCGCCAGGTATTCGCCGCTGGTGATCTTCAGCGCTTCATTGATGTTGCCGGCCTTGGCGTGGCGATTGTGCGTGCGGATGGTCCAATGGACGCCGACTCCCTCGCAGAACGCCTTGAATTCCGGGCGGCGGCCGTCGTCCAGCACGTGGATTGAAAGCTTGTCGGTCGGATAGTCGAGTGCGAGCGCCGCGTAGATGGTTGGTTTGACGACCGAGAGCGGTTCGTTATAAGTCGGGATGAAGACGTCGACGGTCGGCCAGGCGCTGCGGTCGGCCGGCAGCGGCATCGGCTCGCGCTTGAGCGGCCACGCGGTCTGGAAGTAGCCGAGCAGCAGCACGATCGTCGAATAGACCTCGGCCGAGACCAGCAAGAGACCCCAGATCGCATCGAGCGGGTGCTCCCAGTAAGTCGTGGTGGTCAGACGCCAGTACATATAGCGGCCCGATGCGACTATCGACAGCATGATCATCACGAGCGTCGCATAGCGGCCTTGCAGGCGGCGAAACAGCAGGGCGCAGATAAAGCAGCAGGTGGCGAAAGTCAGTTGTTCTGAAAACTCCAGTGGCACCGTAAACACGAAGTACAGAATCACCAGCGCAAACAGCGTCAGGCACACCACCACTGGCGTGCTGCTCCACAAGCGGGCGTCGACGACGCGCTCGAGCCGCGACGGCTCGACAGCGGGTTCCGAACTGCGTGATTGCGGCGTGCTCATACGACGCTCCCCGGCGAGACAGCAATCGAGTCGACCCGCGACATCAGCCACTGGCTGCACGCGCGAAAATCGGCGGCGGCCTGGCTGAGCGGATCGTAGTGGATCAGCGTGGTGTCGCAGGCGAGCGACTCGCTGACCCCTTCGTCCTGGTGGATAACCCCGGGGAATAGCTTCTCGCCGAGCAGATGGCGCAGCACCTTGAGGACGTCTTTGGTCAACTGACGCGACTGGTCCACCTGGTTGATCACGTAACCCACGCCGCCGAAGTCGGGGCGCGGTGCGGCATACGCTTCGATCATCCGCTCCATTTGCGGAATCGCCGCGTACGAGGCTGCGTCCGCGAGCACCACGTTCAGAGCGAAGGTCGCCGCGCACAACGCGGTGCGCGTATAGACCGACGAACCCGGCGGCGTGTCGATGACCACAATGTCGGAGGCATCGAGCCGGAGCGTGCTGAGCGAGTGCGCGAGCCAATGCGGCTCGTGATCGACATACGCTTCGAAACGGCGCCGGTCGTCTTCGAGGACCGCGCCGTACGGCAGCACGGTCACGCCGTCAACGCCATCGAACATGACGCTTTGCCACGCATCTCCGCTCAGGGTGGCGCGCGACAAACCGTCGATGCTGTCGAGCGGCACGCCGAAGTGCAGGCGTAAGGCGTTTTGCGGATCGAGATCGAGCGCGATGACGCGCCGGCCGCTGCTGGCGAGAACGGAAGCCAGGTTGGCCGCAAGCGTGGTCTTGCCGACGCCACCTTTCGCGGAAACGACCACAATAACTTTCATGAGCGACGCGGGCCGTTGGTCAGCCAGGAATGAGGAGCGGGCGTTGCCGCGGTTGGGGTCTCACCGCGCAAACGTTTGAATAATGAGCCGAGCGCGGCCGGTGGAGCTTCAGCTTCAGATGCAGGGCTCTGGGCCGCCGGTGCTGTGCCGGGCTCGGCCGGTTTAAACAGCTTGCCGAGAATGGACGGCGGCTGGACGGCAGGGGTGGCGGGTGTAGCGGGTGTAGCGGGTGTCGTCGCGCGTGCCGTGAAAGCGGCCGGTACGGGTTGGGTCTGCGCGCTCAAGGGCACGGCGGCCCTTGCGGCAAACGCAGGCGTGGCGGGTGCGGGGGCGGCGAAACCTTGCGCCGAAGGCGCGGGGGGGCGCAAAGCAGGCGCGGCGGAAGTTGTGCGCACAACCACCGGCGGCACGGCAAGAGGCGCCATCGCCGGAGCGAACACGGGCGGCACATTGCCGATGGGCGCCGCGACCGGCTCGACTTCGCTCGCGGCGAGCGCGGCATGAGCCGCGTCCGGCACGGCGGAAAAGCGTTCCGCGCCGCGCGGCGCCTCCGGCTTGACGGCATTGCCGACCGGTGGAATCGTGCGCCGATGCGGCCGTGTAAAGAGCGGCGTCTTGCTGCGAACTTGCAGCGTGGTGGCGTGTCCCGCTTCGGCGGGACCGTCTGCGGCTTGCGTGTCACCTTCGGGCGCCTGCGCTTGCGCGCCCTCGTCGGCCGGTTGCGCAAGGGGATCGCGGCGCTTCGGAATGGCCGGAATGGACGGCTGGGTCAAGTCGAGCGTGACGAGCAACGGCCAGCGCCTGCGTGCCGAACTCGCTTCGTTTTCACGCCCGATCTCCTGGTAACCCCCCGCGTTGCCGCCAAAATGCCCGAAGAGGGTTTCAATGTCGCTTGAAGGACTCATGTCGCCGCCGTCTTGTTCATGTCTGTCTTGTCTTGCGTTGCGCATTTCTACCCGCAGTCAGCGCCGGTAAAAATTCCACCCTGCTGCAGCGTCTACGCCGGCTGGCGGCCGAGCCTGAATTCGATCGTTGCGTACTCATCGAACTCGCTCGCCTGGGCTACCGACAACCCGTCTGCACCCAGTGCTCTGAGCCAAGTCTGGTAAACGCCTTCGAGGAAGGCCGGTGTCCAGGCGAGCGCAGCGGAGCCGAACGCCTGCAACGGCGCACAGCAGTGGGCGATGCGCAGATAATCCGCTTCGTCCACCAGTTCGACGTAACCCCAATCCGCTTCTTGCCAGCGTGCATTCAGCGCGTCGGCGAGATCGGCGGTCGAGTCGCAGGGCGGCAGCGGATGCGCTGCGGCATAACGGCAACCCACGCGATACATCAACTGACGCAATTCGCCTTGCCCGATCTGTGCTTCGAACTCTTCTGCCAGCGCAGTCAGCAAGCCGCGCCATTGAGGGGAAATCTGGCGTTGGAGCAGGTAGTCGAGGGTAGGGACCATGTTTTCCGAAAAGGATGACCGTTGACCGTCAAGCCGTAGTGACACGGGTGCCTAGATACGGACATCTGAAAGTGTTGCAGGTAAGGCGCGCGTTGCACGCGCCCGGCGGTTATTTTTACCTGTGCTGCCTGATGTAAAGGTGACCACCTCCTCTTATCCGCAGTCTACTGAAGAGATTAACGTTTGCCTACCATCGTCCTGATTGAAGTTATAGCCGCTTACGCACACTTCGGACGAATGGATGCAACCTTGACGTGAGATTTTTGCTGTTGCAAGCGTCGCCCGGCGCTACGGGCGGGCGGACTCCTGGCGTGTCGGTCATCTAAATTTGTTTGATCGAAAGCATTAATATTTGTCAGACAGTTGCCGTTATACATCGGCAGAGCGACGGAACTGGCCTGATTTCTATCAATATGCTTTCCACCTCAACGCAACACATGACCGATGCCCATTTGCGTCACCGCTTTCATCGACGTTCGCTGGAACAGCAGCGTCCGCTTTCGACGGTCACCATGGCTTTCACGGTCATCGCCACACTGCTGTTTGTGCTGGCGCGCAACCTGGTCGCCGGACCTTCCATTGCGCTTTCTTACCGGATCGCCTGCATCGTGCTTCTGGTGTTGCTGGTGGCGGGTGTCCGCAAGGCCCGCACTACGGCGGTCTTCGGCTGCCTCGGCGTCGCTTACACGATGGTGCTGGTCATCGTTATCGCCTTGAACATCTCCGGTGTCGAGCAACCCTTGCTTTGGGTGCTGCCGGCCATGGTGGTGATTCCGATCTGCTCGGCCCCGCTCTGGCTCACCCCGACGCACTTCTTCGTCGGCACGGCGATTTTCTATGCGAGCGCTTTACCGCTTCTGTTCAGGCAGCCGCAGGCCCATGATATGAACGTCGTGGCGTGGCTGTGGGTGCTGATCGGCGCGCCCACCGCGGCGGTGTTTCACTTCGGCTTCTACTGGTTCCGCCGCGATCATTTCCTGCTCGAGAATCGCCTCGCGCAACTGGCCGCAACCGATCCGCTGACCGGTCTGCAAAACCGCCGCGCCTTCATGGACCAGGCTGAGCGGCGTCTGGCGGCGCTTGGCGACGCGACCAAGGTCTGCGCGATTTTTGTCGACATAGATTCTTTCAAATCGTTAAACGATCAGTTCGGCCATGCAGTTGGGGACCAGACGCTCGCCGAGGTTGCCCAGGTGTTGATGAGCCAGACGGTCGCACAAGACAGCGTCAGCCGGATTGGTGGGGAAGAGTTCGCGGTGTTGCGTCGCGGCGGCCTCGCGTCGGCCCTGGAACTGGCCGAACGCCTGCGCAGCGCCATCTCCGTGATTGAGCGCCCGGATGGTTACGTGACGGCGAGCTTCGGAGTGGCCGAGCATCGCGTCGGCGAGAGCATCATGGCCTTGCTCGACCGCGCCGACGAAGCATTGTTGCGCGCCAAGCAGTCCGGCCGGAACCGGGTGTGCGCCGAACGGGCCATCCCGTTCGACCCGCTGCAACTGCTCGGTCGCGGCAACCGTAGCGACCCGGACAATCCATCCGAAAGCCCACGGCCTGTGTGGGATGACTATTATCTGACCTCGCATTTTCAGCCGCTCTACAGTTTGTCGCATCAGAAGCAGGTGGGCTTCGAGGCGCTGCTGCGCGGCGAACAGGCTGACGGCACGCTCGTGCCGCCCGCGGTGCTGTTCGCGCCACGGCCGTTGAGCGACGAGGGCGCGCTCGATCGCGCCAGTCACGCGGTGCATCTCGGCAATGCGCAGCGGCTGATTCCCGATGAAGCGTGGATCTTTCTCAACATCCTGCCCGCCACCTTCGTGGCGCATGGGTATGCCGACCAGCTCGCCGGCATCGTGCGCATGGCGGGGCTCGAACCGGACAGGATCGTCCTCGAGATTCTCGAGTCGCATGGTGGCAGTGTCGATGAGATGTCACGCGCGGCGGCGCGTTATCGCGAGCACGGTTTTCTGATCGCCGTCGACGATTTCGGCGCGGGTCAATCGAACCTGGATCGGCTGTTCCGCATTCGCCCGGACTTCGTCAAGCTCGACGGCGAATTGATTCGCGCGACGATTCCAGGCACCCAGCAATCGATCCTGCCCAAACTCGTCTCCCTGCTGCACCAGGCGGGCATGCTGGTGGTCGTCGAAGGTGTCGAGACGACCGAGGAACTGATTCTGGCCGTGGAGTCGAACGTCGATTTCGCGCAAGGCTTTTTGCTGGGCCGACCCGCTGCGCAGATCGCGCCGCCGGAATCGGTCAACCGCCTGATCGACCGTTCGTTCGACGTGATTGCGCAAGGCCGGGCGCATCTGCACGCGCTGTTCGAGAGCGAGGTGGAACCGTACCGCTTTGCCCTGCGCAACGCCGCCGATGCGCTGCTAAGCGGCGTCCGCATGGAAGACGCTTTTGCCGATCTGGCGCAGCACAAGCTCTGCATCAGTTGTTTCATCCTAGACGAGCGGGGGCGTCAGATCGGCCCGGAAGTCATGGGCGTCTCGGGGACCAAGCTCGGCGATTCGCTGGAGCCGGTCGCCGATCCGCGAGATGCCCGCTGGGATCATCGTCCGTACTTCAGAAACGCCGTTCTGCTGCCGGGCGTGCCGGTTGCCAGTAGTCCTTATCTGTCGCTGGCGAGCGGCCGGCCCTGTATCGCGGTGACGGTGGCGATCCAGTCGCCAAAAATGCGCTCGGTGGTGGGGACGGAGCTTGATTGGTCCTCGTCGCATTTGCCCTGGCCGGCCAGCGAATAAACGCGGCGCTCAGATTCGATCGGGACGCACTGCGTGCGTCGAGCCGCGCACGACGAGTTTCGGCGCCGAGGTGATGCACACGCGCGGCGCTTTGGCGGCCGCCCGGATGCCGCGCGGCGACGCCTCGATCAGTTCACGTAGCAACGATACCGCGAGTTCTGCCGCTTCGACGGTTGGCACGGCAACGGTGGTCAGCGCGGGACGCGATTCCTGGGCTAACTGAATGTCGGTAATGCCAACTATCGAGAGGTCGTGTGGCACCTGCAAACCCAGGTCGGCGGCCGCATGCAAGGCGCCAAGTGCGGGCAGGTCATTGGTGGCGAAAATCGCGGTCAACTGCGGGTGCGTTTCCAGCAATTCGCGGGTAGCGAGATAGCCACCCCGGGTGGTGTCCCGTGCATAACGCACAGGCGCTTGTTCCGCATCGAGACCGGCAGCGCGCAGCGCGTCCACGAAGCCTTCGTAACGCGCGGCGTGGATGCCCGCGGCCTTGCTGCCCACAATCGCGCCAATCCGCCTATGCCCCAGCTCGAGCAGATGCTGCGCGGCCAGTTGGCCGGCGAGGCGAAAATCGACCGCCACACAAGGCAGGCCGGGCGGTTCGTGCGGACGCTCCCACATGCACAGCACGACCGGAGCGCCACGCGCCTCGGTCTTGTGCAGATCGGCGAAGTCGAGATTGGCGTTCATCACCAGCACGCCCTCGGACAACGTCCCGGCAATCTGCTCCAGATAGGCGCGGCCCGTCAACGGATCTTCGTTCGTATTGCAGATGATCAGAAAGTGGCCGCTGCTGCGCGCCGCGCGCTCGACGGCCAGCGCAAACTCCGGATAGAACGGGTTGGCGATGCTCGAGACCATCAGCGCGATCGTGGGCCCGCGGCCCTCGGCGAGCGCCCGTGCGGCCAGATGCGGCTGGTAGCCCAGCGCTTCCACCGCTTCGAGCACCCGTTGCCGGGTCAGTGCGCCGACCCGCCCTCGATTGCGCAGCACGTTCGAGACCGTGGCAGGCGTGCAACCGGCGCGACGTGCAACTTCGCTCAGTGTAGGCATGATCGATTCACTATTTGGGATGGTTTCTCAAAGTTTGCGTCCGTCCAAAAGGCGCGGCACCATTTGCCGCATAGACAGAACGATATCGGAGACGCTGCAGCAGGCCATTGATCGCACGCGGTCAATTTTTTTCGGCCGTGCAGATTAAGCGCTTAATCTCCGATTTCGAGCCGATTAAATCACGGAGACGAGGCGATGGCGAGCATTTCGTTAAGAGGCGTCCAAAAATCGTACGGCGAGGGCGCGCCAGTGATTCGCAATGTCGATCTGGAGATCGGCGAGAACGAGTTCTGCGTGTTTCTCGGGCCGTCCGGATGCGGCAAGTCCACCCTGCTGCGCATGATTGCGGGTCTCGAAGACGTCAGCGACGGCGATCTTTCGATCGGCGGGACGATTGTCAACGAAGTGCCTTCGGCCCAGCGCGGTGTGGCGATGGTGTTCCAGAGCTACGCGCTGTTCCCGCATATGACCGTGTTCGAGAACATGGCCTTCGGTCTGAAGCTCGCCAAAACCCCCAAAGACGAAATCGACCGCAAGGTGCGGGAGGCTGCGCGCATCCTGCAACTCGAAGCGCTGCTCGAGCGCCGGCCCAAGGCGTTGTCGGGCGGGCAGCGGCAGCGCGTGGCAATCGGCCGGGCCATCGTGCGCCAGCCGGGCGTGTTTCTGTTCGACGAGCCGCTTTCGAACCTCGATGCCACCTTGCGCGGCCAGACCCGCGTCGAGATCGCCCGTCTGCACAAACAGTTTGCGAAGGCGAGCGTCGTCTACGTGACGCACGACCAGATCGAGGCGATGACGCTTGCCGATAAGATCGTGCTGCTGCACGCCGGCAAGGACACCGAACGTTTCGGCAGCATTGCCCAGATCGGCGCGCCGCTCGAGTTGTATCACCGCCCGAACAGCCGCTTCGTGGCGGGGTTCATCGGCTCGCCGCGGATGAATTTTCTGCCGGGCAAGGTGGCCGCGATCGACGCACGCGGCGTGAGCGTCAAGCTCGACGACAGCGGCGAAGTCGTGCGCGTGAACGTCGACGGGGCGGCGTTGAGCGTGGGGCAGGCGGTGACCTTCGGCGTGCGGCCCGAACATCTGGAACTGGCAGAGACAGCAGCCGCCACCGTCGCGTCCATAGCTACAGCCGCGTCTAAGTCTGCGCAGCCAACCCCTGAGAATGCCGCCGTGCTGACGCGCACGGTCTCACTCGTCGAGCAGCTCGGCGAACACAGCTACGTCCATCTTGATGAGGCCGACGGCGCCGTGCTGATCGCCAAGGCGCCTGGCGACACACGCCTGAAGCAGGGCGATCGCGCCAGCTTCCGCGCGCCGGCCTCCATTTGCCATTTATTTACCGAAGACGGCTTTGCCGTCGCTTCGCTCGAATCAGTCGAACACTACGCATAAAGGACACTCGGATGCGCCTTGGAGTCTGCTATTACCCGGAACATTGGCCGGAATCGATGTGGGAAGACGACGCCCGCCGCATGAAAGCGCTCGGTATCGAGCAGGTGCGGATTGCTGAGTTTGCCTGGAGCCGCATGGAGCCGTCGCCCGGCGAATACGACTGGGGCTGGCTCGACCGCGCCGTCGACGTGCTCGGCGCGGCCGGCCTGCAGGTGGTGATGTGCACGCCGACGGCAACGCCGCCGAAGTGGCTGATCGATCGTTATCCTGACATTTTGCCGGTTGGCGCCGACGGGCGGCCGCGCGCCTTTGGCTCGCGACGTCACTACGATTTCTCGTCACCGTCGTATTTCACCGCTTCGCAGCGGATCTGCACCGCCGTGGCCGAGCGCTACGGCAAGCATCCCGCAGTCGCTTACTGGCAGACCGATAACGAGTTCGGTTGCCACAATACCGTGGTCAGTTATTCGCCGGCGGCAGTGGGGCGTTTTCGGGAGTGGCTGAAGGCGCGCTACAAGACGATCGATGCGCTGAATCGCGCGTGGGGCACGGTGTTCTGGAGTATGGAGTACCGCAGTTTCGATGAGATCGACGCACCTGTGGCCACCGTCACCGAGGCGCATCCTTCGCACCGGCTCGACTACCGGCGCTTCGCCTCGGATGAGGTGGCACGCTACAACCGCATGCAGGTCGAGATCATCCGCGCGCATTCACCGGGGCGGCCGGTTGCGCATAACTTCATGCAGTTGTTTACCGAATTCGATCACTACAAGGTCGCCGCCGATCTCGACGTGGCAACGTGGGACAGCTATCCGCTCGGCGCACTCGAAGAGCAATGGTTTGCGCCCGAGCTCAAGGCGAAGTGGCTACGCACCGGTCATCCGGATTTCGCCTCGTTCAATCACGATGTTTATCGCGGCATGTCGAAGCTGCCGTTCTGGGTGATGGAGCAACAGCCGGGTCCGGTCAACTGGGCGCACTGGAATCCGGCTCCGCTGCCTGGCATGGTGCGCTTGTGGAGCTGGGAGGCCTTCGCGCACGGCGCAGGCTGTGTGTCCTATTTCCGCTGGCGTCAGGCGCCGTTTGCGCAGGAGCAGATGCATGCGGGCTTGAACACGCCGGATAACCGGCTGGATATCGGCGGCAGCGACGCGGCCCAGGTGGCGGAGGAGATCCGTGACGTGCTGGCGGCGGATGGCGATGCGAACGCCAGCATCCGCTCGAAGGTTGCGCTCGTGTATGACTACGAGGCGAAGTGGCTGTTCGAAATTCATCCGCAGGGCGCGGACTTCCACTACTCGCGCTTTGCGTTCGAGTACTACTCGGCGCTGCGTGGACTCGGTCTCGATGTCGATGTGGTACCGGTGGATGCCCCGCTCGACGGTTATCGAATGGTGGTCGTCCCGCCGCTGCCGGTTGTGCCCGCTGACTTCGCGGAGCGACTGGCACGCTCCGGCGCGCAGGTGGTGCTGGGGCCGCGTACCGGCTCGAAGACCGAAGATCTGCAGATTCCGGCTACGTTGCCGCCGGGGTCGCTTGTCGCGGTATTGCCGGCTCGCGTCTGGCGCGTCGAGTCGCTACGGCCCAACGTCGCCGAACCCGTCAGGCTTGCGGGCGGCGCCAGCCTCGACGACGGCGTCGGACGGCATTGGCGCGATTTCATCGAAACCGGCGCGGCCGGCAATGATGCACTGGAAATCCGCGCACGTTTCGCCGACGGCCATCCTGCGTATGTCCAGAGCGGCGCGATTCACTACTTCGCCAGTCTCTTCGACGACGCGCTGACTACGCGACTCTTTGCCGGCATCGCCCGCGAAGCCGGTCTCGAGGTGACGGCGCTCGGCGACGGCGTGCGCATCAGTCGCCGCGGCGGGCTGACCTATGTCCTGAACTATGGCGAGCAAGTTCACACGCTCGCCGATGTGCTCGACGCCGCTTTCGTAGTCGGCTCGCGCGAGATTCAACCGCAGGGCGTTGCGGTGTATCGCTCGAGTTGAACGGGTTCAGACCTTGGGACCCGGCGTGGACACCGGCCTGAGGTCTGTGTGTAACACTAACGCAGTACCTTTAGGCAGTACCCTCACGCAGCATCCGCCATTACCGAAAACGACGTAAAAACCAAGGAGACAGGCATGACATTCAAGCTTCGCAAGGTTCTGGTTGCCGTCGCGCTGACTGCGGCCACCGCGGCAGCGTCGATGGCCGGCAGTGCGCAGGCGGCCACACTGACGATGAATATCGCGTTCAAGGGCGCCAGTCAGCGGGCCGTCTGGCAGCAGGTGATCGACGAATTCAAGAAGGCCCATCCGGGTACCGACGTCAACGTGTCGTTTATCGATGAGGAGGCCTACAAGGTGCAACTGCCGGGCTGGCTGTCGACGGCCCCGCCTGACATCGTGAACTGGCATGACGGCGAGCGGATGGCGTATTACGCACAGCGCGGCCTGTTCGATGACCTGAGCGGCGACTGGAACAAGAACGGCTGGAACAGCACCTATGCCTCGACGAAGGAAGCCTCATCGTATAAAGGCAAGCAGTACGCGGCGCCCACGGTCTACTACTCGTGGGGCATGTTCTACCGCAAGGATCTGTTCCAGAAGGTCGGCATCGCGGACGAGCCGAAAACGTGGGATCAGTTTCTCGACGCTTGCAAGAAGCTGAAGGCGGCTGGGATTACGCCGATTGCCGTGGCTGGGCGTGATGCATGGACGCTGGCCGGCTGGTTCGACTACCTGGATCTGCGCCTGAACGGCAACGCGTTCCATCAAAAGCTGATGGCGGGCGAAGTGCCGTACACCGATCCGCGCGTGAAGAAGGTGTACGCGACGTGGAAGCAATTGATCGACGCCGGCTACTTTATCGACAATTCGCTCTCCTACGATCTGGATTCGGCGCAGCCGTTCCTGTTCCAGGGCAAGGCCGCAATGATGCTGATGGGCACGTTCATCACCGGCGGTTTCCCGGCGAGCGTGAAGCCGGAAATGGGCTACTTCCAGTTCCCGATCATCGACCCAAAGGTGCCGACTGCCGAAGATGGTCCGGTCGAGTCGCTGCATATCCCGTCTAAGGCGAAGAACAAGGCCGACGCCCACGCGTTCCTGGCGTTTGCCGAGACGCCGGAAATCGGCGCGCAACTGGCGACGGGGCTGGGTTCGCTGTCGGCCAACAGCAAGTCACCGGAGCCGGAGGATCCGATTTCGAAAATCGGCTTCCAGATTCTGGCCAACACGAAGGGCGGCATTGCGCAGTTCTACGATCGTGACATGACCAAGGAGATGGCCGACGAGGGCATGAAGGGGATGCAGCAGTTCGTGGCGGATCCTTCGAAGATCGATGAGGTGCTGGCGCAACTCGAGCAGACCCGTCAGCGCATCTACAAGAAGTAAGCGTAGCCAGTAATCGTAGTCAATGAGCGAAGTGAGCGTGGGCGGCTTGACGCCGCCTGCGCTCGATCGAGATCGATCAGGAGACTCGCCGTGGTTCACTCCGTCAGCCGTCAGTCCATTACCGGCGATTCCGGTCCGGGCGGCGCTGCGCAATCCGGCGCGTCGCGCGTGCCGGGTGCGGCGCCGCGTCGTCGCGGTCCGACGCCCACTTCGCGCCGGCAACGGCGTGCCGCCTTTCTGTTCCTTGCGCCCGCCTGCGTGATGGTGGCGATCTATGTCGTCTGGCCGATCCTGTCGACGATCCGCATCAGCTTTTTCAACTGGGACGGCATGACCGATCCCAGCTTCGTTGGTATTGCGAACTATGTGGAGTTGTTCCATGCGTCGACTTTCTATACCGCGCTGAAGAACAACCTGATCTGGCTTCTGCTGTTTCTGCTGGCGCCACCCATGGGCCTCGCCGTGGCGCTGTATCTGAACCAGGCGGTGGCCGGCATCCGCATTGTCAAGTCGCTGTTCTTTGCGCCGTTTGTGCTGTCGGGCGTGGTGGTCGGGCTGATTTTCTCGTGGTTCTACGATCCGACCTTTGGGCTGCTGGCGCTCATTCTCGGGCACGGCGTGCCGGTGCTTGGCGATGCGCGCTATGCGACGCCTGGCATTATCTTCGCGGCGCTGTGGCCGCAAACCGCGTACTGCATGATTCTGTATCTGACCGGACTGACTTCGCTGAACGCCGAGCAGGTCGAGGCCGCGCGTATGGAAGGTGCTCACGGCTGGTCGATGCTCTGGCATGTGATCCTGCCGCAACTGCGACCCACGACGTTCATGGCAATCGTGGTCACGGTGATCGGTGCGCTGCGCAGCTTCGACCTGATCTCGGTGATGACGGGCGGCGGGCCATTCGAGAGTTCCACCGTGCTCGCGTATTACATGTATGACCAGGCGATCAAGTACTACCGGATCGGCTATTCCGCGTCCGTTGCCGTGGTGCTGTTCGCGATCATGCTGGTTTATATCGTCTATCACCTGCGGCGGATGCTGCGCGCTGAGCAATAAGGAGGCCGTAATGTATCCGATGCCGATTGCAAAATGGAAGCCAACCTCGCGGCGGCTATACAAGCTGTCGCTGCCGGTGGCGTTGCTGATCTGGCTGCTGCCGATGATCGCCGTATTGGTCACTTCGGTGCGCTCGTCCGATGAACTCAGTGAGGGCAACTACTGGGGCTGGCCGAAGCACTTTGCGATGTGGGACAACTATCGCGATGCGCTGACCACTTCGCCGATGCTGCATTACTTCTGGAATAGCGCGCTGATTACGGTGCCTGCCGTGGTCGGATCCATCACGCTGGCGGCGATGGCGGGGTTCGCGCTGGCGATCTACCGCTTTCGCGGCAACAGCACGCTGTTTGCGACCTTCGTGGCCGGCAACTTCGTGCCGGTGCAGGTGTTGATGATCCCGGTGCGGGATCTGTCCTTGAAGCTGGGGCTGTTCAACACGGTGGGGGCGTTGATCCTGTTCCACGTGTCGTTTCAAACCGGTTTTTGCGCGCTCTTTCTGCGTAACTTCATTAAGCAGTTACCGTTCGAGTTGATCGAGGCGGCGCGCATCGAGGGGGCCAACGAGTGGACGGTGTTCTTCAGGATCGTGCTACCGCTGATTCGTCCGGCTCTCGCGGCGCTGGCGATTCTCGTGTTCACGTTTGTGTGGAACGACTACTTCTGGGCTCTGTGCCTGACGACGGGTGACGAGGCGGCGCCGATCACGGTGGGTGTTGCCGCGCTAAAGGGGCAGTGGACCACCGCGTGGAATCTGGTGTCCGCAGGGTCGATTCTGGCCGCGCTGCCCTCGGTGGCGATGTTCTTCGCGATGCAAAAGCATTTCGTTGCGGGTTTGACGTTTGGCGCGACGAAAGGGTGAATCAGGTGAGGCGTGCCATGTGCTGAATTCGAATCGTTGTTCCGTGTTCTCCTCCGAGAGGGTTGCCCGCAGTTGCGGGCTTTTTTTTGACACGACCGCCCGTCAATGCCCTCTTACATACCAGGTTGCATAACTGGCAACGAGCGCGATCTTGCACACGCACTCGATCAGCGAGAGCGCAAACAGTTCACGCGCGACCGCATATTCGAGCGGCAACGAAGAGGCGAGCGCAAACACGCTCGCTGCGCATAGAAACGCGAAAAATGGACGCGCATAGCGGACCCCAAAAAACGCGGCTGCCCCCACACCGAGCAGCAGACATTTGGCCAGCATCAGCGCAATGAGACGCGTCAGGCCATCTGCAGGCCCCAGTTCCCACGGTGTTTCGACAATCGACCAGCCGCACACCAGCGCGATTGAAACCTGCATTGCTCGGTGCGCGAGCGACGCCTTGTGTACCCGCGACGCTGGCACAGGTTGCGGCTGTGCGGCGTCGAGGTGTGCGCGGCGCACGTGACCGTCCCATGCATCATCGATGTTCATGAGTTTCTCCGTCATCCGACCGTGCTGTTTATCAAGTGTGCTCGATATTAGACGGCAACCCAAATTAAATATTGTCAAAAAGCCCGGCTCCGCCGTCCGGCTGTCGCTATTAAGGCGCGGCAGGCCTTCTGTGTCAGTCGGATGACAGATCGATAAAGCATTCCATTTTGTGCCCCCAATACTCCCCCGGATGGGGTGGGACGGGGCACGGCAGCCTACGGCGAGGAAGTGGATTCATGAACGCAACATGCCGGTCCGCCCCCACAAGGAGCGGACCGGCGCACGCGTTTGAGTTAGCCGCCTTATTGGCCTTATCAGGCCGGCATCTTGCGAAAAGCGATCGAGAAACGATTCCAACTATTGATCGCGGCGATCAGCAAGGTCAGGTCGACCATTTCCTCGTCACTGAAATGCGGCTTGACGGCTTCCCAGATCGCGTCGGGCACGTGCGTCTCGGACACCAGTGTGACGGCCTCGGTCCATTCGAGTGCGGCGCGCTCGCGCTCGGTGAAGAAGGGCGTTTCGCGCCAAGTGACGACGGTGGCAAGCCGGCGTTCGGTTTCGCCGCCTTTGCGGGCGTCGGTCGTATGCATGTCGACGCAGAACGCGCAGCCGTTGATTTGCGAGGCGCGCAGGCGCACCAGTTCAGCAAGCGATTTTTCGATGCTGCTCTTGCCGATGCGTTCTTCCAGGGCGAGCATCGCTTTGATCGCCTGCGGGTTGGCTTTGTAGAAGTCGAGACGTTGTTCCATGATTCCTTCCTCATTTTCGGTCGATGCGCGAGATGACGCGACATCAGGAAGGTTAGGCCTCTCAGTGGCTTTCTGAAATAGCCAATTTCTGGAGTTTTCAGGGTACCAGTTGCTGGGGCGCGCGTCGTGGTTTCGCCGCGAACCCCCAGGGCATCAGACGCGTTGCCGCCGGTTGTTGACGAAGCGCCAGAGCGCGCTCACCAGCAGCGAACCGACCCCCAGCCCGACGCCAAGCAGCACGATCGAACTCATGTGGTCGCGCACGACCGGCACATTGCCGAACAGATACCCGGCCGTTACCAGCGACACGATCCACAGCGCCGCACCCGCAGCGACGAAGGATGTGAAGCGCGCGAACGTCATCCGCGAGACGCCCGCGACGAATGGCGCAAAGGTGCGCACAACGGCGATGAACGGCGACAGCAGAAAGGTCAGGCCACCACGGGCCTCATAGAAGGCGTGGGCCCTTTGCAGCGCGTGTTTGTCGAGCCAGCGGTACTCGGCGGTATAGACCTTCTCGCCGATCGCGCGGCCTATCAGGAAGTTGACGATGCTGCCGGCCACGGTCGCCGCAAACAGCACGGGAATCACCAGCCAGATGCTGAGCGCTCCGGTGGCGGCGAACGCGCCGCAGATGAAGATCAGCGGATCGCCTGGCAGAAAGAAGAGCGGCAGAAAGCCAATCTCGACAAATACAATGGCAAACAGCATCGCGTAGACGGCCGTGCCATATTGCGCGATCAGGCCACCGAGGTTTCGGTCGAAGTGCAGGGCGACCTGCAACAGGTGCATCAGGTTCATCTTGAGTCGGAGGAGGGCAGGTATCGGGAGTGTAGCTTCCGGAGGGGGCCTAGGCATGGCATTTCGATCTACGGCGCAACGTTGGCGCTTCGTTGCATGGTGGAGTGCAGGCGGTGTGCCTGTTCGTTTCGCCGCGGCGGTGTCAAAATTCGATGCAGACCCAGGGAATGCGCGGCGCACGGGAAGCGGGACGGCCACTCTCGGCCGCTGCTGTCCCGCGAGCTTCGACGCGAATGTGATCGATTTGCACCGGAAGCGTATGCAGGACTCTTTTGCCATCACTTTTCGCTTTGCCGAACTGGACGAGATTGAGGCCGTGCGTGCGATCGAGTTTGAAGCGGCGCAGCGCTTTGCTGGCATCGGCATGACGGGCATTGCGGATGCCCAGCCGATGAAAGCGGATTTCGTGCGCCGCAAGATTGAGATGTCCGAGATCATCGTGGCGGTGAACGAGGCAGCGCGCTGCGTCGCATTCGTCATGTTTGCGCCGCTGCCCACGCGCTTCTATATCGAGGAGCTGGATGTGCTGACGGCCTGGGCCGGGCGGCGCATCGGCGCGGAATTGATCGAACAGGTGAACCTGCTTGCACGCAAGGCAGGTGCGCGGCAACTGGTGCTGTCGACGTTTCGCGACGTGCCGTGGAATGCGCCGTATTACCGGCGGTTGGGCTTTGATGTGATCGAGAGCGGGCAGCTCGATGCGAAGTTGCGTGCCATTCGCGCGGCGCATGTGGCCCATGGGCTCGACGAATCGAAACGTGTGTTCATGTGCCGCGAGGTTGAAGGGGCGCCCGAGTGATGTTCCTCGGCAACAGGCCGGAATGCCAGTGATACGGCGTGGCAGAAGCGGGTAGCCAATGAAAACGCGGCGGCCATAGCCGGAGTGCTATCCGGTCGTGGCCGCCGCGAGTGTTGCCTGCGTCTGTGTCTGCTTGAGGCAGGCTTGTGCTTATTCCACCGTTTCCAGCGCCGGATAGTCGGTATAACCGGTTTCACCTGGCGCGTAGTAGGTCGCCGGATTCGGCTTGTTCAGCGGCGCGTCCAGTTCGAAGCGGCGCGGCAGATCCGGATTGGCGATAAAGAGCTGGCCCCATGCCACGGCATCCGCTTCGCCTGCGTCGAGCACTTTCTGCGCGGATTCCTTGGTGAATTTTTCGTTGGCGATGTACGGGCCGCCGAACGCCGCCTTCAACTGCGGACCGAGGCGGTTGTCGCCGAGCGCTTCACGGGCGGCGATAAACGCGATCTTGCGCTTGCCGAGTTCGCGCGCGACATAGCCGAAAGTCGCGGCGGCATCCGAGTCGCCCATCGTATGCGCGTCGCCGCGCGGCGCGAGGTGCATGCCGACGCGGCTCGCGCCCCATACTTCGATACATGCATCCACCACTTCCAGCATCAGGCGGGCGCGGTTTTCAATCGGGCCGCCGTACGCATCGGTACGCTGGTTGGTGCTGTCCTGCAGGAACTGGTCGAGCAGATAGCCGTTGGCGCCATGCACTTGCACACCGTCGAAACCCGCTGCCCTGGCATTTTCCGCACCCTTGCGATACGCGTCGACGATGCCTGGAATTTCGGCCAGTTCGAGCGCGCGCGGTGTCACAAAGGGACGTTCCGGACGCACGAGGCTCACATGGCCTTGCGGTGCGATCGCGCTCGGCGCAACCGGCAGTTCGCCATTCAGGAAGATCGGATCTGACACGCGACCGACATGCCAAAGTTGCAGGAAGATCTTGCCGCCAGCGGCGTGCACGGCTTCGGTGACGAGCTTCCAGCCCGCGACCTGCTCCTGTGACCAGATGCCCGGCGTGGCGGCGTAGCCGACGCCTTGCGGCGTCACGGAAGTAGCTTCAGTGAGGATCAGCCCGGCGGAGGCGCGCTCGCTGTAGTACTTTGCCATCAGCGCATTGGGCACGCGTTCGTCACCGGCGCGCTTGCGCGTCAGCGGGGCCATGATGATGCGGTTCCGCAGCGTGAGGGCGCCAATCTGGAGGGGGTCAAGAAGAGTCGGCATAAGAATTTACTTTTCCTGGCGGACACAGGGCCCGCAACAATGAAAACAGCGTGATGGATGAGCGGACCGAAGTCCGGTTCTCCCGCCAGCGGCTATCCATGAGAGGCGTTGTCACGCGTCGAGGAAACCCGGATGTGAAGTCCCCGGGCATCATTGAGGTCACGCGCCGGCCCGACAGGCGACCGCTCCGGCCCAGTCAGTGCGGCATTGCGTCGTTCAGATAGACGCCCGCCGACAGCCCAGCCTTCACCTGCCGCGTGAACTCGTCGGTGGACACCTCCTCCGCGCCGGCCTCGATCGCGTCGTACGCCTGGCGCACGACGTCGGCCGGCGTCGCCTTCGGCACTTCCAGCTCACGCGTCAGATCCGTATCGATAAAGCCGGCATGCAGCGCGACGACCTGCGTGCGCTGCTCGCGCAGTGATTGGCGCAGGCCGTTGGTCAGCGCCCAGGCGGCCGACTTCGACACGCCGTAGCCCGACAGGATCGGCCGGTTCACCCAGCTTGCGACAGACAGCACGTTCAGGATCGCGCCACCGCCGTTGCCGGCGAGGCGCCCCGCGAACACCCGCGACATCGCCAGCATCCCGAGCACGTTAGTTTCGAGGTGATCGCGCAACGCGTCGAGCGCGCCGTCGTCCGTCAGGCTGCCGAACCGCGCGATGCCCGCGTTGTTGATCAGCAGCGTGACGTCACGCGCCGCGTCGGCGGCTGCGGCCACGGCCGCCGGATCGGTCACGTCGAGCTTCACGGGCACGACACCCGGCAGTGTCACGCTGGCCGGATCGCGCGCGCCCGCATAAACCTTCCGCGCCCCTCTTTCGAGCGCCTGTTTCGCAAACTCCAGGCCAAGCCCGCGGTTCGCGCCCGTCACGAAAACGACAGCACCTTCGATCTTCATAATTCTTCCTTTCGCATGATGAATCGCATGCGCGTCGGCTGGCCGCGCGCGTGAGATCCGGTGGAAACAAGGCTGCAATTGCGTACTGAACCGTTGCGCCGCGCTGTCGGCGTCGGACTGCTTTTGTCGGACGATTCGTGACGTTGCACGCATCGCATACGATGAGCCAAGGATATAACTATGATAATCATATGGTAAAGTGCGGCGTGGCCTTATTGATGATTTCTGGGAAGCTGACAGTTCACGACGCCCGCCGGTCACCGGACTGCGGAGCGGTGCCGGGGAGACGGATGTCGTCGAGGCAATCGCCCATCTGGCCCATCAGATCTGCCCGTACTCGAAGTCTGTGCGCGGCAACATCGAGATCGGCACGACCATCGTCACGGCGTGATCGGATAAGGCGCGCCGTGACGCGGCGCGATCGCCTCTTCGCACACCACCGGTCCGTGCATTCCTCGGTCGTTGCACATGCGCGACGGTCACAGCCTCGAGCCTCGGATCGCAAGCGGCCTCTAAACTTGACTCAACCTTCCGCGCCCTTGCCGGATTGACAGCCGCTGGTCCGGAACCGCTGAGCAGCCCCAATGGAACCAATCAGGGTCGCTGTGTACGCGGTGGCTGTCGAAGAATCATTCCACTGCGAAAAAATCGCATGCGATGTATTATTTTGATTTTGCAGATATGGGTCTCTAGCCCAAGAGAATACAAATGAAAACGACGAACCAAGCGCCCGTTGCGGCCGTGCCGCTCTCAGACTACCTATGCTTTGCGGTCTATTCCGCGAACCTGGCGTTCGGCAAGGCATACAAGCCGATCCTCGAAGAGTTGGGGCTCACCTATACGCAATACATCGCAATCATTGCGCTATGGGAGGAAGACCACCAGACCGTCAGCGATCTTGGCGAGAAGTTGTTTCTCGAATCCAACACGCTCACCCCGATGCTGAAGAAGCTCGAGGGGATGGGTTATCTGGAAAGGCAGCGCGATCCCGAAGATGAGCGCCAGGTGCGGGTCAGCCTTACGAAAGACGGTCGACGGCTACGTGAAAGGGCTCTGAAGATGAGCCTCACCGAGGCGACTGGCCTCGCGCCGGACGAGTTCGCCAAGGTGCAGAAGGCGATCGTGACGCTGCGTAACAATCTCATCAGAGCAATCCAGTCTGGCGAATGAACGTTGAGTAGTCCGATTGTCGCAATCGTTACGAAGCGGACGTAACGCTGGCCGGATCGCGGGTTTCAGGCAAGCCTTCATCATTCATGTCCTCGCGACTCAGGCAGGAAGCGCCGCAATCAACCCGGCCGTCGTCAGGATTTCATGAGCGAAAGTCGGGCCGTTCAGTTCGTGAGTGGCGCGCATCATTTCTCTGGTGAAAGCGGCCGTCGCATCCCGCACGAGCGTGACGTGATAGCCCAGTTCCATGGCGAACCGACTCGTGGATTCAATGCATGTATTCGCCAGCAGGCCGACCACGATCACGTGTGTGATGCCTTGCTGTTTGAGCTGGAAGTCGAGATTGGTGTTAGCAAAGCCGCTCTGCCCCCAGTGTTCCTGAACGATGATGTCGCCTTCCTGCGGCACAAAGTCGG
>Ga0302314_10001584_pt1 | contig 42452 bp, 40 predicted proteins | sample III_Palsa_N2_3_FD_200533 | JGI IMG/M metagenome (GOLD analysis project Ga0302314, IMG submission 200533) | Peat permafrost microbial communities from Stordalen Mire near Abisko, Sweden - III_Palsa_N2_3 | ecosystem: Environmental > Terrestrial > Soil > Palsa > Peat permafrost | place: Sweden... | reverse complement strand
AACTCGCCGAAAGCTTCCTCGCCGCGTGGGGACTCCCGTTCCCGCGCACTCTCCAGGACACGGCGGAGTCCACGTTCGCCGACCGGCTCGCCAAGGCGGGCGAATACCAGCACCACGAGGACGACTTCTCGATCATCGTCACGCGGTCCGCCCAGCAACAGACCTGAGACTTCCCCCACCCGCTACCGCACTCGGGGGTACGGCCCCGACTCCCAGACGCCCCACCTCTGTGCCGATGGGGCCGGTGGCCACGGCCTCCGCCGGATACTTCACCGCGTCCGGCGGAGGCCACCTTCAGCGCGCAAGCCCAGCTTTCAAGCGAAGAGCACCCCCAAAACCCCGCGCGCTCCGCGCGCGAGGCTCGCGGGGCGAGCCACGCCCACGAATCCGTTCATACCGAGCCCGTCCATAGACGACCATCCGTCATCAACCATGCACCCGGAGCCCACGCCGTGACCTCTGGCCCCCTCACCGACGAGAAGATCCGCGCCATCCAGGCATCCCGCGCCGCCGCAATGCCCATTAAGCAGATCTGCGAAGTGCACGCCGTCAGCGAAGCAACCGTGAAGAAGCTCGTAGCTGACATCCAGCCCCAGTACACGAGCCTGTCACCAGAGATCGTCAAGACCGCACGCCGCGAGTACGCCGAAGACAAGACCGTCACCGTCATCCAACTAGCCGAACGCCACGGCGGAGTCGACCCGCTCAAACTCGCGCAAGCGCTCAGGGGCGAGACCTACGGGCGCATCAGAAACCCGCGCCCGCTCTTCGCACTCCGCCACGAACCCGAACTCCTGGCCATCAAGCGCCAACGAGCTGCCCCCACTTCGCGCACCGTCACCTAGAGCCACGCCGCCCGCCGTCCTCCCCTGTTCGGTAGGCAGGCCTCCCCCGCGCAGGCTGACGGCCCCCGCACCCCGCCAGCCAGCGCACCAGGCGTCCCCCGGCCGCATGAGGGATTTGAGGGATCCAGCACCGGCCGGGGGACGCCCCTCACCCACCATCAGCCACGCGCCGACGCGCGATCCCAGGCTGCCCGCACCCCACTATCCAAGGACACCGACCGATGAACCGCGCAACCCGCAGCACCCTCGCCGCAGCGCTCTCCATCATCACCGCCAGCGGCCAGACCTCAAGCTGTTCAGGCGGAGGCTCAAAGAGCACCGCAGGCGGCGGAGGAGGTGTCGTCAACGTCTGCAAAGCAGAAACCAAAGTCCCCACCGCCGGTTTCCCCGGACGCGGCGTCATCGGCGGATACGTGAAACTCACCTGCCCACAAGTCCCCGACATCTTCGATATCAACGTCTACCTCAACTGGGCCGTCGATCCCAAGGACCCGACAGACTCCGAGATAGTCGATCAGTGCTACCAATACGACTCCGAGCAGATGGGCGACAAGTGCACCGTCGCCTCCGCGTGCAAACCCGGCTACTGGTCCATCTCGTGGAAAGCGCAGGTCGATATCGACGGCGCCGCCGCCATGAACCAGGACACCACCACCTACCACCAGGTATTCACCGAAGCCGACTGCAAACGCGTCACCGGCTAAACCGCGCTCCCCGCCGCCCCCACAAGCAGCCCACCGCCGAGCGCCCGAGCTCACCACTCACGACGATGGGCCCCGCGCCGCCGGTGCCCTCTCCACTCGCACCAGCAGCGCGGACCAGGCGCCCCCCGATCCACCACGCCCCCGGCTCACCAGCAACGAGCCGGGAGGACCGGGGGGCGCCACGTCATTTCGGCCGGCAGCCAGGCTCCGCGTAAGCTCCTTGCGATGACCTCCAGCACGGCCCGGCCACGCTGCGCTTCGTCGAAAGTCAAAACCAAGCCGTAGACGGCCGGGCCAGGTCAAACCCCGTGTGGCCAAGCCGCATCCAGACGTGCCGCTCCCAGGTGGCCCCGGCGAGCGCCGCCTCACGGCGTCCCTCTCCAGCTCCCCCCGTCCGCTAGATCAGTGGTGGTCGCGAGGAAAAACCTCATCGGCGCAAGCCACGACGCCGCCCAGCTAAGAACATGCCTCCGGCGGCGCCTCCGGCGAGGGCCGGGCACCGAGCCCACCAACCCCGCCCACACGCTGCGGAACAGGGGGCGGGGCGGGGTGGGTGGCTCGGTTTCCCGATTCGCCCGCACACCCAGCCGACCAGAGGCAATCACGCTGGCCAGGCCCCCGCAACCCTGGGAAACCCACCCAGGGTCAAGCCCTCACTCCGTGAGGGTGCAAGGACCTGGCCAGCGTGACGGGCTACGCCCCGCCAGGGCGTACGAGCGAATCGGGAAACCGACCAGGGGCGAGCTGCGGCAAGTGACGCAAGACAGCCAACACCGCAGGTCACGCCCCAAATCCACCTAAGATACCCCCGCGAAAGTATTGCAGGCTGGTCTTGCCCACCCCCGCGACGCCGGTGATCAGGCCGACGGTCGGTCCGTAGCCCGCCTCGGCGAGGGTGCTGAGCGAATCGAGGGCGGCGAGCTCGGACCCGCGGCCGACGAAGCCGTGGGTGTCCGGCGGCAGTTCGGACGGCACCACGAACGCGGCGGGCGGCGGCCGGCTGATCACGGCCGCCGCCTCGGCCACCTCGGCCTCCTCCCGCTCCCGGCCGAGCGGCGCCGGGGCCAGGGCCGGGTCGTCGCGCAGGATCGCCGCGTGCAGCTTGATCAGCTCGGGCCCCGGCTCCATGCCGAGCTCGTCGACGAAGGTCCGGCGGGTGCCGCGGAACGACTCGAGCGAATCCGCGCGGCGCCCGGACCGGTACTGGGCGAGCATCAGCAGGCTGACGGTGCGCTCGCGCAGCGGATGCTCCCTGACCAGCGCCACGGCCGCGGACAGGGCATGGTCGAAGTGGCCGAGTTCGAGCTGGACGGCGATCGCGTCGTCGTGCACGGCGAGCCTGCGCTCGGTCAGCCGCGCCGCCTCGTTCTCCGCCACCATGCCGGTGATCCCGCTCAGCGCCTCGCCGCGCCAGAGCCCGAGGGCCTGCTCGTACCTGCGGCCCGCCTCGGCCAGATCGCCCTCCCTGGCGGCCTGCTCGGCGCGGGCGACCTCCTCCTCGAAGACGACCCGGTCGATCCGGATCCCGCTGGAGTCGAGCCGGTAGCCGGGGAACTCGGTCACGATCACCGACTCGCCCGCGCCGACCGCGGCAAACAAACGGCGCAGCGCGGCCACGCAGATGGACACCTGGGTGCGCGCCGTGGCCGGCACCCGCTTCGGCCAGATGGAGTCGACCATCGTGTCCACGGTCACGACATGATCGGGGAAGAGTGCAAGGAGTGCGAGAACGACGCGCTGACGCGCACTGGTGATCTTCAGCCTCTGGCCGTCCCCGGTGGCCACCAGCGGACCGAGGATGCCCAGGCCGAGCAGGGCTGCCATAGAGCCAAACCCCCATCCTGGCATTATGCAGCGTTCAATTAAAGACACCTTTAGACACGCAGTACACCGTCAGTTTGGAACCCCGTTTCGGCCATGCGGCCGACCGTCAGTGTACCCCGAGTCAGCGTGCCGGTGAAGAGAACTGACACGAGGCTCTGAACTTCAACGGAAGATCATGATCCCGCCTCTTCAACAGGCAGTCGATCTCCATGAATAGATTCTTACCAGGCGTGTCCGCCGCTGCTGTGCACGAGGGCGAGGACCATGGTGATCGCGCCGAGCCAGCAGCCGGCCGGGGTGAGCGGGGTCGGCGGGGTCTGATCGGCGAGGGCGGCCGAGCCCGTGGATCCGTACCAGGGCATGGCCCAGGGGGCCGCGATGATCCATGCGATGGTCAGCAGCGTGACGGCCGTGGCGGGGTCGTCGCCGTCCGGGACGCGGCGGCGCAGCAGCACGAACAGGCCGATCATGGTGAGCGGCCACAGGAAGCCGATCATAGTCAGCGTGGCCGAGGAGCCGAGCCCGACCTGGCCGGCCAGCCACGGCAGATCCCAGATCGAGGGCAGCGCGACGAGTTTCGAGGCCGAGGACAGCGGCATCAGCGCGCTCATGCCGAACGGGACGTACAGGGCGATCGCGGTGGCCAGGGCCGAGACGGTCAGGATCAGCAGCGTTCGCCAACGCCGCTGCAGCAGCAGGCACCACCCGATGGCGACGGCGACCAGACCCGCGTCGACCTTGGTGGAGACCGCGAGGCCGAGCACGATTCCCGCGGCGAGGCCGCGTGCCCGGCCGCCGCGACGGGTCAGGCGCAGCGCGGCGATCGTGCCGGCGGCGACGAGCGTGTCCACGTGCCCGCCGGTCACCAGGACCTCGATGAGCACGGGATTCGCGGTCCACAGCAGCGTGGCGCGCACCGGATCGCCGGAGCGCAGCAGGAACAGTCCGACGGCGAGGAAGACCAGGCCGTTGAAGACCAGCAGCATCCATATGGTCAGCCACGGCCGGTCGCCGCCGATGGTGGCCGCCGCCTGCTGGATCCAGGTGGCGACCGGACCGTAGACCGAGGGCGTGTTCCGCCAACCGGGACTGATCAGCGAGTAGTAGGCGGTGTGCTGGAGCGTGTCGTACGGCGTTGCGGTGTAAGGGTCGTAGCCGAGAGAGGCGATCCGGCCGTATGCCGCGTAGCTCGCGGTATCGCCGGAACCGACCGGGGTCAGGTTCATGAACGCCAGGACGAACAGTGCGCTGACCCCGAACAGCCGCCGCGGATTCGGCGACCAGCCGCGGCCGTGCGCCACGAGCGTGCCGGCCAGGCCGCCGCATTCGAGCAGGACCGCGAGGATCATGACCGGATAGGTGAGCCACGCGGGCTGGGCGGGCAGCACGGACAGCGGCAGCCGGAGCAGCAGGGTATTGACGTTGGGGGCCGAGGCGGCCACCAGCATCAGCAGAATCAGCCCGGCGCAGGACATCGAGCACGCGACGCGCGCAGTGCCGAGCGGGCTGTCCAGGTAGCGGCGCACCAAGGCGTCCCGCCATCGCGAGACCCGGCTCGCCGCCGACGCCGGATCCTCGGCCCGCCTGGCGGCGCGGGCGCGGCGGTCCGCGTCCTTGCCGACTGAGATCATGTTCGTCATATCCGCCACCGGTGTCGTCGCGGGTCGGCGCGCCCGGGGGCGGCAGGCATCGGCATGATTCGGGTACTGAGCCCCCCGCGACCCAGAGTTTTATCAGAGTTCTGTTCTGATCCGATCGAACGCCCGACGCTCGGGCCGGGCGGCTGTGTACAACCGTATCCCGCGCGCCAGTCGAACGGGGTCTGCGATCCGTCCCGAACACTTGGACACCGCGGCCGGATTTACGGCACGATGGATCCGAAGAGGTGTTGTTCTCCATGAGGTTGGGGTTGCGCATGATCAAGGGCGAGGTCATTTCGTTCGACCGGATCAAGGGCTACGGTTTCGTGGCTCCGGAGGCCGGCGGTGAGGACGTGTTCATCCACGTCAACGATCTCTACAGCGACAAGAGCCTGCTGTCGCCGGGCTGCATCGTCGAATTCCGGCTCGAAGAGGGCGATCGGGGTCCCAAGGCCTCGGAGGTCACGGTGCTGCGGCCGGCCCCCGGCACGCAGCTGGAGGCCGTGGAGCAGCGAAGCGGCGAGGCACCGCGCGACGTGCTCTCGGCCGGCGATTTCGAGCACGAGGTCACCGAGGCCCTGCTGCGGGTCGAGCCGGAGCTCACAGCCCGCCAGATCCTCGACATCCGCAAGCGCGTCCTGCGCATCGCCCACCAGCGCGGGTGGAGCGACGTGCGGGCGTAGCCGGTCGGGTGTGAGCGCGGTAGTGGTTCCGGCGTCACATCCGGCGTCCGGCGGCGGCCGCCACCAGGCCGAGGCTTCGGGCCAGCTCGACGGCCTCGAAGCGCTTGTGCGCGCCGAGCTTCTCGTAGACGTGGCGCATGTGCGTTCGGACGGTGTTGACCGACAGTGACAGCTCTGCCGCGATCTCCGGCGCGGACAGGTTGGTCGGCAGGTAACGCAGGACCCGCATCTCGCTGCCGCTCAGCGGCTCGCGCGGGTGCGTCGGAGCCTCGGGGCTCGCCGCCGCCGGAGCCGCGCCCGTGTCCGCGCCGAGCTGACCGAGGATCTCCCGGACCAGCGCGCCCTGCGCGGCGCCTTGGCCCGCATGACGTTTGAGCAGTTCCGGTGCCGGATGGAGGAGGAACGGGAACAGCACGTGGTCCGGCTCGGCGGCGTCGAGGGCCAGCTTCAGGGCGTACCCGGCATCGTCGGCGCGGCCGAGGGCGTCACACGCCATCGCGTCCAAGAGGAATGCCGCGACCTTCCAGAACGGGTGAGTGTCTGCCCTCGGGTCGTCGGGACGCGATGCGAGCAAGTCCCTCGCCGCCTGCGGATCGTCCTGGGAGAGTCGCAGTGCGGCCTCGGCGGTGCGCGTCGCCGTACTGCCACGCTCCTCGGCATCCATCTCGGCGAGGCTCTGCTCGACGCGCCGAGTCTCGCCCAGCCGGACCAGGGTGTGCAGCATCTGCGCGCGCATCAGCGGGCTGAGGACGTGCGGCGTGACAAGCGTGTGCGCCAACCGCTCGACCGCTTCGAGGGTGGCGAGCGCGGCGGCGTACTCACCGCGCGCCAGTTCGAAGCCGACCCGCGGGTGACGCACGGTCACCTCGGCGACGGGGTTGGTCCCCGGTTCCAGCGTGCGCTGGGCGTGGTCGAGCCAGGGCTCCGCCTCCGCGAGCCGTCCCTGGGCGATCAGCGCGTCGGCGTGCACCGCCGAGGCGACGGCGGTGATACCGGAACCAGGACCGCTGCCGGTCCACGGCGACCACGAACGCTCCGGCCTCCTCGAGATCCAGCAGGAGCCGCAGTTCGGCGGGGGCCCTCATCATCAGCAGCTGAAACTGGCGCAGGGTCTCCGTCCCGCCCAGCTCGTGCAGGTCGTCGATGATCAGCCAGGTCCGGTCCCGCAGCCCGCTGAGGTCGGCCAGCAGATGCTCGACGACCACCCAGCAGTCCAGGTCGGGCGCCGCGGTCAGCAGCCGTACCAGCGCCGAGCCGGCCGCGGTGCCGCGGAGCGCGTCGACCACCGCGATCCAGAACCGCTGCGGATCGCGCCCCTTGCCGCGCGCCGACACGCGGGCCGCGTGCCCGGCCAGGCCCGACCCGTCGATCCAGGACCGGAGCAGGGTCGTCTTGCCGCTCCCGGCCGGCGCCGACACCTGGGTGATCCGTCCCGCGCGGTTGAGCTGCTCGAAGAGCGCGACGCGGGAAACGATCCGAGTGCTCATCGCGGTAGCGGCCTCATGGCCCAAACTCTAGCGGCGCGACGATCACGGCTCTACCCGAGTGGATCACCAGAATCAGGTGACGCCCCCTCACCAAGTCCCGCGGCAAGCTCGGCACTGATTCCGCCCCCTCATCCGCACACAGACAGGAACGGACTCACATGGTCGAGGTCGACGTATCACCCTGCCTCACTCATCACCTCCTGACTTCCTAAGCGACCGTGTCGCGGGGGCCAGGCCGGCGAGGTAGATGTCCACGAGGCGGCGTGCCTTCTCATTCCAGTCGGGCACGTGCGGGAGCTGTTGCGCCAGCATCGCGCCGAAGACCACGAGATCGGCCGTCCGCACGTCGTGCCGGATCGTGCCGTCCCGCTGGCCTCTGCACAGCAGCAGGCCGAGTCCGCGACGCACCTCGACTTGGAGGGCGACGGTTTCCTGGTCGGGCGGGAAGGGACCGCCGTGCATCGGCAGCACGAGGTCGGGGCCGTGCTCAATGGTCTGGTCGAGGAAGCTGCGCACGGCCTCGATACCGGGCCGATCGGGCTCGGCGGCCCTGTCCACGGCGTCGAGCACGAGCTGGAACGAGCGGTGCGTCAAGGCTCCGAGCAGCGCTTCACGCGACGGGAAGTGGCGGTAGACGGTGCCGATCCCGACGCCCGCGTCCGCCGCGACGGCCGCCATCGGCACCGCGGCGCCCTCGCGCCGGACCGCGGCGGCCGCCGCCGTGAGCACCCGCTCCCTGTTGTCCGCCGCGTCACGCCGCAGCTCGCGCCGCCGGGCTTCGTTCGGCTGTGCCTTCGTCGTCACACCGTCGATGATGGCACCCCCGCGAGCCCGGTCCGGGACCCCGGCGGTGTCGTTGACAGTCGATCAAGCGGACGATAACGTCCGTTTAGTAGGTGCGACTGAGACGCGATACGTCCCGAGCACCGAAAAGAGCCATGCGATGAATAGCAGCGGAGCCGTTCTGATCACCTGTGCGGGCTACTTCCCCATCATCGAGTTCGACGCCATTTCGGTATCTCCGTCAACGTCGACGGCGGCAGTGCCAGGCATCGGCCCAGCGCCGCGAGAAAGAAACGGATCACCATGGTTGACGTGAACGTCGAGCCGTTCGAGGTCGAGGTGCGCGGCCGGACGGGAGACCTCCTGCGCACCGACGTGTATCTGCCCTCTGACAGCGACGGCCCGTACCCGATCGTCCTGGGCGCCTCGCCCTACCAGAAGGCCCTGCGCTACCTGCCGCCCAACCCGGTCTTCGCGTTCACCGAGTACGGCCCGATCCAGCTCTATCTCGACCAGGGCTACGCCTACGTCGCGATGGACCTGCCCGGCACCGGACGCTCCGAGGGGACCTGGGACCCGGTCTCGCGCGGTGAGGGCGAGGCGATCCACGACATGATCGAGCACGTCGCCGTCCAGCCGTGGAGCACCGGCGCGGTCGGCATGATCGGCATGTCGCACTACTGCTGGAGCCAGTGGAACGCCGCGCGCACCCGTCCGCCGCACCTCAAGACGATCGTCGCGTACGACGGCGCCACCGACATGTACCGCGACTGGATGTACCACGGCGGCATCCCGATCCAGGGCTTCCTCAGTACCTGGCTCTTCGGATCAGTGCTCTACCAGCACGAGCTCCGGGGCATCGACTTCCACGTCGGCGACAAGCACGAGTACATCTACGACGTCCTCTCGCACCCGCTGGACGACGAGTGGCAGCGCCGCCGCTCGCCCTTCTGGGAACTGGAGTCCGTCGACATCCCGGTGTTCTCCATCGGCGCGTGGGGCAAGGCCGCGCTGCACCTGCGCGGCAACTTCTACGGCTTCGAGCGCGTTCAGGGCCCGAAGAAACTCCTGGTCGCGCACCCGTCCAGCTTCGCCGAAACCCAGATGTACTACTTCGACGAGCAGTTCCACCGCGACGAACTGCTCCCCTGGTACGACCACCACCTCAAGGGCATCGACAACGGCGTGATGAAGCAGCCCACAGCGCGCTTCTACGTCAACGGCGAGGACACTTACCGTTCGGCCGAATCCTGGCCGCCGCCGGACGTCGCCCCGACGGCCTTCTACCTCACCGGCGAGAACAGCGGCGCCGTCGCCTCGCTCAACGACGGCTCGCTCGCCGAGACCGCGCCGCAGACTGAGCTGGACGCGACGTCGTGGTCGTACCCGGACGCGATGTGGCAGGCCGGGGTCACCGTCTTCGACAAGCACGGCGTGCCCGACCACGTCGCCCGTGTCAACACGTTCACCACGGCGCCGATGGAGCAGGACCGCGAGTTCACCGGCCACGGCGTGCTGACGCTGTACGCCTCCACCGACCAGACCGACATCGATCTCTTCGTCAAGGTCTCGCTGGTCTCCGCCGACCCCGACGCGGGGCTGCCGATCAAGGTCACCCAGGGCTGGCTGCGCGCCTCGCACCGCGCCGAGGACCCGGAGCTGACCTCCGACATGCGCCCCTTCCACCAGCATGCGAAGGTGGAACCGCTCGAGCCCGGAGAGGTCTACGAGCTGCGGGTGGAGCTGCTGCCGATGTCGTTCCTGGCCCGCACGGGCGACCGGATCCGGCTGGAGATCACCAATCAGGACTCGGCGATAACCGACGCGCCCATGACCCACTTCTACGGAACGAAGGTCGGCACCGACACGTACCACCATGACAGCAGGCATCCCTCGACGCTGCGCCTTCACGAGCGTCCCCGCACCACCTGATCGGAGTCTCCCATGAGCATGGCCTACATCGCGCAACCGGAGCAGCAGCAACAACTGGAATGGCTCGACGGCGGCACCCTCGCGATGCTGCTCGACGGCAAGGCCTCCAACGGCCAGCTGATGATCGGGCGCTTCGACGTCGCCGAAGGCGAAGCCCCGCCGTATCACAAGCACCTCAACGAGGACGAGGTCTTCCTGCTGATCAAGGGCACCGCCCTGGTGTGGTGCGACGACCAGGAGTACGAGCTGTCCGAGGGCGGCATCGTGTACCTGCCCAAGAACATCCCGCACGGGTACCGGATCACGTCCAAGAAGGCCGACCTGCTGATGATCAATACGCCGGCCGGCATCGAAGGCATGTTCCGCGAGACCGGCCGGGACAAGTCCACCCCGCGCCCCGCCGACTACGCGGTCAAGCCCGACCCCGCGCTCTCCGCCAAGTACGGCAACGTCATCGTGGGCCCGCCTCGCTGACCTCCGGTCCTGCCGCCTAGCCGCGCTTTCGACGGGGAGCCGCGGAGCGGGGCGGAACAGAGCGCATGTGCCGACGCACACGGCCGAGGACGTCGCCGAGCTTGGCGACGTCCTCGGCGGTCAGCGGCTCGAGAAGAAGGCTCTGCACGACCTGGACGTGACCGGTCATCACCCGGCCGAGCAGGGCGCGGCCCGCCGGGGTGAGGGAGGCGATGACACTGCGCTCGTCGTCGGGCGACGGGCCCTTGGCGATCAGTCCCGCTTCAGCCAGCTGCCCCGCCTGGTAGGTCAGCCCGCTGCGGCTGTGCACGAGCCGGTCCGCGAGGTCGGTCATCCGCTGCCGTCCGTCGGCGGTCTCGCCGAGCACGGCGAGGATCTGGAACTGGATGTAGCTCAGCCCGCCCTCCTCGCGAAGCTGCTGTTCCACGGCGTGCTGGAGCAGGCTGCCGACTTCCATCAGGGCGAAGTAGGCGGCGAGTTGCCCGGGTTCGAGAGGTGCGGCGTCCGACATGCCCGACAGTCTACTTGCTACGAATTCGAAGCAGGCGTACGCTGGCCACATGCTTCGAATTCGAAGCACTGAAACAGTGGTGACCCAACCCCAGGGGAGACTTCGATGAAGGCGACGATGAAGGCGGTTCGATTCCACGAGTACGGCGAGCCGGGCGTGCTGCGCTACGAGGACGCCGAGCGGCCCGAGCCGGCCGACGGCGAGGTGCTCGTCGAGGTCGCGGCGACCTCGTTCAACCCGGTCGACGCCGGGATCCGCGCAGGCTATCTCCAGCAGGTCTTCCCGATCTCGCTGCCGCACATCCCGGGCATCGACGTGGCCGGGACGGTCGTGGCCCTCGGCGACGGCGTGACGCGCTGGGCGGTCGGGGACCAGGTGATCGGATTCCTGCCGATGGTCCCGGACGGGGCCGCCGCCGAGTTCATCGCCGCGTCGGCCGAGATCCTGGCGCCGGCCCCCGCGACCATCCCGCTCGCGCACGCGGCGGCACTGCCCGCGGCGGCCCAGACCGCATGGCAGGCGCTGTTCGAGCACGCCGGACTGCGCGCGGGGCAGCGCGTGCTGATCAACGGAGCGGGCGGCGGCGTCGGCGGATACGCCGTGCAGCTGGCCAAGCGGGCCGGGGCCTTCGTCATCGCGACCGCCAGCCCCCGCAGCGCCGAAGCGGTCAGCGCCCAGGGCGCCGACCAGATCATCGACTACACGGCGACCACCCCGGCCGAAGTGATCGCCGAGCCCCTCGACGCGGTGCTCAACCTGGTCGCGGCGGCCGAATCCGACCTGGTCACCCTGACCGGGCTGATCCGCGACGGAGGCGTGATCGTCACCACGGCGACGCCCGCCGCGGGCGATCCGGACCGCGGGGTGCGGGCCGTCGGCATGCAGCTGCGCACCGAAGCCGACCAGCTCGCGAACCTCGCCAAGCTGGTCGATGCCGGAGAACTGCGCGTCGAGGTCAGCGCGACCTACCCGCTCGCCGAGACCGCGTCGGTGCACGAACTCGCCGCCGCGGGCCGGATCCGCGGCAAGGTCCTGCTCACCCGGGCTTCCTGAAAGAGAGGGCGAAGATGGCCGACACAGCCTCGATCAACGCTCGTACCATCGCCGAGTTCCGGGCCAATCACGGACGGGTCGGCGGCGGCTTCGCCGGAGCGCCGCTGCTCCTGCTGCACACCGTCGGCGCCCGCTCCGGCACCCCGCGAATCAACCCCATGATGTACCTTCCGGATCACGGACGCTATCTCGTGTTCGCCTCCAAGGCGGGCTCCGACCGAAACCCGGACTGGTTCCACAACCTGCTCGCTCACCCCGATGCCCGCATCGAGGTCGGCGACGAAATCCTTTCCGTCCACGCCACCGTACTCAAGGCAGACGAGCGCGACGTGGCCTTCGCCGAACAAGCGCGCCGCTACCCGGGATTCGCCGGATACCAGAGCAAGACCGAGCGCATCATCCCCGTCATCGCGCTGACGCCCGCCGATGAGCGGGGCACCCCCGCCCCGTCATCCGAAGCCTGACCCCGGACCAACCACAGCACGAAAGGCAACACCATGACTCAGCAGCAGCGCCTGGCCCTTGACGAACTGCTGTCGTTTCCGAATCTCTCGCGGCTAGCGGGTCGGCACCTGCCAGGCCGTCACGGTGTCAGTCGCCTCAGTGGTGCCGGCGACCAGCCCGCTGTTGCTGATGAACCCGACGGTGGCGGAGTCTCCGCAGATCGGGGCCTCGAACCGCGCAACACGTTCAACACGGCAACCCCGTTCAGACACTTCCGACCGCACCCGGCTCCGGCGGTAATGGACGTGAAGGGACTCGACTCGAACCGCGAAGGATTCCGATGCTGCTGCTCACGGGTGCCACGGGCTTCCTCGGTTCACGCCTGTGCGCCGAGCTGTTGCGCCGCACCGACCAGCAGGTGATCTGCCTGGTACGTGCCGATTCGACGGAGGATGCCGAGCGGCGGGTCCGTGACCGGCTGTCCGCGCAGGACCCCGGGCAGGCGCGCTCGCACAGACTGCGGTTCGTCGCGGGAGATGTCGCGCTGCCGCGCTTCGGGCTCGCGCGGGACCTCTACGACGCGCTCGACATCGAGGTCACCGACGTGTACCACTGCGCCGCATCGGTGAACATGGCCGGCTCGTACCGCCGGTTGGCGGAGGTCAACGTGACCGGGACCGCGAGAGTGATCGAGTTCTGTGAGGCCTCGCCTGAGGGTGACCCGAAACGGCTGCACCACATCTCCACCCTGAGCGTCTTCCTCGCCGCGCGCCGAGCCGGTTGGGACCGCGTACCCGAACATGCCATGCCGACGCCGCGCACCTGCGGCGATTTCGGCTACCCGCGCTCGAAATGCGACGCGGAGCTGCTCGTGGCCGCCCACGCGCTGCGGGGCCTGCCCGCGACCGTCTACCGCCCCGGGCTCGTTCTCGCCGACTCGCGGGACGGCGCCGCGCCGCACGACGACTTCATCGCCTGCCTCATCGCGGCCGCCATCGCCACCGGCCGATTCCCCGAGACGGATAGTCCGCTCCCGGTCATCGCGGTCGACCACGCCGCGCAGATGATCGCCGCGCTCTCCACCGTCGCGCGCACCCGACCGGGTCTCGACGTGCATCCGGTGATCCGGCCCGAACCGCTGCTCGCGCGCGAACTGGCGCGGCACCTGCGTGCCCGCGGATACGACGTGACCGCGGCGACCGAGACCGAGTGGCTGGCGGCGCTACGCGGCCAGGGCCGGAACAGGTACGCGCAGGCGATGCGGGCCCTGACGATCTCCCGCCATCTGCTCGGCCTGTCCCCGGACACCCGCCTGCCGGAACTCGACTGCACCGAGACGGCCAAGTCGTGCGCGGGAGCCGGGATCGTCTCCCCGGCCATGGATCGGGCGTACTTCTCCCGCGCCCTGCGCCACCTCAGCGAGCACGGAGTGATTCCCCAGCCGACACAGCAGACAAGGAGTCTCAGATGACTGTCATTGAATCCGTCCGCGACCACGTCGAGCGCACGCTCGTGGACAGCTTCGAGGTCGAGCCTGCCGCTTTGCGGCCCGACCGGACCCTCGACGGGCTCGGTCTCGACTCCCTGGCCATCGTCGAACTGATCGACATCATGGCCGGCGATCTCGGCCTGATCCTCGAGGACGACGCGCTGCGCCCCGGCATGACCGTCGACGAGATCGTCCGCGCGCTGGAGGACGCCGGGGAGTCCCGGTGAGCGCGCGCCCGCCCGCTGCCGCCACGCACTCCCCCGCCGCGCCGGACGTCGTGGTCACCGGCCTCGGCGTGGTCAGCGCGGCGGGTATCGGCGCCGAGGCGACCTGGAAGTCCGTCGTGTCCGGCCAGCCGACCGCGCGGATCAGCCCGACGCTGCGCGGGCTGCCCACCGATCTGGCCTGCGAGCTCGACGGATTCGACGCGCCCGGCCTGCTGGGGGCGAACTTCGCGCGGCGCACCGACCGCTTCAGCCAGCTCGCCATGATCGCCGGCGACGAGGCCCTGCGCACGGCCGGGCTCGACCCGTCCGGCTGGGACGGCGCCCGCGTCGGCGTGCTGCTCGGCTCCGCGTTCGGCGGCGTCACGACGCTGACCGAGCAGGCGGTGCGGGAAAGCCGGGGCTCGGCCGTCTCCGCGGTCACCGTGCCCGCCGTGCTGTCGAACATGGCCGCCGGGCTGCTCTCCCTGGCCTGGAAGGCGCACGGTCCGAGCCTGGCAGTCAACACGGCCTGCGCATCCGGCGCCACCGCGATCGGGCTCGCAGCGGGCCTGCTGCGCGACGACACCTGCGACATCGTCATCGCCGGGGGCGCCGAGGCCCCGGTCAACCGGCTGCTCGCGGCGGCCTTCGCCCGGATGGACGCGCTCTCCCTGAACCGCGCGGCGCCCGCCGCGGCCTCCCGGCCCTTCGACGCGCAACGCGACGGGTTCGTGCTCGCGGAGGGCGCCGCGATGCTCGTGCTCGAACGCGCGGACGACGCCGCGGCTCGCCACGCCCCGACACTGGCCCGGCTCGTCGGCTTCGGTGCGTCGGCCGACGCCCACCACTTCACCGCGCCGCACCCGGAGGGCCGCGGGCTCGAACGCGCGGTCACCCAGGCGCTGCGGCGAGCCGGTGCCGGGTTGGCCGACGTCGACCACGTCAACGCGCACGCGACCAGCACTCCCAAGGGCGACCTCGCCGAGGCCTCGCTCCTTGCGCGCCTGTTCGGCGGAAGCGTTTCCGTCACCGCGCCGAAGGGCGCGCTGGGCCACACGCTGGGCGCCGCCGGAGCGATCGAGGCGGCGCTGACGGTGCTCTCGATCGTCGAGCAGACCGTGCCGCCGACCGCCAATCTCGACGAACCGGACGCGCTGATCGACGAGCTGGACATCGTGGCCGGTCAAGCGCGCAGCCAGCGGATCCGGCTCGCCCTGAGCAGTTCCAGCGGCTTCGGCGGCCAAAACGCCGTGCTCGCCTTCGCCGACTGAATCGGCGGCGGCGTACCTATATTGATCATGTGCCTATCGATGCCTCCACGCGCTCGCCCTTGTACGAGCGGGTGGCCGCCGCCGTGGGCCCGCAGGCGGCGGAACTGGTCGAGCGGTTCGTCGCGGAGACGATGAACCGCGCGGCGCGGCGGCTGGAGGACGGGACGGTGTTCCTGGTCACCGGCGACATCCCGGCGATGTGGCTACGTGATTCCGCGGCGCAGGTGCTGCCGCTGCTGCGGCTCGGCGCGTACTGCCCGGCCGCCGAGGAGTTCGCCGTCGCGGTGCTGCGGCGGCAGCTGGCCCTGATCATCCTCGATCCCTACGCCAACGCGTTCAACGCCGGGCCGGACGGCGCCGGCAACCAGCGCGACCGAACCGCGATGAGCCCGCACGTCTGGGAGCGCAAGTACGAGGTCGACTCGCTGTGCTACCCGCTGCACCTGGCCGAGCGCTTCTGGCGCCGCACCGGCCGCACCGACGTCTTCGACGAGCGCTACTGGCGCGCGGTGGAACGCGTCGTCGAACTCTGGGAGGTCGAGCAGGACCACGAGGCCCGCTCCGCATACCGCTTCCGGCGGCGCTTCGCGCGATCCACCGGCACCCTCGCGCGACGCGGCAGGGGCGCGCCGGTCGCCGTCACCGGCCTGACCTGGAGCGGCTTCCGGCCGAGCGACGACGCCTGCGTCTACGGCTACAACGTCCCCGGCAACATGTTCGCGTCGCTGGTGCTTGCCCGGCTGCCGCAGATCGCCGCGGCGGCCGGGCAAGCAAACAGCGCCCTGATCAAGCGTGCGACGCGGCTCCGGGAGGCGATCGAGCGGGGCCTGCGCGAGCACACGGTGGTCGACGACCCTGTCACCGGGCCGCGCTGGGCGTACGAGGTGGACGGGCTCGGCGGCGTCCTCGCCCTGGACGACGCGAACGTCCCCAGCCTGCTCTCCCTTCCCCGCCTCGGATACTGCGGGACCGACGACCCGATGTATCAGGCCACGCGCGCGTTCGTGCTCAGCCCGCGCAATCCCTACTACTACCGCGGCGCCGGGGCCGCGGGCATCGGAAGCCCGCACACGCCGAAGCGGCATGTGTGGCCCATCGCGCTCGCCATGGCCGCGCTCACCGATCCGGATGCGGCGGCCAAGCGCGCGGCCGTGGCGACGCTGCTGGCGACCCGGGGCGGAACCGACCGCATCCACGAGTCCTTCCATGCCGACCGGCCCGGGGTGTGGACCCGTCGCTGGTTCTCCTGGGCCGAGGCGACCTTCTGCGACCTCGTATTCGACTGCTGCGGCTTCCCGCTCGACCGACCGGACTGAATCGAGGGTCAGTCGCCCGGGTAGTAGAGGCCCGGACTGGATTCGTTGTGGGACCAGCGGTCGACGCCGGCGAAGGCCTCGTAGTAGCCCGCCGACGGATAGTACGGGCCGCCGGTGATCGAGCACGAGGAGGCGCCGCAGGATTCGGAGGTCGTGTCGAAGAACTGACCGTTGCCGGCCACCGCGACCTCGATGTCGTTGATGATCTGGCCGTTCTGGGCGGTGAAGATGCCTCGAACGTAGAGCGCTCCATCGCTGCCGAGACCGATGCACGCCTTCTTGGTGATACCGGAACGCGCTCTGTTCGTGGCGCACTGCCAGGCGACCGTGACCGGGTCCGTGGTCGGCGCGGCCGTGGTGGTCGCGGTGGACGGCGTGGTCGCCGGCGTTGTGGGGACGCTCGACGACGGGCTGCTCGACGCGGCCGAGGGCGAGGGCGTCGGGCTGGCCGTCCGGTGGGTCGGGCTGGGCTTCGGCTTCACCGGGGACGGCGGCCGTTTCGTGGCCGTGGGGCGCGGTGTAGCCGACACGATGCTGGTGAACCCGATCGACGGACTGCCCAGATTCAGGGCCGGCTCGGTGGTCGAACCGATGGTGAAGGTGACCGGAGTGGAGCCGCTCGACGCGTGCAGGAGCGTGACTCCGGCCACCACCACGACGGCCCCGGAGAACACGGCCAGCGCGGCGCCGCGCACGGCGCCGAGCGCGGAGCGCGGCGGCCCCGAATGGTCCCCGGCCAGCTCGACGCGGCGCCCGATGCCGCGCACGGCGCTGAGCAGGGAACGGGACGGCACCGCATGGTGCCCGGCCGGCATGACCTGGGCCGGCGTGGGCACGGCCGCCAAAGGGGATTCAGCAGGCGCCGGCACCTCGGTCTGTGGAAACTCCGCGATCGGTGCCTGTGCGATACGTATCGTGTCATGGCCCGCCAAGGACGGCAGGGCGACGATCGACGGCGCGATCTCGCGCAGCAGTTCGGCCAGCTCCGCCGCCGCCGGACGCTGCAGGGGGTGCTTGCCGAGGCACGCGGATATCAGCACCCACAGCTGGTCCGGAAGCACGGGGATGCGCGGCGGCCGGACCTCGCGGTGCAGCCGCGCGACGTCGTCGGGGAACGCTCCGGTGAAGGGCGTGTGCCCGGCCAGCGCCTCGTACAGCACGATGCCGAGCGCGTAGACGTCGGAGGCCGGGGTGAGCAGCTGCTGGCCTGCGTCGGTCTCTGGGGCCTGATACTCGGCAGGGAGCATCGCCATGCCGCTGCGCGCGGCGAGGGCGGCCATGCCGAAGTCGTTCAGCCGGACCGCGCGCGGCGTCCCGGCTTCCGGGTCCGGGCCCAGCAGCAGATTGGAGGGCTTGATGTCGCCGTGCACGATGCCGACGGCGTGGGCTGCCGCCAGCGCGTCGCAGACGTCCGCGATCATCAGGACAGAGGCCGCCGGCGTCAGCATCAGCTGCCGGTCCAGCAACGTGCGCAGGTCCTCGCCGGGCATCCGCGGCGAGACGAGGGCGACACGGTCTCCGTGCACGACGGTCTCGCCCGCGACGAGAATACCGGGATGGCCGAGCCCTCTGACCGAGTCGAGCAATGCGCGGAACTCATCTACGACCTCTGCGACATAGGTCAGCTCGGGACGCAGGATTTTAATGGCTCTTTCGGACCCGTCCGCGTGGGTGCGGACGAGCCAAACCGCTCCGGCAGCGCCCGCCGGAAACGCGTTGATCAGGTCGTATCCTTCACCTAACTGCCATTGAGGTTCGATCACGTATGTCTCCCCTTTGAGTTGTCGCCGCCGCGTGGCGTTGCAGGGATAGCCGCGTTGCAGACGCGGGCATTCTACGGACACTGAGCGTCCGCAGTCGACAGAGGAGGGTGATTTTCCTGAACCGGAGTTCAGATCCCCTGGGGTGAGAACACGACGGGCGTTAGCGGTGATTCTGGTGGGAATGGAGAGACGGATCGAGCTCAGCCGTGAGCCCGCCGTCGCCGCTCTGATTTGCCGTGAGCCTGAGTTGCGTGCCGTGTGCCGCGCGCCGCCGCGATGCTTTCCGCAATGGCCAGACCGAGACCCCGGCCGCCGCGGCTGTTCACTGTGCACTGCGACGCTCTTCGCCTCCGCGACGACCACCGCACGGAGCTGAGGCATTCGTGAACGCGTGTCGTGCGTCCGGTGAACTCCACCCCCGCCTTCAACAGCCTCACCAACGCCGGCAACCCGGCCTGGATGGCGCAGGCCCCTGATTCGACCAGTCTCGCCGACCTCTCGATCCCGGGCACTGCGCGGACGACCCGGCGAACGCGACCGAGGCGATGCGCGAGTCGATCTTCCAGAGCTACCTCGCCCGCTACCCCGGCCTGTTCTACGCCCCGACCGTCACCGGCAGCTCGACGGCGGACATACGCACGCTCGGCCAGGCGCGCGGCCACATCGTGCTCAACAGCTTCACCGGACCGGTCGGCGAGGTCTACGCGGGCTACGGCCTGACCCGGCTGACCACCGGCGACTGGGGCGGGTACGTGGAGAACGACTGGACCCAGTGCGATCTGGCGAGCAAGTGGAGCCTGGCGCAGACGAACCTCGAGGCGGCCTCGGCGGACGCGTCGATCATGTACACCACTTACCTCTCGGCGAACCGCTCGCCCTCCGGCGCCGATCCTGCCGACATGGCCGGCGGCTACGGAGGCGGCACCGGCGTCGTGCTGATGGACTTCCCCGGATACTCGCTGATCAACGCGATCATCGGGCTCAATCCGGGCGTGTGACGGCTACCGGTTCGATCCCCGATCCGGCGTGCGGTGCCGGATCGGGGATCGAAGCCGGTGTCAGCTCAGCGCGCCGCGAGGGCGGTGACGAAGGAGGTCGTCGGTGCGCCGAGGCCGGTGACGTCGTCATAGCCGGGGGTGGCGGTCAGGCCGACGTCCTCGCCGAGGACGGAAAGCTGGGTGGTGTCGATGCCGCCGAAGTCGGTCTGCTGACCGAAGAGGATCGGCGGATCGGACGGGTTGACGGGCGGGACGTCGCGGATGGCCGCGCTGCCGTTCAGCGAGTAGAGGAGCGGGTTGATGAAGCCGAGCGGGTGGCCGGCGGCCTGGATCGCGTCGGCCTCAAGACCGGCGATCAGCGGGGTGGAGGCGCTGGTGCCGCCTCCGGCGGGCAGCTCGGTGTACGTGCCGTCGGTGACGGCGCCGGTCCAGCCGATCTGCCAGGACAGTCCGGCGTCGGCGGAGATGTCGGGGACCACCCGCGTGGCCCGCGTGGTGCCGCCGTCGGTGGCCAGCGCGGAGGGCACGGCGGCCTTCTGATAGCCGGGCTCGGCGTACTCGGTGCTGAGGCCGCCGCCCGAGCCGCCGAAGTACGTGCCGGGCAGCGCCGGGATGTAGCCGGTGCCGTCCGCGTCGATCGTGGCGAAGTTGTCGCCCCAGGGGTAGTCGGCGACGATGCCGCCGTTCTTCCCGATGGCCGTGCTGGTGCCGCCGATCGCGGTGACCCAGGGGTCGGTGGCGGGGAACTGCGCGTTGTGGATGTCGTAGTCCTGCGGCACGGTCGGGTCGCCTACGAGGTCACCGCCGTCGCCGGAGGAGAAGTCGAAGCCGATGCCCTCGACGGTGCCCTGCTCGAGGACCGAGTCCCAGGCCGCCGTCTCGGCCGTCGCGATGCCGAGCTCGGAGATGCCGAAGGAGCCGCTGACGACGTCCGCCAGGTGCCGGTCGGTCACCGCGCTCAGCCCGTCGAGCGAGTCCTGCATGAACAGGCCTATGTTGCCCTGCTGGTCGCAGTCGGTGGCGACGTTGATGATCCTGGCGTCCGGCGCGCCGATGTGCGCGGACTCCACGTCGATCGGCTCCTCCGGGTCGGGCTCGGGGTCGTAGCCCGCGCACGAGGCGTCGACTCCGGGCAGGACCAGGTCGGAGTACTGCCCGGGAGCGAAGCCCGCCTCGCCGTTGCTCGTGAAGTACTCGTTCGCGTCGGCCCCCATCAGCGGCTTGTAGTCGGAACTGATGATCGCGATGGTGGTGCCCTTGCCGGTGTACCGGCTGCCGGCGATCCCGTACGCCTCGCGGATCTGGTTCGGCGTGTAGCCGCACATGGCCGTGGGCGCGGTGGTGTGGCCGTAGGCCTCGGGAATCGACCCGGTGTGCTGCCCCCAGTACTGCGAGCACTGGAAGGACGCCGCCGTGCTCGCCTTGGCGGTGCTCTTCGTGCTCTTCGTGCTCTTCATCTTGGCCGTCCCGGTCTTGCCTCCAGATCCGGTCGACGTGACGGGCGGGCTGGTCTGTTCGATGCCGGTCACGGCAAGGATCTCGCCGCCCAGCGCCTCGGGCACGGAGAATCCGCCGACTACGCCGACGTCGGCCCCGAAGGTGGACGAGCTGTACTCGCTGACCTGAGTGTCGAACGCCGCGTCGGCCTGCGCGACGGTCGCGGTCACGGCGATGTAGTGCGAGGTGGTCGCGGTGGTGGTCATGCCCTGCGCCGTCAACCAGTCGCCGACGGTCGCAGCCTGGGCGGAGGTGGGGGCGAAGAACTGCCGGTACTGAGTGGTCGTCAGGAAGTGGGTGTAGGCGGGGCCGCGGGGATCGGAGACCGCCATCGCGGCGGCTGCCAGGCCCGGCCGCGGCTTCAGGTAGACCCGCAGGGCCAGTTGCAGGGTGGGATCGAGCGGCGTGGCGGTCGCTCCCCCGGTGAGCAGATCCGGGGCGTTCGGGCTGGGCAGCGAGACGCGCGAGGGCGTGTCCGCCATGGCAGACGGCCCCGCCGCCAGGCTCAGCGCCAGCACCGGCACGATGGCGGCGAGCACGGTCGCCCGCCGCCCCTGATTCTTGATAATCACGCAGAACTACACGCGCCAGGACCCGGCGGGTTGCACCGCGTACGTCACAGAACCCTCATTTGGCTTGGATGGCGCGTGCCCGACGCCGTGCGTCGCCGCGACTTCTCTGCGACTTGCGGGAGCGGGATCTGGGGCCCGTTCGGGTGACGGTCCGCCCCGGGCGCGTCGAAAATCGTGCGGACTCCGCTGCCGGTGTCCGGCACAATACGCGGCATGGACACGCCTGACCTTGCCCTCGAGCCAGTGGAGATCGTCGCCGGCGGCTACCGGCTCCGGCCGCCTTCGCCGCGGGAGGCCGAGGACGTGCTGGCGATGGCGAAGGACCCCGAGATCCGGATGTGGAACGCGCTGACCAGCGTCACCGACGAGGAGTCGGCCCGGGCCTGGTGCGAGCGCTGGTCCGACTGGAACGGCGGCACCTCGGCGCAGTGGAACGTCCTCGGCGCCGCCGAGGGCAAGCTGCTCGGGATGATTTCGCTCTTCGACGTCGACACGCGGAACTCGTCCGCCGAGATCGGCTACCGGGTCGCACCGTGGGCCCGCGGCCAAGGCATCGGCACCACGGCGCTGCGCGCGGTCGCCGACTGGGCACTATTCGGGGTGCTCGGTCTGATGCGACTGCAACTGATGCACGGACTGGAGAACCACGCCTCCTGCCGGGTCGCGCAGAAGGCCGGGTTCGTGCAGGAGGGCTCGCTCCGTTCCTCGTATCGATACGGGGACGGCGAACTGCACGACGAGCACCTGCACGCGCGGCTCGCGAGTGATTAGGCTGAACCACTGATCCAAGTCTTGGGGAGACCGTTATGGAGTTCTTCTGCTACCACCGCGACCGATCCGACTCGGCGGCGCAGCGCGACCAACTGCTGGAAGACCACTGGTCCTACATGGATCAGTACGCGAAGGAGCTGATCGCCCGGGGCCCGCTCCTCACCGACGACGGCGACGCGGCCACCGGCAGCGTGCACATCGTTGAGCTGCCGGATAGCGCCGCCGCTCGCGTGTTCGCGTTCGACGAGCCCAACTACCAGGCCGGCGTGTACCGTGACGTCATGCTGCGTCGGTGGCGCAACGCGCTCGGGCGCACGATGTGGGAGTTCCCCGGCGGCGACACCGACGACAACTTGTACTTCGTACTCGGCCTCGGCACGGGACAAGCGGTCGATCTCGAGCCGCCGCACGACCGGAATGATGATCTGATCGCCTATGGGCCGCTGCTGTCCGACGACGGCTCCAACTGGCTCGGCACCGCGGCACTGGTTCGCGCGCCGAACCCCGACACGGCACGCGCCATCCTGACCGCGGACCGGTACACCGACATCGAGGTCCACAACTGGCGTCCGGGCGGTCGGGGCTGACGACCCCGCAGGTCAGTAGCCGAGCTCGTGAAGTCGTTCGTCGCTGATGCCGAAGTGGTGTCCGACCTCGTGTACGACCGTCTTGGCCACCCGAGTCACCACCTCCTCGCGGGAGTAGCAGTGACGCAGGATCGGCAGACGGTAGATCGTGATCCGGTCGGGCTGCACGCCGGCGTACCACTGGCCTCGCTCGGTCAGCGGTACGCCGACGTAGAGGCCGAACAGGACCGGGTAGCCGGGCGGCGACTCGTCCTCGACGAAGACAGCGACGTTGCTCATCGCCTTCGACAGGTCGGCCGGGATCGTGCCGAGCGCGGTCTCCACCAGCAGCTCGAACTCGTCTACGGGCACGTCCAGCATCAGGCCTCCGTGATCGGCGAAGAGTGGACCGATGTCTCACGGTACCTTCGTCTCGACTTGAAGCGCCTGAACGGCAGACCAAGGCGTTTCCCTCCGTCAGTAGAAGTGGGAGCCGCCCATGGCGACCGTGCTCATTCCCCTGCCCCGCTGCGACTTCGACCCCACAGAGGTCGCGATCAGCAATGTTCTGGAAGAGGCCTAGCGGGACGTACGTCGGCGTTCTGCGGACAGCAGCGCCGACGCGGTGCCCACGGCGAAGCACACGGCCGCGGTCCAGGGGAGTCTCCCATCCGGAGCGAATCCGAAGACTGCGAAGCGGTAAAGGGCGTATCCGGACAGCGCGAGTCCGATCCAGAGCAGCGTGGCGCGGCCGGAACTGGGGTTCGGCGCGGGCCTTTCCATGGCTAAAGGACGTGGGCGTTCGGCTCCGCCGCGATGTCCATCCAACCGCTTGACCTGGGCCAGAGCCCACAGCAGCAGGGCGAGCAGGAGCCCGATGACGATGATCCAGACCGGGCGCAACTCCCACCATTCGGCCGATCCGACAGGCGGCTGAGGCAGGATCCCGGTCGGGTAGAACACCAGCGCGCCGACGGCCGCGGGGACCATGTGCCACAGGTAGACGCTCATCACGGCCGCATTGGCCTGACTCACCGCCCGCCAGCGGCTGGGGCGTCGCAGCCAGTGCCGGATCGCGGGCGCGGCGGCGACGACCACGGGGACCTGCATCGATGCGCCTCCCCGTTCCGGTCGGTCCTCGGTCATCCTCGCCCTGAACTTCTGGTTTCTCGCCGAGGCTCACGACAACGGCGCGGTCGGCCTGGCCGAACGCGCCGACGGCATCGCGCAGTCGCTCTGGCCGCTGCTCGTGGCCGTCGCCGCCGCGTACCAGTACCAGCGACTGCATCGCAGGTCCCGACGAAACCCGGGCCCTCGCCCCGCGCCGGGCTCGGCGCGGGGCGAGGGCCGAAGGACCTAGCAGCAGACGGCGAAGTCGTCGACGAGCATGTAAGTGCCGGACTCCTTCACCACCGTGATGGTGTGCGTGCCGCTCGCGAGCGTGCCGCTGGTGTAAAGGGTCTGCTGGGCATGCCTGCTGGTCGCGTAAGCATCGACCGTGGTTTGCAGGACGCCGTCCACGTAGATGGCGACGTCGCCCTCGTCCACGTTGGTCTCCGTGACGTAGGACACCATCGTGCCGGTGAACGTGAGCGTGGCCTGGGCGGCGTTCGTCGTCGTGTAGTGCACGCCGTCGTCGTAGTCGCCTAGGCCGCGGAACCCGCTGTCAGACCAGGCGCCGGTGTACGCGATGGCGAGGCTGTCGTCATCTACGGTGCCCGCTTTCGCAGGACCCTGCTCGCTCGTCGGACCCGCGCTCGCCGTGATCGTCTTGGCTGCCGCGGGCCACGCGCCGCCGGTGACGATCGTCGCCTGGCTGAAGGTCGTTCCGGTGCCGTTGTCGTAGTAGCTGGCGTTGTCGGAGTAGTTGTCGTAGATATCGATGTCGTTGATCGTCGGGGTCCACATGCCGATCCAGTTGTCCCCGCCGAATTCGGACACGTTGTTGTAGATATCCCAGCAGGAACTTCCTTCATCCGGGTAGAGCATGGTGTTCGTGTTGTTGCCGTCCGCCACGACGTTGCCCGCGATGATGCTGGTCTGCTGGCAGGGGCTCGACGCGACGCCGGTGCCGAGGCCTTCGCCGCCGTTGGTGTAGATCGCGCCTCCGTCGTGCAGGTAGCCCATCATGTTGTGCACGAAGTTGTCGGTGATCTGGTTCCCGCCGGCGTAGTCCGTGCCGTGCCTGCAGGGGTTCGACAGCCCCTGCGCGGCCTGCAGGCTGCAGTCGGACTGCCATCCCCAGCCCCAGCCGAACGAGATGCCGGAGTACGGGGTGTATCCGATGTCGTTGTTACTGATGACGGTGTTCTTGGTGTACCCGGCCCAGACGCCTACCGCGTCGTGATAGTCCTGGCCCACGTGGTCGATGATGTTCTGGGTCACGGTGTCCCCGCTGGTCATCAGCGCGGGGTCGCTGAGATAGTAGTCGTCCACCTCGCCGAGCAGCACTCCCCCGGCGGACACGTCGGTGATGTGGTCGCCGCTGATCGTCGAGTTCTGCGTTCCGTCGGCGAGGTCGATACCCGAGCCGCCGAGGTGTTCGAGGACGTCGTCGTCGAATTGCACCTCATCGCCCCGATGCACCTGGATCGCGGCCGGGATGAGCTCCGGCGTGGTGGTGCCGGGCTCCCACAGCACGCCCGCCTGGTTGTCGATGTAGCCGGTGCTGTCGGGCTGGGTCCAGGTCGTGCCGGTGAAGGTGATCCCGTCGAGCGCGATGTTGTGCACCGGCGCGACCGGGTCCGGGTTGACCGTGAAGGCATTGACGAGCATGTATATGCCGCCGGTCTTGACCAGCTTGACTGTGTGCGCACCCTGACTTAGACCACTGATGTCGACGATCGGCTGCTGGGCGACGCGGGTGGCGCTCTCGGCGGTCACGGTCTCGGTCTTCACACCGTCTACGTACACGTCGATGGTGCCCTCGTCCGTGTTCGTCTCGCTCAGCACCTGGATTCCGGTGCCGGTGAAGGAGAACGAGGCCGAATCGCCGTTCGTGGTCGTGTACTCGACGCCGTTGCCCAGATCACCTTAGGGCCGGCCAGTGCTCACCGACCACGAACCCGCGTAGCTCACGCCCGAGGCATTGTAGAGCTGCGGCGCGAGGTGGCCGGGCGTGCCGGAGAGGTCGACGAGCTCCTGCAGCTCAGGCAGCTCGACGTCCGCGGTGGCCATGTTCTGGCCCGACAGCGGGATGTAGTAGAGGTATCCGGCGCCGCTGTCCAGGTAGAACTGGCCCGGGGTGGTCAGCAGCTGGTAGGCGTTCTCGATCCAGCTGATTCCGCTGAGCGCGGGCAGGCCGGAGCCGTTGAACGGGAAGCCGGCGTTGGGCACGTCGGTGTTGTTGTCGGCGAAGCAGCTCGGGTTCACGTTGAGGCTGGATCCGCCGGACGACGTCGCGGTGATGCTGGAGAGCGGGCAGCGCATCTGCTTCCAGTCGTTGTCATCCACGATCTGGATCTGGCTCTGGTTGGTGAACGACGCGTAGGAGGAGTCCGAGGTGACGAAGCTGGACCCGGACAGGGTGAACCCGGAGGGATTCAGGGCACTGCGAGCACGCTGGGCTCGCGCGCCGTTGACGAAGAGCTGACTCGATTCGGTGCCGACGGGCACGGCGGCGCGGTAGATGTCCTTGGTGGAGTCGTACTCGCTCCAGCCGGTGACCTGCTTCGCACCGGTGATCACCGGCTGCTGGCCCGGCGCGGCCTGGTAGACGACGTCGTATCCGTTCTCGCCGGAGTCCTGCGGACCGAGTTGGAAAGTGTCGGCGAGGCGGTAGGTTCCGCCGAGCAGGTCGACGTCGATGTTCCCGCTCATCGTCGCGGTCATGCCCCTGACCAAGGTCTGGGCCTCGGCGAGGGAGCAGGGCGCGGCGAGGGAGCAGCCGGTGCCGGTGCCGCTGGGCGAGACGTAAAGCGCGGTGGTGGCTAGCGGACGTGCCTGATTCGCGGGAGCGGCGGAGGCGAGGGCGGCGGGCGCGGCGAAGAGCAGGGCCGTGGCGGCTGACGCGGCGACAGCGACCGTCCAGCGTCCGCGGCGGCGGATGTGGGTGTGGATGGGTTCGAACATGAGCACCTCAGGTATCCAGACAACGATGGCCGGTACGCGCATTGCTCGGATGAAACACTCGAATTCAGTGTCGATGAAGCAGCAGAATGCGGCAGAGGCTATGCATACATCCGATGTCTGTCAACTGAGCTTGCGGGACTTGGTGCACAGCAGCGTGCTGCCGATCGCGACCAGATACGCCGCGACGATCACGAGCATCGGCGTACGCAACCGCATAACCGCTCCCCCGCCGACGGCCACCGTCAGCAGCGTGCCGAGCACGGCGGTGCCGAGCGCGCCGCTGCCCTGGCGGGCCGTGTTGAGCACGCCGCTGGCCAGCCCGGTGAGCGACTCGTGCGCGGAGGCCATCACCACCGACGTCATCGCGGGCATCGAGATCGAGCAGAACCCGAGGATCGTCGAGCCCGCCACGATCAGCGGCAACGGTCCGCGCGGGCCGGCGAACACGAGCAGCGCGGCGCCGGTCGCGCCGAGGCCGTAGCCGATCAGCATCGGCGTCCTCGGCCCGAGCAGCGCGGTGAGCCGACCGCTGGTGATCGCGCCGATGCCGACGGCGATGGTGAGCGGCAGGATGAGCATCCCGGCGGCGAACGGCGACCTGCCCAACGGTCCTTGCAGGAACAGCGACACGCAGAGCAACCCGCCGTAGAGGTTGAAGTTGAAGATCCCGCCGGCCGCGGTGGCGGCCGAGAACGGACGTGACGCGAAAATCCGCAGCGGCAGCATAGGATCCGGCTGACGATATTCCACGAGCAGGAACAGCGCGCCGACCACGAGGCCGCCCGCGATCAGCGCCAGCGGCACGGGCCTGCCCCAGCCGAGTTGGCCCGCCTCGATCAGACCGCCGGTGACCGACGCCAGCGCGACGATGCCGAGCACCAGCCCGGCGTAATCCATCCGACGATCGCGACGCTTGGGCGACTCGGTCACGAACAGGCTGATCATCGCGATCGCGACCGCGCACACCGGCACGTTCACCAGGAAGATCGCCCGCCATGAGGCTACTGCGATGAGCGCGCCGCCGACGACCGGGCCGACCGCCAGGCCGATGCTCGAGATGCCGCCCCAGGCGCCGAGCGCGTGCGCCCGTTCCCGCGGATCGTTGAACTGCAGCACGATCAGCGCCAGCGAGCAGGGCAGCAACGCCGAGGCCCCGACGCCCTGAACCGCCCTCGCCGCGATCAGCAGCGGCATGCTCGGCGCGAAGGCGCACAGCGCCGAGCCCACCGCGAAGATCACCAGTCCGATGACGCACATCCGACGTGCGCCGAACCGGTCCCCGAGAGCGCCCGCGGTCAGCATCCCCGCCGCCAGGACCAGCGTGTACGAAGCGACCACCCACTGCTGACCGCCCAGACCGCCGCCGAGACCGTGCCGGATGGTCTGGAGCGCGACGTTCACCACCGTGACGTCGAGCTGCACGACGAAGAACGCCAGGCAGAGCGCGACGAGCGCCCACTTCGGTCGGCGTGTTCGCCCCGCTGCAACGCTCCGCGCGAACGTCCGCTCCGCTGTTTCGGTCATGTTGCTCACGGTAGGTCGCCATCGCTTCGGCGCGGACCGAAGCGACAACCCTCAGTCACATCCTCGTTTCGGCGGCGGCCATCCGAATCGCGGCTCTGATTCACCGAACGCCGCTAACGTGCGCAATGCGGACCCACCGCTTCTGCACCCACCCCTCGCGGGAGAGCACATGAGTCTGTACACCCACGTCCGGAACCGGTTCCGGACCCTCGCCACGATCCTCGCGGCGACCGCCGTCGCCGTAGCCGGCCTCGGCCTGAGCGCGGCCGGCCCCGCCCAGGCCCTGGACTACGGCTCGCTCCAGCTGGACCAGGCCACCTCGGTCGGCATCCACAACACCTACGACAACTCCTCCTACCCGTACCTGGCCGACGCGCAGGCCCGCGTCGCCGAGCTCGCCGCCGATTCGGTCTCGTTCGTCTCGACGGATTGGAGCAACTCGCCCGGCGACGGCGTGCTGTCCGAGGTCCTGCCGCGCGGCTGAGCAGGATCAAGCAAGATTGATCAGGACTCGATGACGTCCACGCATTCGCGGAGGAGCGCTTCGAGGCGGTCGAATCGCCAGGTCTCGTTGTCGCGGGTCATCCCGCGGCTGGGCATCTCGACCGTCATCACCAGGTGCAGGTGGAGCCGGTAGAGCTCCAGCCTGCGGCCGTCGGCCAGGTCGATCCGGGTCACGGACGCGAATCCGCCCCCGGAGAGCGGAGTCACGGCGACGATTTCCGCGTCCGGTCCGAAGGCTTCGCGCACGTACCGCGCGATCTCGATCTCGCGGAGATCGCGCTGCGTGGGGCTGAGCGGGTGCGAAGGACTCGGGCTCATGGCGGCGGCGTCTCCCGTCGAATCGACTCGTGTGCCCCACGAGTCTGGCGCAGCCCGGCCTTGCGCGTCCCCATGCATACTCGGTATACATACTCCGTATGCACGAGGAGGGAGGGGAGCGGGCTTGTCCATCAAGCACGGAATCCTCGCGTTGCTGCGGGACCGGCCAGGGTACGGCTACCAGCTCCGTGCGGCGTTCGAGGAGAGCACGGGGTCGACCTGGCCGGTCAACATCGGGCAGATCTACACGACCCTGGGTCGCCTCGAACGCGACGGTCTTGTCGCCAAGACCGGCGAGGACGCCGAGGGGCACGTCGTCTACGAGATCACCGCGTCCGGCGCGACCGAGCTGTCCTCGTGGTTCGCGCGGCCGATCACGGCGTCGGACCGGCCGCGCGACGAGCTGGCGATGAAACTCGCGCTGGCCGTCACGGTGCCCGGCGTCGATGTCGCGGCGCTCGTCCAACGGCAGCGCGATCATGCGCAGTCCACGCTTCAGGAGCTCACCCGGCGCAAGCTGCGGGCATCCGCCCCGCATCTGGCCTGGTCGCTGGTGCTTGAGGCGCAGATATTCCAGGCCGAGGCGGAGATCCGCTGGCTTGACCATGTGGAGGGGCAGGTATGTCGAACGACTCGGTAGGGCCGGTCGTCAGCCTTCGGGATCTGACGCGGGTGCACGGCAGCGGCGAGGCAGAGGTGCGCGCCCTGGTAGGGGTGAATCTCGAGGTGGCGGCGGGCGAACTGGTGGCCGTGATGGGGCCGAGCGGCTCGGGGAAGACCACGCTGCTGGCGCTGGCCGGCGGCCTCGACACGCCGACCGCGGGGAACGTCGTGGTCGAGGGCGTGCACCTGTCCGAGCTGTCCAAGCGGCAGTTGGCTTCGCTGCGGCGGACCAGCATCGGATATGTCTTCCAGGACTACAACCTGATACCCGCGCTGACAGCCGCCGAGAACGTGGCGCTGCCGCTCGAGCTCGACGGGATGCGCGCCGGCCGGGCACGGAAGCTCGCGGAGGCGGCGCTGGAGGAGGTCGGCCTGTCCGGGCTCGGCGCGCGCTTCCCGGAGGAGATGTCCGGCGGCCAGCGCCAGCGCACCGCGATCGCGCGTGCGCTGATCGGCGATCGTCGGCTGGTGCTGGCGGACGAGCCGACCGGCGCGTTGGACTCGCAGACCTCTGAGGCGGTGCTGAAGGTGCTGCGGGCCCGTTGCGACGCCGGGGCGGCGGGGATCCTGGTGACGCACGAGCCGCGCTATGCCGCGTACGCCGACCACACGGTCTTTCTCCGTGACGGCCGGATCGTCGGCAGCACCGAAGCGACGTCGGCGGACGACGCGCTCGACCTGTCGGCGTCGGCCGAGGAGATCGCCCGATGAACTCCTGGCTGATGTCCTGGATCGCCGCGCTGCGGATCGCCCGGCGCGAGGTGCTGCGCAACAAGTCCCGCAATATCCTGATCGTGGCGATGCTGATGCTGCCCGTCTTCGGCGTCACCGTGCTCGAGACGGTGTTGAACAGCACGAACGACCTGTCCGCGCGGGAACAGCTGACCCGGGTCACCGGCACCGCCGACGCGTGGATCGTCCGCAGCGGCACCGACGCCGTGGAGCAGAGCACGAACGTTCCCACGGCCGTGCTGACCGCGGACCTGGGGCAGCAGGACGCGAGCGGCACCATGGCCACGAGCGCGCAGATGTCCGACCCGGGCGGCATCCGCGCGGCGCTGCCGGACGCGACCCTGCTGCCGGAGACGACCCAGTGGGGCGTGTCCATGCAGGGTCCCGCCGGATACGCCACGCCCCAGTACACCGAGGTCGATCTCACCAGGCCCGCGCTCGCCGGCGCCTTCGACCTGCTCTCCGGGCGGGTGCCCGAGACGGCCGCCGAGGTGGACCTCACGCCGCGCACGATGAAGGAGTTCGGCGCCCGGATCGGCAGCGCGATCACCCTGCCGGCCTCCGCGTCGCGCAGCGGCGAGCCCGCGACGTTCACCGTCGTCGGCACGATGTACCAGCCGGACGCGACCAACGCGGACGAGGTGTTCGCACTCCCGACGGCCCCGGCTTCGAGCAGCCAGAGCGTGCAGGGCTGGTTCGTGCTCAACCCGGGCGGGGTGGGCTGGAGCCAGGTCCAGGCGATGAACAAGAACGGCTACGTGGTCACTTCCCGCGAGGTCGTCCTCGATCCGCCACCGGCATCACAGGTCCCTTATAACGCCCTGCGGGCCACCTTCCAGCTGTTCAACCAGGGAACACTCGACGCCACCAAGGCCGCGGTCGTAGGCATCACCGTGGGGATCGGACTGCTCGAGGTGGTGCTGCTGGCCGGACCGGCCTTCGCGGTGTCCGCGCGGCGCCGTGAACGCGAGTACGCGATCCTCGGCGCGGCCGGTGCGGACGCCGGTCACCTGCGCCGCATCGTGCTCGCCGACGGCCTGGTGCTCGGCACCATCGCCGGCCTGGTCGGCGCGGTGCTCGGCTTCGGAGTGGGAGCCGCGGTACTGCCCTGGCTCGGCTTCCTCGGCACCCTGCCCGGACACGTGCACGTGGACGTGCTCCGCGTGGTCGGCGTCGCGGTCCTCTCGATGATCCTCGGCCTGTGCTCGGCGTGGATGCCCGCGCGCTCGGTGGCCAGGCGCGACATCCTCACGACGCTGTCCGGCCGCCGGATCGCGACGGCCAAGCGGGTGCGGGCCGGACGGCTGGTCACCGGCCTCGTGCTGATCGCGGTCGGGGCGTACGGCATGTTCTTCGACCGGCGACTTTCACCGACCTTCGGCGCCATCTTCATCGTGAGCGGCATCGCGGTGATCGAGATCGGAGCCATCCTGTGCACGCCGACCATCATCGGCGGCATGGCAAAGCTCGGCCGATTCCTGCCGCTCGGCCCCCGGCTGGCGCTGCGGGACAGTGCGCGGCACACCGGCCGCACCGTGCCGGCCGTCGCGGCGATGTTCGCGGCCGTCGCCGGGGCCGTGGCGGCCGGCGGCTGGATCGACGCCTCACAGACCCAGGGTCGTGACGCCTACCAGCCGGCACTGATGTCGAATCAGGTCGGAGTGCCGAACGTGGCCAGCCAGAAGCAGGCCTCGCAGATCATCTCGAAGCTGGACTCGATCATGCCGATCACCGGCAGCATGGTGGTCCAGGAGGTCAACGCCTTCAACGCGTCCGACACGGACCAATGGCAACTGTCGACGCTCTCGCTGACCAACCCGGACCAGTGCACGGCCGGTACCGTCACCGAGCCCGGTCCGCTGTTGGCCTCGACGCCGCTGCAGGCCTGCGGTGTCGGTCTGTTCGGCACGGATATGGCCCTGAACCCGATCGGCGGGCCCGCGGTGCTCAAGGAACTGACCGGGATCGACGACGCGAACGCGAACGCGGTGCTCGACGACGGCGGCGCGGTCGTGTTCGGCACCGACATGGTGCACGACGGCAAGGTGACGTTCGTCCTTCAGCACGCGTACATGGACAAGACGAAGCGGGAGAACACGACCCGGACGACGTACTTCACCGTGCCCGCGATCTACGAGAACCCCGACGGCATCCCGAATCCCGGCGCCGTCATCTCGCCGGCCGCCGCGCAGAAGATGGGCGTGGCGACCGGGGGCACCCTGAGCCTGGTGGTGGACCTGCGCAGCCATATCACCGCGAACCAGCTGCACGGGGCGGACCAGGCGCTCAGCGACGTCGGCAACCAGAGCGGCCTGGCCGTGGAGAACGGCTATACCAGCAACGACAGCCTGGCGAACCTGGCGGTGCTCGCCGTCGCACTGCTGCTCGCGATCGGAGCCGCGGGGATCGCCACCGGCCTCGCGCTCGCCGACGGCCGCGCCGACCACGACACCTTGACCGCCGTCGGCGGCAGTCCGTGGACGCGACGGTGGCTGGCCGGGAGCACGGCGCTGGTGATCACCGGCCTCGGCATCGTGATCGGCGTGCCCATCGGCTTCCTGATCTCGGAGGGTCTGATCCAGGTCAGCGCTCTGGGCAGCTACGGGACCGAGGGCGGCGTCGTGAAGGCCTTCATCGTGCCCTGGCTCAACCTCGGCGTGCTGGTGGTCGCCCTGCCCCTGCTCACCGCGCTGGGCGCGATGCTGCTGGCCCGCTCCAGGACGCCCCGGATCAGGCGGATCGAGTACTGAGACCGAATCAGCTCTGGGATACCGCGACGGTCCGGCTGAGGACGGTCCTGGCCACGTCGCGGAACTTGGCCGCGATGCCGGGCCAGGCGAGCTGCGCGGCGACCTCCGCGCTTCTGGCCTGCATGCTCTTCACGAGTTCGGGTTCGGTCAGCACCCTGCGGAGCGCTCGGGCCAGCGCCTCGGTGTCGCGGTGCGGGACGGTCAGGCCGGCGCCGTCGCCGAGCAGTTCGCGCGCGTGCGGGAACGCGGTGGCGACGACGGGGCGCAACGCGGCGACGGCCTCGGTCAGCACGGCGGAGGTCGTCCGGTCCCGCGCCTCATAGGGCAGCAGCACCACGTCGGCCCGGCGCACGAGCGTGGCCAGCGCGCCGGGGGTGCGGTACGCGGGATCGAAGGTGACGAGCTCCGTGACGTCATTCTCGCGGGCGGCGCGGCGCAGCAGGTCGCCGTACGTGTCCGACTGCCGGGCCTCGATGCGCGGGTCCTGCTGGCCGCAGACCAGGTAGCGGGGCGCCGGGTCCAGGTCTCGCAGCCGGCCCAGCGCGGCGATGCCGTGCTCGATTCCCTTGCCCGGACCGATCAGGCCCCAGGTCAGGATGGTCGGCGCGGCCGGAACGGAGGGTCGGCGGTCCGGGCGGCTCGGCGTCACGGCGGCGGCGCCGCGCGGGATCACGGTCACCCGGTCCGTGTCGATCCGGTACTGGCCGTGCAGCGTCATCGCGTCGGCCGAGGAGAGCACGACGACGGCCGCGGCGGCATCGATGACGCGTTGCAGGACGAGGCGTCGCTGCTCGCTCGCGGCTGCGGGCACCGTGTGCAGGACGACGATCACCGGCGTGTCGACGGCATCGAGCACGCCGAGCACCTCGTCGCCGTCCGGGCCGCCGTAGATGTCGAAGTCGTGCTGCACGATCGCGACGTCGTACCGGTTGAGCGCCTCGACCACCTTGGCCGCGCTCCCCGGCCGCCCCTTGACCAGGTGGACCGTCGGGTCCTGCCGGGGCAGCGGGCGGAGCCGGTCGACGACGTGCACGATGCCGCAGCGTTCACCGAGTTCCGGGTCGTGCAGGTGCTGGGCCAACGCGAGACTGTGGGTGGCCAGGCCGCAGCGGGTGGGCGGGAACGGGCTGAGGAAACCGTACGTAACCATAAAGCGCTGAAGCCTGCCTCACCGGAACCGGAGTAGTCGACCGTCGGGCCGGGGCCGCGGTCCGTGCATTTTGAGGCGCTGTGAAGATGATGGGGATGGGAAGAGATGAATGAGACCGCCGACGTCGCGGACGAGCGTCGCGGCGTCCGGCGGCGGCTGTGATGGTGGCTGGGTGCTTCGGTCGAGCGAGGGCGGCGGGTCGTACGCGGCGCCGCCGGGATCACGCGTACTCGGTCACGCGTACTTGCGCCGGGCCGGCAACTCCTCGACGTGCAGGGCGACCTTGTTGCCGGCCGCCTTGAGTTCGGCGATGCACGCGGCGGCGCTGTCCGGGCTCGAGTAGCGGTAGGCGTTGGCCCGCACGTAGGTCAGGCCCTCGGCGCCCCAGGATTTACCCCAGTAACTATCTGAATTTGACGCAATGATCCAGCTCGTGGGGGTCTGCATGATCTCAGAGTAGGCCCTGCGCACGCCTGCCACAATCCTTGACCGGGTTCGCCCGCGCACGGTCGGTGAGACGGACGACGGGGCCGCCGGATCAACCGGCGGCCCCGTCGCTACGTCGATCCCAGGTCAGATCGGCATGATGTTCGCGGCCTGGGGACCCTTGGGGCCCTGGTTGACCTCGAAGCTGACGGCCTGGCCTTCCCTCAGCTCACGGTAGCCCTGGGTGGCGATCGCGGAGTAGTGGGCGAACACGTCAGGGCCGCCCCCGTCCTGCTCGATGAACCCGAAGCCCTTCTCCGCGTTGAACCACTTCACAGTGCCAGTAGCCATACTCTTGCTCTCCTTCATGGAACGCTCGCCCCGAACCTGCAAAACGTACAGACCCGCGCTGCGAATCGCGCTCCATTACCGAATAAGGCTACCCGACCGGGACCGATGCCGCGCCCTTTGGCCCTATGCCTGTCGCCAGGGCGCGCCACCCCCGCCCCGAATCGGGTCGGAATCAGCCGGTTCGCCCTGCTGATCCGCAGGTCAGAGGCACAGTTCCGGAGCGGCGCCGAGCCGTGTGCCGTTCGGCGAAAAATCAGAAAAACCGACGGCGGGGTATGCGCGGGCGTGGCGGAATTCGTCGTATTGGGCGAATTCCGGTAACGGCCGGCCACCGCCGTGACCGGGAGGGACCGCGTTTCCGGCGGAGTAGCATGAGCCGCACCGGCGGTGGCAATTCGCGGGGCGGCTTCTGAGTCCGCCCGGGCACCGGTCGATCGGCAACCGGGCCTGAGCGGCCCGGATCGGCGATGTACTCCGAGCTCGAAGTCTTCGCAAGGGAAAACCCATGGCCACAGGCACCGTCAAATGGTTCAGCGTCGCCCGGAAATACGGATTCATCGTCCCGGACGAGGGCAGCAGGGAAGTGTTCGTGCACATGTCCGCACTGACTACGGCCGAGATCACCCACCTCGACGAGGGCGCGCGCGTCTCGTTCGACCTCGAGGAGACCGCGGAGCGGCGCTCCGCGGTCAACCTGGTCCTGCTCGCCCCGGTCCCGGCCGAGAGCGCCGCGACCGCGTAGGCGCCCGGTCCGGCCGCACTCACGCGGCCGGACCGCCTCAATCCCAGTACCGCGCCATCCCAGGACAGCGCGATCTCAGTACAGCGCTCCGGTCAGCGTCCGCCGCGTCCGCGGAAGTTCCGGGACGCGTTCGCCGCGCCGCCGGTCCCGGACGGGGGCGAGCCCGCCTGACGGGTTCCGGCGCTGCCGGAACGTCCCGTGCGAGCTCCGCCGCGGGAGCCGGAACCGGCGCTCGACGCACCGCTGCCGCCGCGCCCGCCGCCTTCGGACGACCCGGAGGCCGAGGCCCCCTTGCCGCCTCCGGATCCGTTCCCGCCGCCTCCGCGCCGCGGACCACGCCGACGCGCGGCCGACGAGGTCTCCCCGCCGTGTCCGGCGCCGTTCGAGGAACCGCCCGAACCGCCGGAACCGCCGCCCTGCCGGCTGGCGGCGCGCTCCGCGCCGGTCAGCGAGGCGATGACCTCGGGCTCGGCGAGGCTGCGCTCACCGGGGGCGAGCGTCGCGATCAGCGGGTTGCCGGGGGCGAGCCGGGTGGTGGTCGCGCTGATCTTGGCCTTGCGGGTCAAGTCGCGTACCTCGTCCACCTGCGCGTCCGTCATCAGCGTGACGACGGTGCCCGAACTGCCGGCCCGCGCGGTGCGGCCTGAGCGGTGCAGGTAGGCCTTGTGCTCGACGGGCGGATCCGCGTGCACGACCAGCGAGACCTCGTCCACGTGGATGCCGCGCGCGGCGATGTCCGTGGCCACGAGCGTCGTGGCCCGGCCCGCGGAGAAGGCCTCGAGGTTGCGGGCTCGGGCGCTCTGCGCGAGGTTGCCGTGCAGGTCGACCGCGGGAATCCGGGCCGCGGCCAGCTGCCGGGCGAGCTTGCGGGCGCCGTGCTTGGTGCGGGTGAAAACGATGGTGCGGCCGGGCGCCGAGGTCAGTTCGACGAGGATCGGCAGCCGGTGCTCGGCGTCGATGTGCAGCACGTGGTGGGCCATGTCGGGCACCTCGGACTGCGCGGAGTCGACCGCGTGCGTCACCGGCTTGTTCAGGTACTGGCGGACCAGGCCGTCGATGCCGTTGTCCAAGGTCGCGGAGAAGAGCAGACGCTGGGTGCCGGCGGGCGTGGCGTTCAGGATCCGCTTGACCATCGGCAGGAACCCGAGGTCGGCCATGTGGTCGGCCTCGTCGAGCACGGTGATCTCGATGCTGCCGAGGTCGGCGTGCCCGGCCTCGACGTGGTCGAGCAGCCGGCCGGGGCAGGCGATGACGAGATCGAGGCCGGAGCGCAGCGCGGAGATCTGCGGCCGTGTCGCGACGCCGCCGAAGATCGAGGTCGTGCGCAGTCCCAGCGCGTTGGCCAGCGGCTCGGCGGTGCGCTGGATCTGCGCGGCCAGTTCGCGGGTCGGCGCGAGGATCAGCGCGCGCGGCCGGTTGGGCTGGCGGCGACGCGGGTTCTCGGCGAGCCGGGTGAGCACCGGCAGCAGGAAGCCGAGGGTCTTGCCGGAGCCGGTCCGGCCACGGCCGAGCACGTCGCGCCCGGCCAGCGAGTCGGGCAGGGTGGCCGCCTGGATCGGGAACGGGGCGGTGATGCCCTCGGCGACGAGCAGCTCGGTCAGCACGCTCGGCACGCCGAGTTCGGCGAACGTCGGGATCGGGCCGGTGGGCTGCGGCGCGGTTCGCATCGGCGCGGCCTGCTTGGGCGCGCTCTGCTTCTGCGCGGTCCGGGCCGGCCTTGATGCGGATGAAGTTGTCGTGGATGAGGTGGGTCGAGCGGGGCGGCGGACCGCCATAGAACACTCCGAACGTGGTGAAGGCCGCGGCTCGGCACAGGAACATCCGCGAACGAACATCCGTCAAGGTGCGGGGATGAGGCGTGCGCGGTGTTGACTGCGTGGCCATAAGTCCCGGGCAGTCACGGGGAGCGGATGAAGCTTGCGGCATGAGGCCTCATGGCGCTCACACTCATGAGTATACGGCCTGAGCGTCCGGTCACGGTCAGATCACTGTCGCCCACCGTTCGTGATGACTACTTAGATTGATATACCACAGCTGTGAAATCAATCGCAATGGAGGCTCGGGAGTATCTTCGTCTGGTCGTCGGATATGGATCACCGGATTGGGCGGAACAGACATGGCGAGAGCGGAGTTCCCGGCACCGGTCGAGTGGTCGGAACGGATCGCGGCGTACCTGGACGGGCAGTTCGCGCCGGAACCGGCACGGCTGGCCGCGACGGTAGTACTCCTGCGCGACTCAGACGACATCGATGGCGCACCCGACGTCTATCTGCTCAAGCGTTCCGCGACGATGTCCTTCGCCGGCGGCCGGTACGCGTTCCCCGGCGGCAGGGTCGATCCGCGCGACTCGGACGCGTCGGTCGCGTGGGCCGGACCGTCGGCCGAGGAGTGGGGCCGGCGCTTCGGCTGCTCGGCGGCGGACGCGAGGGCGCTGGTCTGCGCGGCGGTGCGGGAGACGTTCGAGGAGACCGGTGTGCTGTTCGCGGGGCCCGATCCCGAATCGATCGTCGGGTCAACGGAAGGCGAGGGATGGGAGGCGGACCGGCACGCGCTGGAGACCCGCGAACTCTCGCTGACCGAACTGCTCGCCCGCCGCTCACTCGTGCTGCGGACGGACCTGCTCGGGGCCTGGTCACGCTGGGTCACTCCGGACTTCGAGCCGCGCCGCTACGACACGGCCTTCTTCATCGCCGCCCTCCCGCCGGGGCAGCACCCCCGCGACGTCTCCGGCGAGGCCGACACCACCGTCTGGACCCCCGCCTCCCGCGCCGCCGCCGACCACGCCGCCGGAACCGTCCTGATGCTCCCGCCGACGATCGCCACCCTGCGCGAGATCGCCCCGTACCCCGACGCCGCCTCGGTGCTCGAAGCGGCGTCGGCGCGCCCGCTCAAAGCGATCAAGGCGGACGTCGAGCGGCGCGCCGACGGCGACTTCTGGCTCGTCTGGCCGATTGATGTGGACTTCTAGCTGGACCGGGTCGGGCTACGCGTGCTCGTCGATGCGGGGCTCGCCGGTGGCCTCGGGCTGACCGACCTGGGTGCCCGTGGCAGGCGTCCATTCGGGTGAGAGGCGGTCGACGGAGTCCGGCCGCGTCTTGCCGCCGCGCCCGGTGGCGATCACCGCGGCGAGCAGCATCGCGGCGCCCGCGCAGCCGGCCATGGCCGGGCCGTTGCCCATCAGATTCGAGTGCAGGCCGGTGACGTCCTGCGCCTGCCGCACGCCCCAGAGAATGGCCGCGGCGATCGCGACCAGGCCGCCCAGGGCCCACAGCCAGCGCCACCACACGACGATCCCGGCGAGCACCAGCACGGCGCTGATCGCCATCGGGATCAGCAGCGAGCCGAAGGTGTTGGCCTTCTGCAGCGTGATCTGGTTGAACAGGTTCTGGATGCGGATGTCGGTGCCGTCGCGCGAGCCGTACCAGTCCAGGAACGCGCTCCAGACGGCGGCAGCCGCGGCGGCGACGACCAGGACGAGGCCGAGCAGTCGGCGGGTCGAGGAAACCATTGGAATTCTCCCTACCGGCGGGGCGCGGCCTGCGGCCGGTCGGCCTGGGCCGCCACCCTCCATTCACCCAGACTGCCTCAGCTTTTGGGGTCCGGCGACTCGAGCGGCGGCCGGGCGGGGGAAGCGGCGGCGGGCGGATCCGCGGAAGGGGCGCTCGCGACGGGCTCCGGTTCCGCGGACGCGGTCTCCGACTCGGCGGACGCGGCGGCCGGGGCCGGGACGGCGTCGATCTTTCGGCGCAGCCACCGCCACACCGTGAAGTTGACGGCGCCCAAGGGGATCGGCACCACGAACGTCAGGGCCCTGGCGAGCAGGATGGCCGCGCCGATCCTGTCGGTGACGGCGGTGCCCTGTCCCGAGGCCAGGTACGCGGTCAGGCCCACCTCGGTGATGCCGAGGCCGCCGGGGGTGATCGGGATGGTGGTGAGCAGCCGGATCAGCGCGTAGCCCGCGAAGGACTTCTCCCACGACACCTCGGCCGCCGTCACTCCGCACGCGCGCAGGCAGGAGAACTGCACGACCCAGCCCGTGAGGTCGCTGGCCAGGGTGGAGACGCTGATCAGCCAGCCGCGCGTCTTGAGCAGATGCGCCGCCTGGTGCTTGAAGTCGAGGAAGCCCTGCTCGAGGTTGCGCGGCCCGCTGCGGTGGAACCAGCCCATGACGCGGTTCAGCGCGCGCTGGGCGAAGCGGCCGAGCGCGGCCATGAAGCTCTCGCTGTGCAGCGCGGCGACGACGGCGCCGAGCGCGGCGAGGAAGACCCCCGTGCCGAGGATCGTCGCGAGGACGAGCGTGCGGTCGGCCCCGCGCACCGAGGCGAGGGCGATCAGCGCGACGGCGGGCGTGCCGAACTTGGCGAACTGGCTCCACAGGCCGGAGACGAGCGTGTAGAGGGTGAAGGTCTCGCCGCTGAACCCCCAGGTCGAGGCCATGTTCCAGCTCACGCCGAGCGAGATGGCGCCGCCTCCGGGCACGGTGTTGGCGACGGCGGTGGACGAGAGGTTCATCGCGGCGGCCCGGCGCAGCGTGAGCCCCGGCAGGCAGGTGGTGATGAACCACCAGCCGGTCACCAGGTTGAGCATCGTGATGCCGATCAGCGCCAGGATCCACGAGGTGCTCATCGAGCGCACGTCGTCCCAAGCGGCGCCGTACGAGGCGATGCTCGGGAAGATGAACCCGAAGACGGCGAGGATGACGGCGATCGCCAAAAGTTGGGTCAGTCGCTGCCGCCGACGCCGCTTGCGCCGCTGCTCCGCCGTCGCGTCCGTCATCTCCTGCGTCACACTTCGTGAGTCTAAGGTGGCGAGCCGATCTAGGCATGGATCTGCGTGCGCAGTTGATCGGAGCGGCTCGCCTCGACCGGATGTGACGGGGCGTGAGGACGCTGCTCCGGACGGGGTGGGCGCGGCGGGGCAACAGTTGCGGCCGGGGTCGGGCCGGGTGACGATCGAGGGGTGACTTCCTGGCTGAGCAGCGGTGACGGGTGGGGAACGCGCGAAGAGGCGATACCCGGCGAGTGGGCGATGCTCGTACTCTGCATGGTGCTCGGCGCGCTGCTCGGTTTGCTCGTGCTCTGGTTCGCGGTGGTGCGGCACGAGCGGACGGTGCGGCGGCGGGCGAACCTGCGGACGATCACGCGGCCCGACGGAATGTCGATGGCCGGGATCGGGGCGGCGGCGGATGAGAGCGTGGCGGACGTAGAGAACGACGTAGAGGACACGGAAGAGACCGCGGAAGACGAGCCGGCGGCGGACGACGCGCCGCAGCAGGCGCCACCGGCCAAGGGGCCGCGGAAGTTGACGGACGAGATCCTTTCGCGGGTGGAGTCTGAGCTAGCCAGGCGCGAGACGCCGGGGTGGAAGGATATGGCCGCGTTGGTGCAGCGTGAGTACGGGGTGACCGTGCACCCGAGTTCGATCCAGAAGGCTGTGAAGCGGCGGCGTATGGCCGAGCAGGTGCACATCCCGGCCACCGCGTGAACCGACCGCGGACGTTAGGCCGAATGAGGGACGTCGGCTGAGTCCTTGGGCCTGCCCCGCCTGCCGGGTCGGCGCCGCAGGATGAAGTACATCAGCAGCAGGTACCCGGCCAGCGCGACGATCAGGCCCGCGAGGCTGGCTCCGCGGAACGCCGGCGCGTTCACGTCCATCGTGCGCTGACCCGCGTGAGCACCGCTGCCGTCGCCCGCGACCACGGTGAGCGTCGCCAGGTTCGGCGCCGCGAGGACCAGGGCGAGCACCAGCCAGGCGACCCGCGCCTTCCAGTGCGTGCGCGGGCGCAGGGCGAGCGTGAGCACGAAGAGCGGGACCAGGGTGAACGTGAAGCCGATGCACAGGCCGAGGATCGTGCCCGTGCTGAAGCTGCCGTGCACGGCGCTGCCGATCCGCTGCGACCACCATCTCGGGATGAACGCGCCGAGGATGAAGTAGGACGCCACCAGCAGCACCACGGCCACCGCGGCGAGGATCAGCGTCCTCTTCCAGTTCCGTGTGCTGCGCGCATGCGCCGGGCCTGGGCCTTCGGTCTGCGCGGTTTCCGGATGGGATTTATGCAGAAGCGCCATAAAGGTCATACTCGCCGCGCCCGGGCGGTTTCGCCTCTCGAGCGGCGGACAGATTTGGTTCGACTAGTTCGTACGCAGGTCCTTGAGGCGCTGAAGCTTGCCCGCCGAGCGCTCGAGCGTGTCCGGATCGACGATCACGACGTCCACCGTGACGCCGACGCCGTCCTTCACCGCCTTCGCGATGGACCTCGCTGCGACCGCGCGGCCCACGTCGTCGGCTGCGTGATCAGGTCGCGCCTCGGCACGCACGGTCAGGTGGTCCATCCGGTCCCGCTTGGTCAGTTCGAGCTGGAAGTGCGGGGCGACGCCGGGGGTCCTCAGCAC
>Ga0302314_10001582_pt1 | contig 42508 bp, 54 predicted proteins | sample III_Palsa_N2_3_FD_200533 | JGI IMG/M metagenome (GOLD analysis project Ga0302314, IMG submission 200533) | Peat permafrost microbial communities from Stordalen Mire near Abisko, Sweden - III_Palsa_N2_3 | ecosystem: Environmental > Terrestrial > Soil > Palsa > Peat permafrost | place: Sweden... | reverse complement strand
GTCGCCGCAGGGCTTCGAGACGAAAGCGCGGCCCTCGCGCTTCACATAGGCGATCGCGTCGTCGTAGCGGCTGAACTCCTTATAGTCCGCGACCTTGAGCCCCGCCTTCTTCATGATCGCCTGCCCCGCGTTGCGGTCCAGCTCCCACGCGGCGGCCTCCATCGTGGCACCGATGACGCGGATACCCTCGCGCTTGCGCCAATGGTCGATCATCTGGATATGCTTGGTGTTGTCGGTCAGGAGGACGATGTCCGCCCACCGCATCCACTCCATCCAGTCGTCGACAATCTTCGACTTGGGGCCCAACATCCCCTTGCCGATGTCGAGCGCGCGCCCGTGCCTGCGGATATACCAGCGGACTTCGTGCCCGTGGTCTTCGACCCGCCCCACCCAATCCATGCAGAAGCCGGCGGGGTCGATGACCAGGATCTTCATACGATGCTCACATGGACATGGCCGCCGGTCGCGTTCGCCGACGGGTGGTTATACTCGTCGATGACGTGCGCCGAGAAGCCCTGCGCCTTGAGGTTGCGGCGCAGCGTCGCCACGAAGTCTGCCGCGGCGGCGCGCCCTCCCTTGATCGTGAAATCCATCGCGCGGCCCTGCCCGTGGACATCGGTCGCCGGGTGGTAGAGGTCGTTCTCCGCGGTGATCTCCTTGAACCCATGGAGGCCGGTGACGTAGTCGACGATCGGTTTGAACTCGGGGCGGATGTTACCGCCACTGGTCGCACCCGGCTTGATCGCCGGCCCCTGCCGCTGCGACGGGTCCGCCCACGAGGGAGGGCCGGGCGCTGCCCATGAAGGGGTTGCGTCCGCGGGTTCCGTCGACTGCTCGCTCCGCGCCTCGCGGCGCGCGTCGCCCTTGAGCTTCGCCTTCCACTCGCGACCCTCGTACTTCTGCGTGTTGCGCGCGACGCCGTCCGGGTCTTCGAGGTAGGAGGGCGCCTGCTTCATCCCGAGGAAGTGGCCAAGTGGGCCGATCTTGCTGTTCGCGTTCGGCGCCCCCTTGCTCTCCAGCGATATGGGCGCGCCCGCGTCGAGCAGGAACTTGCCGATGTCGACCGGGCGGTCGAGCCCCGCCTGCGCGGTGTCGGTCGTTGGCGCCACACCGCGGGGACGGACGATGGGGCGGCCGAAATAATCCTTGTTCGACCATAGCTGCATCATCGCCGACAGCGCGGGGTTGGCCTTGTTCTCGATTGCGGTCTGCGGGTCGTTGTGGAAGGCCAGCACGTCCTTCATGTACCCGGGCATCATCACGCGCTCGGGCTGGCCTTTGGCGTCCGTCCCCCCGGTCCGCGCGGCGAGATAATCCGCCCCGGTCGGTTGCTCACCCGTAGCCATGCGGGTGTAGACTCCGTTGAGCACCGCTGTCGTGGCCGCCAGCGCGCCGGCATAAGCGACCGGGTCGGTTACGCCCTTGCCACTCATGAGGCCCTTCATGCTATCTCCTAGCCCCGTGGCGGCCCCATGGGCGAGGTGCGCGGTGCCGAAGTCCCACGAGGGGGAGAGGAGCAGGAGCTGGCCCGCCTGCGTCATGGAGCGGTGCCAGAACTGGTTGTCGGTGACCATCTCGCCGAAACGGTTGTCGATGCTGTCGACGATCTTCTCGGCGACGTGCTGCGCCTCCTTGGTGGTCGCATTGGGATTGAGCTTGTACCACGCGCCCATCTCGTCGGCGAAGGCGCCCGCCTTCACGCGCGGGATGTACTCTTTGAAGATAGGCGCCATGGAGGTTTCGAGCAGCTTCGCGCCGAGCTCGATCGACTTGCCGGCCTTGCCGAGCACACCGTTGGCGTCGCCGACCGCGCGCACCGAATCCATGAGGTCGCGCTTGAACGTGCCGCGCTTGAGCGCCTGAAAGAAGTCCGCGCTGTTCGAGTTCGAGCTGTAGAAGCGGTCCATCGTCGCCCGGCCACCGGCCTCCGTGTACGCCTTGGCGATGCGGGGATCGAGGCCCTTCGAGATGGTCGGGTCGAGGATCTCGGATCGCAGCTTGCTCCCTGTCACCGCCTTGGTGATCGGGGAGAGGGGCGCCTTGGCGAGTTCCTTTCCGGCGGTCAGCGCCGAGCGCCCCGCGCCGCGCAGGTCGCCGGCCGCCGCTTGCCCCGGTACGCGCGAGACGGCCTTGAAGGCGTCCTTCACCCCGGAGACGATACCCTCCTGCCCCATCGTCATGGCGTGGAAAGCGGACAGCGAGAGCTTGGCCTGCGTCAGCGTGTTGGCCGCCTTGCGCGCCCCCTGGTAGACAGGGCCGCCGAGCGTCCCCTCCAGTCCCTTGGAGACGTGATTATTGTAGATGCGCGCGGCGTTCTCGGGGGCGGCCAGTACTTCGCGGGATGCCTGCGGCTTGCCGTCGGCGATGAACTTGCGAGTGCGCGTCTCGAAGGGGCTGGTCTCCGATCCGAGCCGCTTCCAGTCCGGCGGGATGGAGCGCTCTGGCACCCATTTGGCGATGCCCTTGTCGAGCATCGAGTTGCGGATGTCGTGCGTCGCGAGGAAGCTCGCCATGTTGTCGACGTAGGCGCGCGTCGCGTCGAGCGGATTGGTGAAGACCGGGGTCAGCCCTGCCTTCAAGCCTTCCTCGTAGCTCGGGATGGTGCGCGCGCGCAAGCTGCGGCTGCTCCCCTGCACCCCACCGCCGTAGCCGGTCTTGCTCAAGGCCGTCTGCACGTCCTTGGGCGGGTTCTTCCACAGGCGCGCGTAATAGTCGTTTACGAACGCCGGCCCTCCGTTGTCGCTATCTCCGAGCACGTTTTCGATGCGAGAGCGGTAGCGCATATTGGTGTCGCGAATGGCGTCGGCGGCGGCCTGGTACTTGGAAGGGAGCTTGACCGAGCCGGTGCTGCGCGTGTCGATGTACCGCGCCAGCAGATGCTGGTCTTCGACGGGCGCGTTGCCGACCACCGACTGGAGCTTGCGCGTGTTGAGCGCGTGCATGTCGGCGTCGGCTTCGGCGCGCCTGGTCCCGATCGCCATGCGGTGCAGCGACGCGGTGTCGTGCGCCTGGCTGTCGACCCCGGCGGGGTTGAGGAACTTGCCGGCATAGGCCGAGCCTTCCTTCACGCCGCCGCTGATCTTGCTCATCAGCTTGTTGGCCCCGGACAACTCACCGAGCGGCAACGCCCCGGCGACGAGATCGGAGGCGGTACTGGCGCGTAGGCCGGTGGCGGCCTGCATGTCCCGTCCCAAGCCCGAACCCTTGATCGCGCCGCCGACATAGCCGATCGGCACACCCAAGGCGGACAGCGCGGTCTTACCCGCATGGAGCAAGGAGGAATCGTTCTCACCCGCCGTCTTGTGGAAATCGCGAGCGGCCTGGTTGCCTTCTTCAAGCGCGCCGGTCACCGCACCCTTGCCGGCCGCATAGAGCCGGCGAGGCGCCCCCATGATGCCGTCCTTGTGGTCGGCGGCATAGTCGGCACGCGCGGCGGCGCGACGCTGCGGTAGCCCCGTCAGCTCATCGACCACGCGGTCCTTGACGCCCGAGAAAAAGTCACCGACTTCCGCGAGCATACCGGGTGGCGCGCGTGAAGGCTTGGGCGGGGGCGGCGCGGGCGCGGTAGGCGCAGCCCATGCGGGGGGCGCGTCGGTCGCAGCCCAGCTAGGCTTGTCGACCATGGCTACCGGGCAGATAGCGCGGCCATGGCGGCGCCTTGCCCGTACTGCTTATCGAACCCGGCACGGTTCTGCGGGGTGTTGTGCTTCTTGAGATAGTCGAGATCGCCCGCCGAGGCCGTAGGCTTACCGCCCCCGCCTCCCATGGGCGCGTCGGGATGCGGAGGCTTCTGCCCGGCGGTAATTGCGGCGGCGTTCTCGCGGGCGGCCCGGTTGGTGCCGGCAATACGCTCGCGGCTGGCATCCGTAGCGCCCGCCGTCTGCGAGCGCTTGTCCGCGCCATATCGCTGGGTGGCGTCGTGGCCGGCGCCGACCTTCTCACGAGAGCCCGCGCCGATCTGCGCGGACTGCACTCGCGCGCCTGCGTTGGTGCCCGCCACCCGTTCGCGGCTGGTGGCGCCTACGTCGGCGGCGTCGGTTCGCGCGGCGTCGTGTCCGCTCGCGATCTTCGACATCACTTCCATCTTGTCCGTCAGCATCTTCATTTGCGCTTCCATCGCATCCTCGCGCGTCTGCGAGGCAAGGATGGATGCTTGGTGCCGCTGGTCGATGGCCGCCATCTGGACCTGCGCTTGGAGGTACGCCTTGTCGTCGCTCGACACCCCCTTCAACATGGCGACGCCCTGGTTGACCGCGCCGAGAAGGTTCTTCGGAGAGATCCCCGGGTTCGCCTTCTTGATCCGATCCGCCATCGACTTGATCGTGCCCGCCGAGTCCTGCCCGAACACGCCGGAAGGGGTGAGCAGGGTGGGCGTCGGGGCAGGCGCTGCGCCCGCGCCGGGCTGCGGAGACGGCGCGGCCGGGGCAGGCGCGCCTCCCCCCATCGGCGAGGGGGGCGCACCCATGCCGGGAACAGGGGCGCCGGGGGCAGGCGGTGCGCCACCGCCGGGCGCGGGCATGGGTGGGCGCGCCATGGGCGCAGGAGGTCCGCCTCCACCCATCGGTGAAGGAGCGCCGCCCATCGGAGGCGCCCCGGGGGCGGCAGGCGCGGGCGGCGCGCCAAGCGGGGCCGGCGCCCCGCCGCCTGCCATGATGCCGTTGAGCGCCGCGACGCCTTGGCCCTGCTGCTGCTTCTGCTGCGAGGCCTGGAGGAGCGCTGCGATGAGAGGTTGAATACCACCGCTGAACTGCTGGAGCCCACGACCGATACTGCTCATAGCCCGAGATCCCCGAAGACCGTACCGCCCCCACCGGTCGACGCACCGCCAAGCTGCCCGAGCGTGCCGAGCAGCGAACCGAGTCCGCCCATGAGGCTCGACTGGTTGTTGTACTCGGTCGCCTGATCGTCGATCTGCGTCGCGTTCTGGCCGATCCCGAGATACTGGCCGAAGCCGCTGGTGTCGGTGGCCTGCTGGCCGTTGATGCTGGTCAGCGCCGAGACCAAGGCCTGGAGCTGCGAAGACGCCGCCGTCTGCTGGTTGTTGTAGACGTCGGCGCCGAACTGCCCCGTGGTCGAGAGCGTGTCGAGCGCCTTGCTGGCGTCGCCGACATAGTCGGAGTTGAGCGTGTTCGCATCGCTCACTCCGCTGTTGGTGAACCCCATCGACGACGTGAGCGCGGAGAGCAGGTTGCTCAATCCGGAATTGGTCGAGGTCTGCGCCGAGCCGAGCAGGGTCGCGAGGTTGTTGACCCCGGTCGACGACGCGCTGTCCATGAGCCCGCCCACGCCGGTCAGCGCCGACGTGGCACCGCCCAAGCTGGAGTTGCTCGAGCCGAGCAGGCCTTCGATACCCGTGGCGCCGGCGAGCTGGCGCGCCTGCTGCTGGTTCTGCCAGTTGAGGTTGAAGTTCGTCGCAGCGTCGGACGCCTGCCCGGCGGCGAACGGCGAGCCCGCAAGACCAGCCGCCGCCGACTGCGCCTTGCTGGTGTCGGTCGCGGTCTGGAGCTGCTGGTTGTAGAGGGCCGACTGCGGGTCATAGCCGCTCTGGACGAGGCTCGGGATCAGCGAGTTCGCGGTCTGCGCATTCTGTCCATAGGCCGCCATGATCTGCGGCAGGTAGCTCGCCCCGGCGTCGTAGACGCCATTGGCTTGGCCGACCGCCGTCGGGGCGTAGCCGGCCGCCGCGCCAGCCAGGGCGTTGGACGTGTTCGATGCGCCGACGCCCGCACTGGTCGCCGCTCCGGAAGAGGCCGACGCTTGCCCGAGAATGCCCGGGATGAGGTTGGCGAGGCCGGTCCCCAGCGACGTCTCGTTCCCCGCGGTCGCGGCACCCTGCGTCGCGACGTTCTGCGCGCTGGTGAGAGCCTGCGAATAATAGGGGTTGTTGAGCGTGTTGTTGTAGAGGCTGGAGAAGCCTTGGTTCGCCGTATTATAGAGGCTGTTCATATTCGCGGCGTTGGTCGACAGCCCCGAATAATACTGCTGATCGGCGCCTGCCTGGTTCGCAGGCTGGTATGCCATCGGCGCGTCGCTACCACCCATCACAGCAACCTTGAATAGACGTCCTCGTCGTGACGATAGCCCATGCGGGCCAGCATGTCACCTATGGTCGAGGTCTTGGCGTGGCCGACCATGACGTGTCGCTTCGAGCGGTACATGACCTTCTCGACGCCGAGCTGCTTCAAGAGCTGCTCGGTGCCCCGGACAAGTCGAACGCCGGCAAACCCCCGCTCGTCCCGATCCAAGAAGATGACATCGTTCACCGCATGAATCGTATGGCGGTAATGAATGTGGGGCGTAACGTGGAAGGCATTGTAGCCGATCAGCCTCCCGTTCTTCCGCAGCGCTGCGGTCCATAGAACCTCTTCCCTCTGGAGACGGAAGGCACGCTCCCAATCGGGAGCGAGCGGGATCTCCATCTTGTCGCACGCGACCTCCTCCCAATGCGCCGCGAGAAGGTCTTCCACGCCATCGTCGAGAAGCTGCTGGAGCGGCTCCCAATCAAGCGTCAGGCTGGGCATAGCGCTTCTCGGCGACCGCGATCGACAGCATCATCATGACATGGGCGGCGGTGGTGTCGTCGCGACTGTCGACCCCCGACAGGCTCTTCTTCGCCGCAATGCCGAGTTGCTCCGTTGCCGAGCGATGCAACCATCTGACGATGGCGTTTTCGGCGGCGTCACGCTTCGAGCGCGACGAGGGCTTCGGCGTCGTCATCGGTTTCTCCTTGGTCAGGGGAGACCAACTCTGTCACCAATTCGACCAGCGGGCAAGGCCCGAGGTTGATCGCCGAGTGCAGGATGCGATGCTCGACCAGGAGCAGGTTGCCGACGGCCGGGCAGATGCTCATGCCTCCCGAGAACAGGAACCCACCCGGAGACGGGTTGAGACAGATATGGACGCGATGCACCGGCGCCGGATCGGTATGCCAATCGATGCGCCCGCCAGGCGCGATGCTGCGCACGAAGACATCGCCGAAGCTCGGCGCCCTATTCCCGAACAACGGAGCGGCCTCGTTGCGGAGCCTCGTGAGAAAACCCTTCGCGGCCTTCCACGGCTTGTCGTTCTCGACGTCGCGCCCCTCGTGCCGCAGCCAGAAGTGCCGTACATCGTGGTCGACAACGTCGCGGCTGTCGACCATGTCCTTCGCGAATATCATCGTGAAGGAACCCGACAGCCGCGCTACGTCGAGGAACCCAAGTGGTCGGATCATACCTCGCGGGGGCCCAACGTCTTGGGGCTGGCGGCGACGTTGCCGCGCGTGGCGCCATCGTTGACGTGGCCGCTGCCGGGCCGCATGCCGCTGTCGCCGGGAAGGCTATGGTTGGTCAGACCCTTGTGCAGGTCGCCGACGGTCTTGTTGCTGCTCTTCATCATAGGCTCCTAGCAAGGCGTTCAGCACGGCAGACTCCTTGAGGCCGCCCTGTTGCGCCATAACACGAACGATCGAGTTCTGGAAATTGATGAATTGCCGGTGGACGCCGTCGAGCTTGGCCTCGTAGGCGTTCCGCATATCGATCATCTTCCCCTCATAGTCGTTGCGTACCGACGTAATCTGCCGCTGGCACTCCTGCTCCCCTGCGTCGAGCTTGGCTTCGAGCTGCTCGATGCGCGTGTCGAGGCGCGCGTTCTGCGCCTGCCGCGTCTCGCCCAAGAATTTGACGTAGGGGAACAGCCCACGCAGAAGCGCGCCCGCCAAGAACCCGGCGATCGTCCACACCCCGTAAGCCGTCGGACCCCAAGGGTTGACAGGCACGGTCTTGGTTATCGGGGCCGCATTGATCGCGGCTTGGACCACTTCATTCGCAACCATTTAATCGCCCGCCGTCGTAAGGGTGACGGTCCATGTTTGGATAACCCCGGCTGCGGTCGCCGATACATCCCAAGTGGTGGCGAGGCCTGTACGGTGCGGGGCGGTGCCGTTTACCCCCTGCTGGAAAACAATCGACGTTGCAGAAGCCCCGCTCGCAATACTGACCGACGTCGCCGTGCCCCCGCTGGTCACGCTGTACGTCCACACCGCGCTCTGGGTGCAGGAGAGCGTAGTTTGGGCGAGGTAGGGCTTCGAATCCGCCACCGTCCCGCCGTTCGGCGTGAAGACGACATCGCTAGCTCCGTAAAACGCCTCCAGCGACACCGGGTTGCCCGTCGGCGCCCCCGGCTTTCCGATGTAGCCGGCAAGCGGCGTCGTGTTCGGAACCCCGTATTCCGTCGCGAGATCGTTCATCGAGATCGGGCCGGACGTGGGAAGCGTCATGGCGCGCCGTTCGCGGTGACGTTACCCTTGGCGATCACGTTGCCACTTGAATCAATAGAGAACAAAGCAACGCCGCCGATGACCACGGTCAGCTTATTGGTGCTGCGGTTGTAAGACAAATAGTCATTCGCATCGAACAAGATCAGAGGGTTTCCCCCGCCAATCTGCGCCAAGAAGTTTCCGTCACCGAACGTGACGCCACCTGTAAACTGGCCTTGTCCCGTTACGACCGCGTTGCCCCCAACGGTTGCGCCGCCCGACACGGTCAGCGTAGCACCCCCGATACTACCGGAAGTCGAGAAGCTCGCGGCGCCCACGGCACCGGCGAAGGTCACATTGCCCGTGACCCCCGCCGGGAAAGCCACCGATCCGTTGAACGTCGTCGACCCGCTGACCCCGCCCGCCAAGATCGTGGCACCGCTGACGGTGAGCCCGGGCACCGTCAACCCCGTCGCGAGCATAGAAGCCGCTACGGTGTTCCCGATGACGAAATTATAAGTACCGGAGGACCGAACGAAACCGACGTAGCTGTTTGCCCCAAAACTTATGAGCGGGTTTCCACCGCCGATTTGCGCGAAGAAGTTGCCGTCACCGAACTGCGCCGTCGTGCCGCTCGTGATCGTGGACCCGCCCGAAGACATCGTCCCGCTTACGACCGCATTACCCCCTACGGTCGCGCCGCCCGTAACAGCCAGAGTTGCGGCACTGACCGCGGCGCCAGCCGATATAGCCCCGGTCGTCGTCAGCGTTCCGGCGGCCAGGGCACCTACCCCGGAAAGGGATTGCCCGTTCCAATTGATCCCCGCCGTCGGCCCGATCGTCCCGTCCGCCGCAAGCGAGTTGTTGACCGCAGAGAGGAGCGCCAGGAAGTTGGCCTCGACCTGCCCCGCGTCGCCGGTCGTCCCGTTGAGGATCGTATTGGGTAGCGAGTAGGCCATTACGACACCTGTGGAGAGTTGTAGCCGGTGAGCTGGAATCCCAACGTCCAGTTACCGGCCTTCTGCCCATAAGTCGAGGTCGCGCATTGGGCTTGGAGAACCAACTGGCGCCCCACCACGGGCTGCGAAAAATAGAGAGGCTTGGCGGTGAAGCTGTAGCTGTTGCCCCCGCCGCCCCATACGAAACTGCCCCACACCATAGACCCCCATTTGGGGACCACCGAGACGCTCGCCGCCGGGATGACGTAGCTCCCGCTTGAGTTGCCAGGGTCTTGCGCGTAGATGGACGTCATGATCGGCCCGCCGGGAACCTGCACGCAAGAGAAGCTCGCGCGCACCACCTGAACGTAGGCGAGCTGCTGGTTGTCCGGAAGCGGCGCCGACGTCATCTGCCAGCCGAGCTGCACCGACGTAGCCTTCCCTCGAGCTTCGACAAAAGTCGACGCCCCCGAAGGCTCGGGGTCCGACTTGAATATCGCCGCCGGGTAGATCCACGACGTCACGAGGAAGCTGGTCCCGTCCGCCGTCGATTCAACGAGCTGTGAGGGGAAGCTGTGGGGGCCGGTCCACTTTCCGGTTTCGATATGAAACCAGTATTCGCTTGCGGTCACCGTGAACCCCGGCACCGATGCCGTCGTCGCCGCAACGCTGACCCGGTACGTCGTCCCGGCATAGGCGGCGTTGATCCGCGACGTGAGCGCCTTGGTGGTGAAGGGTGCCACCACTCCCTGCCCGTACCCGCCCACGATGTCGCCCTGGAGCCCAGTGAGACCCAACAGCCGCGTCCCATCGACCGCGACCATCATCACGCCCTTGGGCGTCTGCGCAATCGTGGCGGGGGCCAGCGTGCCTACGGAGCCCGTGACGGCGTTGAGCTCGAGGTTCGCGGTCAGCGCGTCGCCCGTGACCTGAAAGAAGCTTTCGCCGCCCTTGTAGATCGTGAGCGACTGTTGGATGCCTCCGGTGAGCTGCGAGGTCAGCGGCACGCTCTGCATGGCGGTGATCGACGTCGGGTCACCGATCGCGAGCGCCTGGCTGGCGAAGCTGACCTGCGTCGGGTTCTCGACATCGGAATAGACGGCAAAGGCGCCCATCCCGAACCACGCGCGCGCGTTGTAACCGGCGACGCAGGTCGGGACGGATATGAGCGCATTCGTGTTGGTGTTGCCGGCGGTCCACAGCGGCGCGGTCGGCGTGCCGCCGCTCACCGTCAGCGCCACGCCGTTGGCCGTGGCGGTCGCCGCGTTCGACATCGTGATCGTACCGCCGCCGGTGAAGGTGACGACGGCGCCCGCGGCGGTCGCGATCGCATTGCCGGACAGCGTCACGGTCGAGCCCGAAATCGCGGTGACGTACAGCCCCGTCGTCGGAAGCTCGGGACCGGACGCCAGCATACCGACCTGTACGCCGCTAAGGTTCGCTACGCTGGTGACGCTATTCGACCCGCTGGTGAATGACCCGGTCGTCGCCAGCGAGAACGTCCCCTTCGTCGTCGAGACAATCGTCGTGCCGGCCGGGATGCCGGCACCGGCGATCGCGAGCCCCGGATAGTATCCCGAATCGATCGGGTCCGAATTGCCGACGGGGGTGCGAAGGCTCTGGACGACGTTCGATCCGCTCGTCGTGTTGCCCGTTGTCGCGCCCGAATAGACCGTCGAGGTGAAGCTCGATATGTCGAAGCTGCCGAAGAAGGCCCCGCTGCTCCCGCCCGCGAACCCCGGATGCGTGGCGAGGATGCGCCCCCCGATCGCTACCATCGTCGGTGGAACCCAATCGCCAACCTGTGGGATCGTAGCGGGGAGGTTGGCCGCCGCGGCACCCGCCACGGTGTAGACCGTGCCGGTCTGGACGTTGGCCGCGAAGGGCTGGTCCTTGCCGGGGAACGCCGTCGACGAGATCAGCCCGTAGACGATGTTGCCAAGCGGCAGGAAGCAGCTCACCACCCCGTTGGGATTGATCGACGAAAGGTCGATGACCTTGGTCGCGGCCGGGCGCGGCACGAACAGCGAGGCATCGGTCGGCGATATGACGAGGTCCGAACACACCGTCAGCGCGCCGGGCGGCGCCTGCGTCCCGTCTACCGAGTCGGTGAGACTTCCCGGCGTGAAGGTGAAACGCTGCTCCTGGCGGATACCCATCTCAACTGTTCGACCCGTAGGACCAGCCCATGACCTTCGTGTCCTTGAGATTGCCCCCGCCGCGCCCGAACGTGCGGCGATCTAGCGTCACCAACTGCGCGCGGCTGCTCTGGTCGTCCTTGAGGTCGAGATAGCGCCGAAGGATGCCCTGCGCGCCCGAGGGCCCGTCGCCGAGATAGCTGTCCTTACGATCGTCGTCGGTGAGCTTCATGAGTTCGCCGGCAACGCGGGTCAGGAGATAATTCTGGTCGGGGAACCAAGGGATCGTACCCGTGCCCGCGATGATGTCGGGCATCTGGCGGCGGTAGCGGATCGTCATGGGATAAGCGCCGGATGGCGGCGGCCAAACGTACATGACGGGGACGATCGAGTTCTGGAGTGACAGGTCGGTCGCGTAGGCCGTCGGGTACGACGCCATGCCGGGCTGCTGGAGGAAGCTGTCGAACTCGGAGAGGTCGTAGCTAATCAGCGGGTACGGCACGCCCTGGATCGTGAAGAAGACGTCGTCCTTGTCCGCGCGCAGATAGTCGGCGGGGAGCGGAATAGGCCCGCTCCCCAAACTGGTATTGAACGTGAACAGATAGGTGCCCCGAGCGACGTCGAAGTCGTAGTTCTGCGCCAGCTCCTGCAACGCTATGTTGAGGAAGCTCATGCCCTGCGACACGAAGCCGGGGGCCTTGGCGACCTGCGCCGCCAAGGATACTAGCTGATCAGCCGTCTGCGGCAAGGAGCGCCTCCTTCTCGGCGAGCTTCTCCTTGTCGCGCGCGATCGCCGCCTCGTAGCGGCGCTTGCCGACCACGATGTTGTTGCGATACTGCTCGCGCTCGGCGATGTTCTTTTCCTTCTGTGCGGTGTAGTCGGCGATGACCGACTGGTGCTGGTCGATGCGCGCCTTGTCCGATCCGCGCGGCTCGTATTCGCCCCGGCGCCCGCTGGCTACGTGCTCGTTGTAACCCCGCTGCACAAAGCTGTCACGCGTATCGACCGCGGTCTTCATGCCGATGTCGAGTTCCGCCTGGCTCTTCTCGAAGGCTTCGTCGGCCGCCGCGAGGTCGCGCTCCATCTGCGCGAGGGTCGCTTCCTGCTCCTCGATCTTGTCCTTGATCTCGGGGATCTCGTAGCGCGCCTTCTGGCGGTCGAGGAAGCCGAACGCGCGGTCGAGCCGCTTGTTGACCGCCTCGTTCTCCTCGTCCTCGGCAACGAAGCACTGGACAGTTACCTGCCGGTCCCCCGGCAGGTTGGCGACGATGCTGTAGCCAATCGCCGGCGCGGTGGACGCGTTCATGCCGCCACCTTGCCCGACAGCGTGATCCCCGACGGACGCTGGTAGGCGCCGGTCTTGGACTTGCCGTCGATCTCGGCTTGATGATCCCAGGTCCGCTGCTGCATCTCGCGCAGCGTGTCGACCACATGGCGCGGCTGGCGATAGGTGTGCCCATGCCAGAACTGGAGACCGTTGATCGAGAGATATGCGGCGAACTCGGGAAGGTCGATGCGGATGTTGACCTCCTCGTCCTTGACCGGGTCTCCGGAGTGGAACCCCTCTTCGCGCTGGAGACGGAGCGTCTCTGCCTCGATCAGGTGGGCGATCGCCTTGTCCTTGGTCTCCTCGAGCACCTTCGCGCGCGCCTTGGCGACCGCAGCTTCGTACTCCTCGTTGGACAGGACAGGGTGCTTGCGCTCGGTCTCGCCGTCGAAGACGTCGGGCCGCGAGGGCTTTTCTTCGCCCGCGAGTTCGGCCAGCGTGACGGCCTCTTCATATTCTGCTCTGGTCATTGCGTTCTCCTCATGCGGTCCGTTTTAGGCCCCTCCCTCGTTTCCTGCAAGGGAGGGGCCGGCGAGCCCGCAACGACCAAGGAGACCGGCTCGCCGGCCCCAACATGCCACGCTATCAGGTGTGGGTATAGGGCCCGTTGGCGATCGCGTTGGCAGAGATATAGATCGGCCAGCCGGTCGCCGGGTCTACCGCGACATAGTCCCCTGGCGACACCCGCACGACCTCCTTGCCGGGGATGCGAAACATTCCCTCGCGCGACAGCACGGGCTCAAGAAGGTTGTTCGTGTTCTTGTCCGACTTGCATAGCGCGTTGAAGGCGGCAAGGTCGGCCATCGACAGCACCGCAGGGTCATGGCTAAACATGATCGCCGAGAGGGACGTGGCGGCGTTGGTGCCGAGCGTGCGAAGTGCCATTGTTAGTCTCCTATTGGGTCGGCTCGCGGCCGACGAACATCACAGGCGTACCCGCGGTGCACGTCGTTCCGAACGGCGTCAGCGTGAGCCCCGTCGTGACGATCGAAAGCGAAAGCGCGGTCGATTGGGCTGGCGCGCAGACACCCGTCTCGGTCTGCGCCGATCGCGTCTGGATCTTGCACGGCATCTGGTTGCCGCTGCTATCGACGACCGCGGCATAGACGAACGGCACGGCACTGGTGAACGCGCGCGAGAAGGTGATCGTGAAGGTGCAGTTCGCGAGCAGTGTCGTGTTGCCCGCCTGGACCGCCGTGGGGCGCGTGTTGTCGGATAGTGGCGTGCAGCCCGCCGCCGTGCCTACCGAGCCGTTCAGCGTGTCCTTGGCGGGCGCTGTCGAGCAGACGGGCGGGATTGCGGCTTGAACGGCTACCGGGTCAGCAGTGCTGCCAAGCGATGGCTGACACCAGGCCGCGCACGTTGCGGATAGCCCTATCGCCCCGACGAGGGCAATTCTACTGATACCGCGCAAAGGTCCCACTCCCGTTTGAGGAACAGAATTTGCCCGACGTGTTCGCCGCAAGCGCCACGCTGGTCATGCCGGTCGCTGCCACGGTCAGAGCTGCCGCCGACCCGTTGGCATTGGCGATCGTGAGGCATGACCCCTGCGGCGCCGCTGTCGTGATGGACGCGCTGAGCTGCGGCGATATCGTAATCGTGCGAGCCGCCGTGTCGGTCATGATCAGGTTGCCTGGACCCTGCGCGTAGACCGTCTGGCTGGCGTCGGTAAGCGTCGAGGTGTTGTTGTTGTTCGGATCGGCGATCAATTGCGGATCGATTTGTGTTCCCGTGCTGGCCGCGGTGAGCGCGCTGCCGACCGCCGTGCCATCCCAGCGTGTCGGCTGGACAGAGAACGCCCCTGTCGCCGTGCCATCGCGATAGAAATACGGGCGATCGTCGGTTCGGCGAAGGATGTTCGCCATGATGCCGCTCGGAACCATCGTCTTGGCGATCGTCGCCGTGCGCGCGGCCGACACCGCCCCGGTGTAATTCACCATCGCGTTATGATGGACGCCGTATAGCGTGAAATTGGCGTCGGTGACGTTGATCAGCGCATTCTCGGTCGTCGAGACACCGCGATCCCATGTGTAGCTTCCAAAGCCCGCGACGTTGCCGAACGTCGCCGCCGGCAGGCTCGCGTCAAGGCTCAGCGTGCCGGCGATCGCCGTACCCTTCAACGTCAGGTTGTTCACCGTCAGCGTCGAAGGCGAGACAGGCACCGTGCTCGTATCGTAATCGAACAGGCGCCACGCGAGCGTCAGACTACCGACGCTCGTCTGGTAGACGCTCAGCCCGTTGATCAGGACATTATTCTGTCCGTAATAGTGGATGAGGTTCGGCGTGCCCGACGTGCCGATCGTCCCGTTGGCACTCCAGTCATATACCTGGACACCGGTGAGCGTGCACGAATAGCAGGTTCCGAAGTTGAATATTTGCGGCGAGTACGCGTTTTTCGCCTGCACGTCCTCGAAGTGGAGCGCAGTTGCCGAGAACGCATTTTCGTTATCGACTTCCAGTGCGGTTGAGGCGTTGACGTGCTCGATATTGCCACGAATGATGCTCATGTCGTGGTTGTTGGCGAAATAGACCACGCTGCCGGAAAGCGTGGTCAGATCGGTGGGTGAGCCATCCGCCCAATATATGTCGATGAAGTTGCTACCGCTGTCGTTAGCAACGTCGCGAAAATAGCTGACCTGCCCAGCCGCGATGTTGTCGCGCAGATAGGTATTCTGGAAAGCGTTCCCGCCCGCCATGACCTCCCAGCCGATGTTAGGATGGTAAGGGCCTGCGCCGGAGGCATAGCGGCTGCAATTGACGCGCTCAAACATCGAATAGAAAAGCGAGCCCTGCAGCACGCAGCGGCTGTTCGTCGTGCCCTGCACCCCCATGCCGAGTGTGACATCGCCATAGTATTGATACGATCCGGTAGTGAACGTCGTGTCGCCGATCTTGAGCGCCTGGGCGTCGGGGCTGTATTGCACGATCGACGAGATCGCTCCCTGCCAGCCTTTGAGACCCTTCGCGCCATCGGGATTGAAGACGGTGCCGTAAACCTCGAGCCTCTTGGGCGGGAGCTGAGGCAGCAGATTGTTCGTCACGGCCGTGGCGAGGCACGCGTTGATGTTCGTCGCGTTGCTCGTCTGGATGGCCTGGGTCTGCTGCGCGCCCGCCGGCTGGCCGTTGTCGTAGACAACGCCAGGGCATAGCGAGAGGTCGAAGATTCCGGCCGGCGGGACATATGGCGTGATAGGCGCCGGAACCGCATAGGCGGCCGATCCCGCAACGAGCGCCGCAAGCGCAACGAGCGCAACGAGCGCGCGCGTGATAAAGCGGTGCATTGCCAACCTCACTTCAGGTTCGAGTAGGTGCAGGTCGCGGTCGTGCCGGCGCTGCTCACCGTCGTGACCGCGATCGGATAGGTCTGCGTGCCGAACGTCGCCGACCAGACGCCGGTCGAGCCGTCCGAATAGGTCACGCTGATATTACCGGCAGCCGTACAGATCGCCTTGAGCGAGCGACCCGCGGTGCCTGCGGTGCCGACCGTCAGCGCGATCTCACCACCGAACGCGGCGCTTTGGCTGTCGACGACGCCGTTCGTCGTCCCCGGGGTCGTCTGGTCGATCCCGACCTTGCCGATGATGGCTGAGCCTGCGGTCAGCGCCAATATGCCCGGCGTACCGCTGTCGACGGTAATGCTTCCGCCGTTATCGCTGACCGCGACCGCCGTACCCCCCGTGATTCCCTGGACGGAAATTACCGCAGCGTTCGGAGAACCTGCAGTGCCCGTGGGCACGCTACCACCGCCCCCTCCGTTGACGCTATACATGGCCGGAACGTAGCAAACCGAAGTCAATCCGCTCGCGTTGGTACAGGCCACCGCGTAGGACGGCACGCTGTTGTAGGTAACGATCTGCGCGTGGGCCGGAACCGCAAGAAGCGCCGCCGCGACTATAGAGGCAAGGAGGCGCTTCATAGGGGTCTCCAGTTTAAGAGGGGGCCTAAGCCCCCTCCCTTTATTAGCCGAACGTCGCGGTGAACGCCGAGACGCTTTCGATGCGCGCCATGAAGGTGACATTGGAAAGCAACGTGCCATAGAAGCATTTCCAACCCGTCACGCGGACCTGGTTGAGCGGATCGCTCTTGTCGGCGCCGGTCAGGTAGGAGAACTCGGCGTTCTTCAAGACGACCTGCCCGTAGGCGCCGCGGCCGAAGATGAACGTCGGGAACACCGTGACACCCGTCGCGGGCGCGGCGGGCGGGGTCTGCGCGACGCCAAGGCCGGTGATGACCACCGTCTGCCCCGGAGCAAGCTGCGTCGCCTGCCCCGTCATCGGCCCGACGGTCGGACCGCTGACGCTGGTGCCGAGATTGGCGGGGCTCGTCGTCGTGCCGACATAGACGTTGTAGGTGAAGCCGGGCAGCGCGGGAAGCGTGACGCTGATCGACCCGTTAGGGCCGGTCACCGCGACGCCCGCCGAGACCTGGTAGATCCGGCTCTCGTACTGGTTCTGCGTATCCGACGCGGTCACCGTCACGTAGTAGGTTCCGGTCGCAAGAGCGCCCGCCGTGCCCGCCGTGCCGGCGATCGCGGCAGCGCCCGTATAGGTCGGGACCATGTTCGACTTACAGAAGCGGATGCCGCTCCACTCACCGATCTCGAAGTTGTAGAGCTTGTTGATCGCCGAGTAGGACGAGGCCAGGACGAAGGTCGAGTTCTGCCGGAAGTCGGCCAGTACCAGCGGGTGGATGATGCCGCAATAGTGCGGCATCGACCGGGGGTCGGCGTTCGCATCGGCGCCGCCGCTGGCAACATCCTTCATCTCGTCCGTCGATTCGTCGCCCATGTACCGCGGCGCGCCGATGGTCTCGAGCGCGCCGTTGGTCCGGGTGACCGTGGTGGTGTCGAGCACGTCGCCCGCCACCAGCGCCGCGCGCGAGCCGCGCGTGTTGACGTAGTTGACCTGCGTGCCCGCCATGAGGCTGTTGAAGCAGTTACGCTCCAAGGTCTCGGCGAGCTGGAGCGACATCAGCTCGATCGCCTTCTTGAAGAGCGGATGCTTGATCGTCAGCTCGGCGACGTCGGTCAAGGTGATCTTGTCGCCCCACTGTTGCGCGATCGCCGAGACCGTGTTGAGGGTCATCGTCTGCCCGAGCGGCGCGACGCCTTCGGACAGGGGGGCGAAGGGCAGCGGCACGCGGTTGTAGCGCACGGCAGTGTAGGTCACGCCGCGGCCTTCGGGCAGCGACAGCGGATCGCCGAACTGATACGCGACCAACTGGCGGCGGGCCAGCGGCAGGGTCTCGTCGGCGATATAGTTTTCGATGTCGGACGCGAACTGCCCGGCGGTATTCGTAGGCATGACCTTCTACCCCACATTACGACGAGGGCGGAAGGCCGACCCGTCAGATTGACTGATTCTCCAGACGCTTGCGGCGCGCCGCTGCGTCGTCCGGAGTGGACCGGGTGCTCGCCCCGCCCACGTCGCTCCGCGCCCCGGAAGGTGCGGTTCGATTTCGTTCGAGCCTGTCGGACGTGGGCCGACGGGTGCTTGGCTTCTTCCCGTCCATGACGTCCTGCCCGATAAGGAGTTGAGCGACGAGCGCGCGGGGGATGTGCGTCCCGGGTGCCTGCCGCATGAGTTTGGTGCGCTCGGCTTCGACACGATCGGCGACCGCCCGAAGCGCAGGGCTGCTTGCCGCGAGAGCGGCGAAAGCCGCGCGGTCCGAAGCGTCCTGGCTGTTGGTCGATACGTGCCCAAGTGCCTGCTCGATCCTTCGCATCCGTTGGTCGGTCTCGTATTGAGACCGCTCCCACGGGTCCATTGCCTCGACACGAGCGCGCTCCTGCGCCTCCGTCTCGTTCGTCCGTCCGCGGAGCAACTCGTTGAGCTGGCCCTCTACCCGGCCCGCCCGCTCCTCCGCTTGCCGCGCGCGTTCGAGGGCTTCCTCGACGCGGCGGGTTGCCCGCGACGCTACCCGGGGCTGCGCCCCGTCCGCCGGTCTTCCGCCATCACGACCGCCTTGGTCGGCCGATTGGGAAGGATCGACATTTCGTCCATCGTCCCCACCTTGGTCACCGGCATCGTCGAGGTCGGCATCGTCATCGTGGTCGCCTTGGGCGTGCCCGTCGTTTCCACCATCACCAATATCCTCGTCGAGTTCGTCGTCGTCCTCGGGACCAAAGTTCATGTCATCTTCCTTCGTGAGCGATTTAGCGCGATGCTCTACGCGATGTCCCTACGATAGCGCGCATAGGGGGCGCGACGCGGTACTGATACTGCTCAATCTAGCGGGCAGTCAACCGGCAATCCTTCGTTGTCGAGCATCACCGCCTCGGGGGCGGCAAGGCCCCGTGCGCCGCCATCTGGTCGGGGTGCACGGCGCCAGGCATCTGCTTCATGTTGGCGGGCGCGCCGGGCTGCGCGCCGGGAGATGGCGCGCCCCCTCCGTTCGGATTTCCCCCGCCCCCCGGGCCCCCGCCCTGCGCCATCTGTGCGGCCTGTGCCTTGTGCTGCATCTGCTGCTGGTGCATCTGGAGATGCTTGCGGACGTTCCCGTGCGGATCGCCGCTCTGCATGAGCTGCATATGCGCCTGCATGTGTTGCTGGTCGTCGTCGCCAGGATGGACCGCGACATCGAAGCCGTGTTCGAGCATGTCGTTCTCGATCATCGGATCGACCGACGGCTCGTTCTTGTCGACCAGGATGAGCGGCGCCAGCCGCGGGCCGAACAGGTTCTCTGCCATCTGCTTGAGCAGGGGCGCGAGGTTGAGCGTATAGTCCTGGTATAGCTGCGGCGGAATTTCCTTGAGGACGTTGATCGCCGCGGTCTGCTGCTGCATCATTGCGGCGTTTCGCGCCGCCTCGACCCCATACCATTTGAAGAAGTAGCGCGCGTTGTCCTGCTGCGGCTCGACGTCCTGCATGATCGCCTTCTGCCCAACCTCGCCGAGCATCCGAACGGTGATCTCGTCTTCGCGGAACTGATAGTCGTACTCCATGAACCGCTCAAGCATCGGGGTCAGGATGCCCTCCTCGATCACGGTCACGGCGTCGGCGGTGGTGAGGATGTCGACCTGCTGCTCGTTGGCGAGTTCCGCCTGGTTCATCTTCTTGCCGCGCCCGGCGGCGGCCGGGATCATCGAAGGGTTGACGCCGAGCGTCTGGAATATCTGTTGCTTGACCTCCGCTAGGCGCTCAAAGCAATCCTTCCACAGCGGTGGGAACTCCGCGAACTGCGTGTCTTTCGGACTGGTCTGCCAGATGGCACCGAGCCCCAACACCATCGTATTGGCCTTGGGGTTCTTCTCGGGGTCGGTCATGATGATCGGCATCGCCGAATAGTGCCCGGTGTCCGCGCCCTCGTTGAGCGTGTCGTTGGCGAGGACCTGGAGGTCGAGCACGTTCGACACCGGAGGCCGCCCCTTGGCGACGCCGGCGTCGCGCTCGACCGGCACCGACAGCACCGGGCATTTGTCCGACCAGTAGGGGCACAGCTTGACCCCCAGGATGCGGTCCGGCCCGGCCATGTAGATGCGGCAAAGCCGGTACGTTCCCGCGATCTTGAGATGCGTCCATATCTCGACTCCCTGGAGGTGACCGCCCTTCTCCTTGATGCCAAGGATCGAGGCGATCTCCTTCTGCGGGCTCTTGCGACGGTTCGGCGTCTGGACCGCGGTCATCTCCTCGACGACAGCCTCGCCTTCCTTGGAGGTGAACTCCTTGTCGGCGATCATCTTCTTTATCGTCGCCTTGGTCCAGCGACGGATGATCGCGACGAAGCCGCCCTTGGCGATCGCATCCTCGACACCGTCGCAGGTCACCGGCGAGATGACGAGGTCGGGGTCGTTGATGATCTCGACATGGGGCCCGGCCTCCGTGACCTCGATCTCCTCGTAGTCGTCTTCCTGATCGTCGTTGGTAGTCCGCGCGCCCGCATAGCGGGTCTTGCTCTCCCACGAGACGTAGAGCGAATACTGCCCCTCGCAGTCCCCCACCGCGATCAGGGGGCGCACCACGCGCGTCTTGAGATCGTCGCGGCGGACGTAATGCTCGAGCAGCGCCATGCGCGCGTGCGGGATCTCGTCGTCGGGCGTGGTGACCTCGACGAAGCGCCCGCTCACCGGGAAGAGCTGGTTTGAGAAGCGGGTCTGCCGGGCGTCGACCGCGTCACGCACGAACGGGATGTAGACGCGCGAATTGCCGTTGTAGAACTGTCGGTCGCCGAGCTTGAGGCGGAAGGCCTCCCAATTGTCCAGCGCATCGTTGGTGCGGCTGTTCTGGTTCTCGAACGCCTTGTTGACCTTGGCGTGCAGCTTGAAGACCTGGTCCCTTATGTCCTTTCGCCCCGACAGCTCGTCGTTGCGATCCGGCATCTTGCGCGAGGTCTTTTCCTCTTTGGTGTCGTCGGCCATGGGCTACCTCAAGGCGCTCTGATAGCGCACGCCTCCGGGCGTGTAGCTGAAATTGCCGGTGCCGTCATCCATGTCCAGCATGGCCCCGGCTTCCAAGATCGCCGCCCACGATTCGAGGCCTTCGATCAGCACGCGGTAGAAGCCCTCTTCCGCCGCGCCCGCCATTACGCCCTTCCGATTGACCTGCCGCGCATAGCCGGACGACAACCCGTTGAGGGTCCAGCGCGCGGCCGGCGACACCTGGAGAGCTGGGAACCCGCGCACCTCGCGCTGGAGATGGCTGCGGATGACGGAGCGCCCTTCGGCGGGCTGGCCCCCACGGTCCAGGGTCGAGGGTATGCGCGCGATCGCCTGCTTGAGCCCGACGTTGTTGTATTGATCGAAGTGCAGTGGGCCCCCGATCAGCCGCATCTTCCGGCCCATGGCGAGGAACGCCATGTCGATCAGGTCGCTGGTCATGGTGACGACATCGCCTTCCAGTATACCATCCCAAAAGACAGTCATCTGCCCGCGATTATATTGCACCAGCACGCCTGTCACCATATTGTGCGCGGCGTTCATCGCAAGGTAGAGCGGGAGCTGCGTGTTGACCGCCGGGTCTTCGGCCACATGCCGACCCGAGAAGTCTTCGTAGATCGGTGCCCCGGGGCGTAGCAGCGTCGCGTAGGCGAGCGCATTGGGCGCATCGATCTTGCCGGTCGGGAACCCCTCGAGTTCTTCCTCCAGCTCGGGAAGCCGGCGGACGAACTCGACCTCGCGCGCCTTGAAGTAGGGTTGCAGGCTCTTGATGAACCCGATCTTGTTACGCGGGGCCTTGAGCGCCTTCACCGGGATCGTCACGCCCCGGCGCGTCATCTCCGTTCGGATCGGCTGCATGAGGAACTCGTTGAGGCCGTCCTCCTCGACGCCCACAAGAGTGGGCTGGAGCTCTTCCGACAGGCCGGCGTCGAATATGGCCTTCACGATCTCGTTGGGTAGAAGGCGTCTTGCCCATGCGTCCCACACCACCAGTTTGGGGCCAATCCATGACCATGCGGCGAAACCCGTCATGGCGCTGCTTTCCTTGACCGTCCGCGCGGGGTCGAACATGCAATAGACGGACTGCCACGTCCGTATCCGCGGGGCGACCCTGAACATATCCTTGGTGAACGCCTGCGCCTCGGGGCTCACCGCCTGGCACATATACTCCATGGAGAACTCGCGCTGGAGGCCGTGCCTGCGCATCGACTCCTCCTTCTTGTCCACCCACTCCAGCGAGTAGCGCGAGGGCCATGCGGAGACGAGCACGCCCCGCTCGTCGACCATGCGGATCGGGAAATGATGCGTCACCCACATCGGGTCGCGCGTCAGCGAGACCGCGAGGCTCTCGGGGTCGAGCGGAGTCGCCGCCATGCGGACGCGGTGGCGGGTGTCGAGCGCGGACAGCAAGACGGTATGGAACCACTTGATGAGCTTCGACCGTCGCTTGGAATCCTCGGCCTCCTCGCGCGTCTCGAGATCGTCGCAGAAGACCATGTCGGGGCGCTTGTCGAGATGCTTGATCCCGCGCAGCGCCTGCCCCTTGCCGAGAGCCAGGAGCCGCACGCCGTTGGACAGGATGATCTCGTCCTCCGACCAGGTCGGCCCACGCAGGTCGCCGAACACCTCGCGGATCTTGTCGTTGGTCTCTATCTCGTGCTTGATCGCCCGCAGGCGCTCGACCGCGCGGTCGTTGTTCTCGCCGATCACCAAGCCGTTCGAGAAATCGCGAAACGCCGCCAGCAGCGTGATCGCCTCTTCGGCGATCGTCGACTTGGCGCCGCCGCGAAAGACGAGATCGAGGACGTAGGGGAGCGCCGGGTTGTGCCAGTCCCGTATGATGCGCCGATGGAACGGCGGCGACGTTTCGGGCCGCCGATGCGCAAAGAAGACGCGATGCGCCAGTTCCCGGTCTGCATACAGGGTTTCGATGACCTCGCGTAGCTGGTCGTTCATGCCTGCTCGTAGGGGTAGCGATCCTGCACCACGCGACGAAGGAACTGACCCTTCGAGGTGGCGAGCCCGAACTGGCGCCACACCGACGGCGGCACGCCCGAATAGACATAGTCCTGTCCGGACCGGAACGTCACCGTCAGCGTTTGGGCGTCGGCGTCATAATCGGCTTGGTCGATATTGCTCGACCCCGGGCAAGGCATGACTTCACCCACGGCGCACCAAGTCCCACCCGGAGAACTCTTCGGTCACTTCCAGCGGAAACCCATTCCACTTGTCGCCCAAAGGCGTGGGGGCGATACACGCAGCGAGGGCATGGCGTGCCGCTGCTCCCAATCGTATGGTATGCGATCCGGTACGAGCCCCTTCTACGCGAAGCGCAGAATCTATGTCTCGGCCTATCGGCATGTCAGTCGCTCGACAGCGCGTCCGTCAGCCATGCGACGAGATCGGGGATCTTGTCCTGCATCACCTTGAGATTGGCGACGCTCTCGCCCGAAGGCGACACCAGCTTGAACGTCGCGATGCCGTCCTCGCTCTTGGCCTTGACGACGAAGCCCTTCGCCTTGAGCACGCGGAAGTCAGTCATCCATCAGGGCCTTTCGTGCGCGGGCCTCTTCGGCCTCGGAACCGGTGAGCGTCGGGGTGCCATCGGGCGCGGTCTGCGCGACCTCACCCGTACCGGGTGCGACCGGCAGGTCCGCGTCGGCTTTGGCCTGGCCGGCTTGCGCCGCAACAGGCGTGGTCGTGGCCGACGTGACGGCGGGAAGATCGGAGGTGACGCGCGCGTCCATCGGCGTCTCGGCAAGCCCTTGCGAGCCCGGCGTCACGATCGGCGCGTCGGCCGGCGCGGGCGGCGGCGCTGCGGTCTCCAGCGTCTCGGCGACGGGCTTGCCGTCATCGTCGAGCGGCACCGCAGCGGTCTGCACCGTGCCCGGCGTCGAGCCTGCGACCAACCCATCCGGACCGGTGCCTTCGGGCGCGTCGACGAACACGTCGGTCGTCTTAACGGGGTTGCCATCCAGATCAGTGGCACCGGAAAGGTCGTTCGGGTCTTCGCCCTCGGGCACGTCCAGTTCACCGGACAGCGTGGCGATCTGCGCCTCGATCGCGGCCCATTCGGTCGGCGACGGATTGCGACCCTGCGCCTCCATGGCGCGGATGTTGGCGAGCCCGCTCACCACGAGTTGCTCGGCGGCGCTGCCGGCTTCGAGCACGGAGGGCAGCACCTCAAGGATGCTGATCGCCATGGCAAGCGTCGAGGTAGCCGTCGTAACCATAGGATCAATCCTTGTTGAGCGTCACCGCGAGCGTCTGATAGCTCTGAACCAAGGTCAGCGCAACACCGACGAGGTCGGCGGCGTTCGACGCATCGGCGGTCACCGCAGCCTGCGCCGCGGCCAGCGCCGCGCGCGCCGCAGTATCCGCCGCCACGAGCTTCGCGACCACCGCCGGATCGTGGCACACCGCCACCCCATGACCACAGGTCGGCAACTGCCGGTACGCCACTGCGAGCGTCAGCGCCGCGGAATAGGCCGTCTCGGCCCCGTACAGCGACTGCGCGGGCGTCAGAGTTCCACTCGTGCCGGTGGTGGCACAACCCGACAGGGCGAGCCCGGCCGCAACGACGAGAGCCAGGGCGCGCATCAGTCGAGTGGTCCTTTCGTGATCGCGGGTGCTACGAACGTCGAAGGCGTCGCGAACCCGGCAAGATCGAGAGGGGCGACCACGCCATCCGTGGGGACGGACGCCGGCGCGGTCGTTCCGGCGGGCAGGGGGGTGCTCACCGAAAGGGCATCCGCCCCGAGCGCTATGGCACCCGGGGCGGCATCCGCCACCAACCCGGAGACCGACTCCACGAGCTGGGACAGAACCTTGGAATGCGTGCCGGTCGCGGCGACCAGCGCATCGAGCTTGGCGTCGCTCGACGCCGGTCCGAACAGGATCGAAACCAGATGATCGACCTGTGCCGCGAGCTTGGCGTGCGTGCCGGTCGACGCCCATGCCCATGCTTGCGACAGGCCGCCTGCGACGATCGCCGTGGTCACCTCGACGAACTCGGTCTGCTGGCTCGTCGCGATCAGCCCGTGGGCGAGCAACGCGCCGGCGGCCAGCGTCCCGAAGTGACGGACCATCGAGGTCGCGTAAGGCGCTACCACGGGCCAGAATGCGGGGGCCGAAGGGAGGTTAGGGGCGTCGGTCATGAGGCGGGTATGGCGGGGGTGGGGAGGGCTGTCAAGCCGGAAAAATTGGGAGATGGCCGCGATTTTTCTGGCAGGCATTCAAAAAATTTTTCAGCCCGCCAACCCCCCGCCCCTCCCAGATCCCGGGCTGGAAGGCTCTCACGCGCGTAGGATACACCCCGCGCGGGGGTAATAGACTCCCGCGTAGGTCGCAGGGCTCGCTGACGGTCCAGCTGTCAGGCTTCAAGGCTTGAAACCATGGGCTTGGGTTGTGGGGCCTGAAAGATTGGGACGGGCGGCGGGGCGCCTGGCAAGCGCCGCAAGGCCTCCAGCCGCCAGCGGCACAGCGCCGACAGGGGCTATGCCCCGTGCGCATGACAGGCGTCACGCGCGACCAACCTAACACGTTGAAAACACACGCTTTTTCAAAACCGCAAAAACGCTAAGTCATTGATATTGAAGCCTTTTGCATTTGTGAGAATTTACAGAGTTTTCAGAAATTCCAGAATTTTCAGAAATTATGGAAATTCAAAACCCTTACAGATAAAGGGTTTTGGAACTATTTTGCGGTTTTTCAAACTTTTCTGTTGACGGCTTGCGGCGCCGCTCTATGCTGAACCCATCAACCACGGAGACCGACCGATGACCATCTATTGCGACCATCTCGACCCTTGCGAGGATACCGCCGAAATCAGCGGACGCGAAGCCCGCCGCCTGATCGAGGCGCATAGCCTGGACGCCAACGATTTCTGGCAGGATCACGCCGCGACCAATTGGACGGGCACGGAAGGCACGGCGATGGCCTGCCTTCGCGGCCCCGTCACGCGCGGCATGGTCTACGCATGGTTGGGGTACTGAACGATGAAAATGCCCGTCTATTCCGTCTATCTGCCCATGACGAACGGCAAGCCGCAGTTCATGGGTTGGGTCCAAGCCCTTTCCGGCTTCGAAGCGCGCAAGAGCATCGCGGACACCAATCCGGGGATGCATGTGACCGACCTTTACGCCAAGCTGGCGGCGGACGACCGCGACAACCGCCTTTGATGACAACCTTGACCGGCGGGCCCTGTCCGCCGGTCATAGATGCCATCTCGCATCGCTTAGGAGACCGACACATGCCACTGACCATGGAAAGCGCGCTGCGCAAAGACAAGAGCTCCGGCAAGGGTTCTCTCGAACATCGGCATTTCGCCACGATAGCGGCGATCATAACCGAAATCAGCGTTCCAGATGAAAGCTATCGCGAGACACTCGCGAAGGAATTCGCATGGTCGCTTGCCTCTACTAACCCCCGCTTCGATAAGGCTCGATTCCTGCGCGCCTGCGGGGTGGAGTGATGGAACGCCTCCTAGCAGACATGGCCGCCACCGCGGCCCGGCTCGACCAGCGCGCGGCAGGGTACAGGATGACCGGCGAACGCCGCCTGGCGTTTGAATGCCGCACCGCCGCGCTTCACCTCAACAATGCGGCGAGGGCGTTGGGTGACGCGCTCGCCAGCGAAGACGCCGCCAAGGCGGCAAGGGAGGCAATCGATGCGGACGATTGAACCGATCCTGCGGGGCACGTTGATCGGCGGCCTCGTTTCGCTTTGGCTATGGTGCCTGATTTTCGGCCTGTACCATATTCTGTGATGTCCCCTTGGGCTGGCATGGCGCGCGAAGCGTGATGCCAGCCCGACGATGACACCAAGGAGCGATTGACATGCTGACCGAAGACAACAGCATCCGCGGCGACCGACCGACGACACGCCTTCTATGGGATGGCGTCGAGGTGGTGCGCGTCATGGGGAAACCCGGCAACAAGGCGACTGCGCTTCGCATGGGGCATGAGCACGTCTTCGCGCGCACCGAGATCATGGGCCAAGCCCTGGCCGCGTGGTTCGTCGGACGCGGCATCGACGTCGAGCTCGAGACCATCGAGGGGCGCGACTATCTCGTTCGCGATGACAAGAAGCTCCCCGTCTACAATCTTTCGAGCACGACGCGGCTCGATCCGGATCTGAATAATATCCAGATTGAGGGAGAATTGTGGGAAAATTCCACAATTTTTAAAGGCGAGCAGGAGCGCGTCGCGACCCCTGACAAGCCCCTAGCGACGGTGGCGATCCCCTCGCCCAGGCCTTCGCCCCTTCCCGCGCGCGCCAACGCCTCGCACACGCGCGGGCAGTTCAAGGTGCCGCCGGTGCGGGGTCGCTATTATCCGGTCTACGGCGCCCGTTTCGACGTCGCCGGTGACGAGGTGGTGATCCGCTTTCAGGATGAACCGGTCATCGCCATGGCGCCGGGCCGCGTCGAGGTCGCCCCGATCAATTTCGACAAGCGCCGCGCGCAACGTCTCGACCATCTGGTCGAGGCGCTTCCCTTGGGCTTCACCACGCGCCGGCATGGCGCTTTCACCATGCTCTCGCCTCTCCCCGGGTTCGTCGCTTCCACCGCTGACGGCGACCTCGCCAGCGATGGCGATTGGCTGGCGCTCAACCAGGCGGTGACGGTCGAGGCTTGCTAAGCCCGAAAACTTGTTTTAAGCAGGGGGATAAGGAGACCGACCTTGGCCACAGATTTGGCGATATTTTCCGAGCAACTCCCCGCCGCCCCTTGGCGCTGGCGCTCCGCCTCCATCAACGGAGGCGGAGCGCGATTGCCGTCTGAGATGGCGACCTCCCACCTCTTTTACACCTTGCGCATGGTGTGGAACCATTCCATGCCGATGCAGGTTGGCCGCAATTCCAAGCGCTACTGTTTCTCTGCGAGTTACACCCCGGCTTACATGCAGGAAGCCGTTCAGCGTCTCGGCGCCGAGCTCGCGACGCGAACGGACCTCGCTGCGTGGCAACGCTTCGAACTCGAGCAGATGGCGCGCTATCTCCGCGGTCAACGCAAACCGATCGGGCACACGCCGAAACTGGAATCCCACCGTGGCTAAGCCCATCCTCCGACGCGTCGGGGAAGACCTGTGCTTCACCATGACGCAGCTCGCGATGGAGATGGGGTATCCCCGCTCCAGCATGGGAGGTGCCGTGCGCGGGGAGAACGCGGGCAGGATGACGAGCGACCAGCGCGAGGCGTTGGTCGCTTTTCTCGTCAAGCACCGCGAGCTGACCGACCTTTTGCTGCTGGAGCTGTTGTGATCGTCATCGGCATAGACCCCGGCAAGACCGGCGCGCTGTGCGCGATGGAGGCGGGCAGGATCGTTGACCTGATCGATATGCCCGAGGACGTGCGCGCCGTAGCCCGGTGGCTGCGGCCTGCGAGAGCGTTCCTTGAGAAAGTCGGCGGGCTTCCCGGTCAATCCGCGCCCGCCGCGTTTAACTTCGGACACCATTGCGGCCAGCTTGAGATGATTCTTAACTGGCAGGTTGGGGAGCCTACACTTGTCCGCCCGCAGCGCTGGAAAGGCGACCTCCGTGTACCCCGCGACAAGAAGCTGTCGCGGGCGCGCGCCTCCGAGCTTCTACCCGCCGAAGCCCATCGCTGGCCGCTCGTCAAGCATGACGGGCGCGCCGAAGCCGCCATGATAGCCCTGTGGGGAGAGTTGTATGGATAAGATCTACACCACCGCATCCCAACCCCCTGTTTCGCCGACGCAGGCGGACAGGGAGATAGCTGCTGATTGGCAGACCCGGTGCGGATATGCGCCGCACGTCGTTCAAATGTTCCGAGACGGCAGGGTGGATAACTCGCCTATCGTCCAAGCCTTCGCCGCCCACCGCCAGCACGCCCGCGACGCCGGTTTTGCGCAGGGTTGGGCGAAGGCAACCGCCTGGCACAAGCACGGCATCGCGTGGAAGCACCTTGAGCGCGCCAGCCAAGACGAGCTGCTTGCAGACGCCCGGAAAGCCCTCTCCGCCGAGGCGAATGAGGGGCGTTGCGATGCCGAAGGAGGTTCGCTGTGATGGAACCATTCGCCCTTGTCATCAGAAAGCGCGGCGGCGGAGAACGGGTCATCGAACCCGCTAAGTTCTGGATAAACCGGAACACACCACGCGGTGAGGACGCCGAAATATGGGAACGCATGCCCTACGAAGGGCGGCGCGAGATCCTTTGGAGCCAAGTCATTCGTAAGGAGCCTCGCCCATGACCCAAGACCCAACCAAATCCCCGGCCGTGTCTGAGCGGGCCTTCCAGGATCGCGTGCAACCTTGGCTGTTGGCCTGCTTCGGCGAGATAATTGCCGGCGACCGCGAGGAGCGCAATCACCGCTTCCTTGAAGAAGCGCTTGAGCTTGTGCAGGCGTGTGGCTGCTCGGAAAACGAGGCGCACCAGCTAGTCGATTATGTCTACGGACGGCCGATCGGTGAGCCCGCGCAAGAAGTCGGCGGCGTCATGGTCACCCTCGCGGCACTGTGCCTTGCCAACGGTCTCGACATGCACACGGATGGCGAGACCGAGCTTGCTCGCATATGGACCAAGGTCGAGGCGATCCGCGCCAAGCAAGCCGCCAAGCCGAAACATTCGCCGCTCCCGGAAGGCCGCCTCGCCCCAGCGCCCGAGAAGGGGGTGCGGGATAAGGCGATTGCAGCCATGCGAGCTTATGTAACCAGCGCAGGCGTACCGGAAACCGAGTTCGATCCCGACTTCGTCGTCCGAATGATGGCGGCGATGATGGTCAGCTTCCACAAATACGGGCTGGTCGCGAAGGCTTATCCGCTCAAGTTCAACGCAGCGGATGATGTGCGCGCTCGCATGGCGAAGTACCGCCAGACCGGGAACAAGCACTACCTCGTCGACGCCGCTAACTTCGCGATGATCGAGGCTATGCACCCCGGTCGCGCGTCCGAATGGGGCGAGAACGACGCCGCCGACAGCCCCGGCCGAACGACGGCGAGCGGCCACCGGCTTGTTCATGAAACCAACGAGGGTGAACGCCTGACAGCACAGGAGCGCGGACTATGAGCGGCGAGGATATGGTGCTGGTGCCGCGCGAGCCGACCGAGGCGATGCTTAGGGTTGGCGTAGGTGAATGGCTAGGGCGTGGTGTACCGGCATTCAGCGCTGGTTGGCAGGCGTACGTTCTCAAGACATGGAATGCTATGATCGCCGCCGCCCTCGCCCATCCCGAAGCCGAACGTGCTCGAACGGCAGACCATCCGTCATGGATCGACGGTGTGGCGCTGACAATCGCGCGAGGCATCGCTGCAGAGTCAAAAATCACCGACGTTCAATATATCGCCCGCATCCAGATAGGCGCGATTGAAGGCATCAAGTGGTCTATCGAAGACCGCCACCGCGCTCTCGCCCAGGGGGGTGGGGAGGGTTCGAAGTGAGCGACTTGTCCATCATATTCGTCGCGGGCGCTTGCTTTGGTGGGGCTTTCGTCACCCTCTTGCGCTACCGGGCCGCATCGCGTGATCTCGGGCGCAATGAAGCCGTCGACGAGCTTCGCCAGATCGAAGCGACCATGACGGAAGACCAGGTCCGCGCGTCGGCGATGCTGCTGATCGGTTGGGGCTTCCCGATGTCGCCACCGCCGCCGGTGTGGGCGTGGAAGAAAGCCTATACGGCGGTGCTGTGCGGGCAGACGGGCGGGATGAAGCAGTGACCGCCTACTACAATGAGTTCGATCCGTTCGCCGCCGAATGGCTGCGCTGCCTTATGCTCGAGGGTCATATCGCCGAAGGCGAAGTCGACGAGCGCAATCTATGGGACGTCCATCCGCATGACCTTCGAGGATTTACACAGGTCCACCTCTGCGCCGGGATCGGTGTCTGGAGCTACGCCTTGCGACGTGCCGGATGGGGCGACGACCGACCCGTCTGGACAGGTTCCTTCCCCTGCCAACCTTTCAGCGCGGCAGGCAAAGGACTCGGGTTTGCTGACGAGCGGCATCTCTGGCCTGCCGGGTTTCACCTCGCCCGACAGTGCCGACCTAGCGTCTTCCTTGGCGAGCAGGTTTCGAGCAAGGACGGGCTCGCTTGGCTCGACCTTGTACACACTGACATGGAAGCAACGGGCTATGCCTTCGGGGCGCTCGATCTGTGCGCTGCGGGCGTCGGCGCGCCGCATATCCGCCAACGAACGTACTGGGTGGCCAACGCCAATGGCCAAAACGGCGGGGCCCGACTTCGCAACCAGCAACCGGCCGGGGACGGGGGCGCCGCTATTGCCGGCCGTGGCGACGCTCTGCGGTTGGGCGACGCCGACGACGCGCGATTGGAAAGACTCGACGGGCATGGCGGCCACGGGGATCAACCCGGACGGCTCGCTGCGCAGTCGGTTAGATCGGGTGGGGCTGCAAGCGGGATTGGCGGGCTGGTCGACACCAATAACGAACGACGCGGAGAAACGTGGTCGGGTGTCACCCGGCAACCCGTTGCCGGGGGATGCGCAGATGATGACGGGTCCGGCCCGACTAACGGCTTCTGGCGAAATGCTGACTGGCTCGGATGCACGAATGGAAAGTGGCGGTCAGTTGAACCCGGAACATTCCCGCTGGCTCATGGGGCTCCCGCCCGAGTGGGACGATTGCGGGGTTATGGCAACGCTACCGTCGCGCCGCTCGCCACGGCGTTCGTCGAAGCGGTCAAGGACGTGATCGATGCTTGACCTTTTCCCCTACCAGCACGTCGGGGCCCAATTCCTCGCCGACCGGCCACGCGCGGGGCTGTTCGATGTGCCTGGCATAGGAAAAACGGCTCAATCTGTCAGTGCGTGCGATCTCATCGGTGCGCAGCGCGTGCTCGTCATCTGCCCGGCCGCCGTGCGTACCGTCTGGCCGACGGAGTTCCGCAAATTTCAGCGGATACCGCGGCGCGTGACCGCGGCAAAGAAGATCGACGACCTCAACCTCTGGTTGCGTGGCCGGTTCGACGTGCTGGTCGTCTCCTACGAGCAGGCGACGCGATGGGCGCCGCATCTCCAGAAGGATTTGATCGAGGCGGTCATCATCGACGAGGCCCACTATATCAAGGACGCCAAAGCCAAACGCACCAAGGCGATCCTGGGAGGACGCTGCGACGGGACCACGGGCATCGCGCGCATGGGTGGCGCGGTCTGGTTCCTGACCGGCACCCCGCATTCCAACTCTCCGACCGACACATGGACATGGCTACGCTTCTGCGGTGCCACCGAGTTGAGCCTCGCCAATTACACGAACACCTATTTCAACGCGCAACCCGGCGCGTTCAATATGAGTTTCTCCGTTCGCAAGGAGCGCGTCGAGGAACTGCGGACGATCATCCGCTCGAACAGCCTTCGACGCACCAAGGAGCAGGTAGGGCTCCAGCTCCCGCCGGTATGGCTGACGACGCAGGCGATCGAGGGAGACGACGATGGTATCAAGGCGCTCCTGCGACAGCATCCCGGACTGGATGCAGCCATACTTGATGCGGTTGAACGAGGTTCCCTATCCTTCGTCGACGCGCAGCACATCGGAACCCTCCGCAGGCTCACCGGCACCGGTAAAGCGCCCGCCTACGCCGCGCAGCTCATAGAGGAGCTGGAGACCGACGGCGCCAAGCGCGTCGTGATCGGCATCCACCGCGCGGTCCTCGACATCGTGGCGGCGGCGCTGGAGCGCGAGGGGATCGGTTACGTCCGCATCGACGGCCAGGTCACCGACAGCGACGTCCGCGAGATGATGGTCACCCAATTCCAGCTCGACCCCAAATGCCGGGTGTTCCTGGGGAATATCAAGGCGGCCGGCACGGGGCTGACGCTCACCGCCGCCTACCGAATCGACATGCTCGAATGGTCGTGGGCGCCGGCGGACAACGCGCAGGCGCTCATGCGCGTCCATCGCATCGGGCAGACGCACGAGGTCCACGCGCGGTTCATATCGCTCGCCAAGTCGATCGACGAGCGCGTCAGCGCGACCGTCGCCCGCAAGACCGCGGCGATCGCGGCGATAGAAGGTCACGAGGAAGACGAGGCGGCTTGACACCCTCCCCATCCTGTGATTTATAACAAGTTTTACAACCCAAGGAGACTGACGATGGCAATTTTCCGTTTCGAGATCGAGAGTGAAGATCGCGAAGAGATGCGCGACCTGCTCGGCGCGCTGTTCTTTATCGGCGGCGGCGGCGTGGTGCCCGAGGTTGCGGCAGCGAAGCCAGCCCGCGCCACTGGCGCCAAGAAGGCCGCTACGGCGACCGTCAAGGAGATCGAGCCCGAGGACGCTCCCGTCGTCCCCGAGACGCTCCAGGAGCCCGAAGAGAAGGTCATCTCCAAGCCGACCGCCGTCGAGGATACCAAGCCGGTCGAGACGAAGCCGGCCCCCGCGGCGGCCAGCGACGTGACGCTGGAGATGGTCAAGGCCAAGGGCACCGAGCTCATGCCGCACCTCGGCGGCGCTACCGGCGTGATCGCTTTCCTCAAGGAGACGACCAAGGCCCACGGCGGCAAGGAAATCGGCGGCTACGGCTCGCTCCCCGAGGAACTCTATGCGCCCGTCCATGCGGCGATGGAGAACAAGCTCGCGGACCTGCTGTCCGCCTGACCAACGAGAGGGGCGGTTTCGGCCGCCCTTCAACGGAGACCGACACCATGACCGCTCACGCCAAGTTCGGCGGCTCGTCCGCCTACCGCTGGTTGCAATGCCCCGGCAGCATCCGCCTCTCCGAGGGCATCGCCGACAAGGGCTCGTCGGTATATGCCGACGAGGGCACCTTCGCCCACGCGCTCGCCGAGAAGTGCTTGCTGGAGAGCGCGGTCGTCGCCGACGGCTATCTCGGCGTCGTGATCCCTCACCAGACGCTCGCCAGCAAGAAGCCTGTCACGCAGGAGATGATCGACGCGGTCAATGTTTACCTCGCCGCGGTATGGGCAGAGGTCGATCGCGACGACATCACCTATCTTTGCGTCGAGGAGCGCTTCGAGTTGGCGATCCCCGGCGCGGAGGGCGAGGTCTTCGGCACCAACGACGCGACGACCTTTTCCCACGTCACCGGCAAGCTGACGATCTTCGACTACAAGCACGGCCAGGGTAAGGCCGTGTTCGCCCGCGACAATCCGCAGCTCAAATTCTACGCGGCCGGCGCGGTGTCCAACCATCCCGAATGGGAGGTCAAGTCGATCGAGCTGGTCATCGTCCAGCCGCGCTGCACGATGCACGACGAGCGCGGCGGGGTTGACCGTTGGGAGATGCCGATCGACGAGCTGGTCGACTTCCCGTGGAACATAGAGGTCGCGGTCAAGGACGCCAAGTCCGACGCCCCGACCTTTGCCGCCGGCACCCAATGCGACTGGTGCCCGGCCAAGGACGTCTGCACCGTGCGCGAGAAACTGTTCCTCGCAGCCGCGGCGCTGGAGCTGGAGTCTTTATCCCAATTAGGCCCTATGGACCTCCCGACGTTGGAGATTACCGTAGACGACATTAGAGATGAGGCAGAGCGGTTCAAAAACGTTACGCATATGGCCGCTATCTTACATGCCTACGATCTCTTCTTGACCCCATGGGTGAAAGGCATCCGCGAGAAACTCGACGCGATGGTCATGGCGGGCGACACGGTCCCCGGCCGCAAGCTGGTCGAGAAGATCGGGTCGAGGAAGTGGGTTGAGGCAAAGACCCCCGAGTTGCTCGACACGCTCGACATGTACGGCCTGCCCCTCGACGAGGCGATGCCGCGCAAGCTGCTCAACATCACCGGCATGGAGAAGGCGCTCAAGCATCTTCTCGACGTCAAGACCTTCACCCAGGCCAAGAACGACCTCACGGTCAACTTCATGGTCAAGGAATCGAGCGGCCTTACGGTCGTCGATGAAAGCGATCGACGCCCTGCGGTCGCTGCCAACGGAGACATGCAGGGCTTTGTTTTCGAGACGGAGGAATAGAGATGTTGATGGCAGATACGAAGATGTCGGACGCCTGGATTGCGGATATGTGGAAGAAGTTCCCGTGCCGCCCATCGCCGACCGTGGAAGGCAACTTCCTCACCGGCCCCGTTCGCCTGTCCTACCCCAAGCTGTTCGAGCGCGGTAAGGCGCGCAAGGACGGCTCGCAGGGCGACTATGGTGTGCTGGCGCTGGCCCCCGAAGGCGCCGACATTTCCCTCCTCGAGCGCGCGTGCGCGGATGCGATCATCGCCAAATGGCCGAACGCCGGTAAGCCCGGCGGCCCCAAGGTCAAGCGTGCGATCAAGGACCAGGAAGACCTCCAGGGGCGGCCCGGCACGATGGCGGGCTCGAAGATGTTCAACGCCAACGCCAAGAAGCAGGCGCCGGGGATCTTCGACCACTTCAACAAGAAACTGGAGAACCGCGACGCGGTCTATCCCGGCTGTTGGGCGATCCTCGTCGTGCGGCCCTACACCTATGACGTCGACAACCAGAAGGGGGTCACCTTCGGCCTCCAGTCGGTCACCATCCTGCCGATCGAAGACATCGACATCGGCACGGGCACGTCGGGCTCGGCGAAGGAATATGAGGGCATGGACCTCTCGGGCTTCGCCGACCCCAATGCGGTGTTCGGGGCGGGTGGTGACGCAGGCGAGGACAAGGCCGCGCTCGACGAACTCTACGGCTGATCGTGGCCGCGTCCACGAAGGACGGGACGGTGAAGGTGTCGTGCGACAAGTGCGGCACCTTAGCCCCTCCCGCCAAGACCATCCTCAAGGCGCACGGGTTGATCCGTCTCGGCTGGTATTGCAGCGGCGGGACGCATCTCTGCCCGGGGTGCCCGCATCCGGGAGGCGGCTATGGCCGTATTTAAGATGGGCGGTGTACATGCCAGCGCTGGTGCCAAGGAAACGCAGAAAGGTTGGGTGTCAGTTCATCAAGTCGCCGGAGGTGTTCAACTTCGGGTTCCGGCCGATCATTGGCCGATCATGACCGTCGAGGAGGCCTTGTCTCTTGCCGGCCAGATCATGGCCCTTGCGCAGAACTACCCGAACAAATGACCGTCTCCTCCCTTGATTACGAGACGCGGTCGCCCGTCGACCTGCGCGCCTGCGGGCTGTTCGTTTATTTCGAGCATCCCGCGACCAAGGCCCTGTGCCTTGCGTGGCGCGTGGGCGCGGACAGCGTACAGGGGTGGGAGCCCGGCGACCCCGACCCCGAGCCGCTGCTCCAGTACATCCGCGACGGGGGCATCGTGCGGGCTTGGAACGTCGCCTTCGACCGGAACTGTTGGAACACGCAGGCGCCCGCCCATTGGCCCCGTCTCCCGATCGAACAAACGGAGTGCGTCATGGCGCGCGCCGCGGTGATGACCTTGCCGCAGTCGCTGGAGATGGCGGGCAAGGTGCTCGGCGCACGCATCCAGAAGGACAAGGAGGGCGCTGCGATCATGAAGCGGCTGTGCGCCCCCATCCACACCGGCGACTGTCACGCCTGCGGCGGTGTAGGCATAGATTGCCCCGAGTGCGTCGGCGGCGTCGAGTATATCTTCGAGGAAGACCCGAAGCTCCACGCGCGCAACCTCGCCTATTGCAAGGTCGACGTCGCCTCCGAGCGCGAGATCGACCACGCCATCCCGCGCCTGACGCCGTCCGAGCGCAAAGTGTGGATCTTGGACCAGAAGATCAATGAGCGCGGCGTCATGGTCGACGTGCCGCTGGTCCGCAAAGCGCTGGCCGCGGTCACGCTGGCAGTCGGCCGCGCCGACGAGCGCCTTGCCGAGATCACCGGCGGCGACGTCACCAAGGCGTCGCAGGCGGCCCGCCTGCTGGCATGGCTCGGTAAGCGCGGGATCGTGGCGGGCAGCATGAGCAAGGGCGCGCACGCCGAGCTGCTGGTCTGGTCCGATCTCAACGAAGACCCCGTCGCGCGCGAAGCGATCGAGCTGCGCCGCGAAGCCGGCAAATCCTCCAACGCCAAGTTCAACGCGATCCTCAATCAGGTCTGCGCCGACGGGCGCGTGCGCGGGTCGCTGCGCTACCATGGCGCCTCGACCGGCCGTTGGGCGGGGTCGGGCATCCAGCCGCAGAATTTCCCGCGCGCGGGCAAGATCGCGCAGGTCAAGGAAGCGCTCGAGATCATCCGCTCGGGGAAGACCGCCGAAGCGATCGTCGACGGCATCGAACTGGAGATCGGGCCCGCGCTCGGGCTACTCTCGCGGTGCCTGCGCGCGATGCTCATTGCAGCACCCGGCACGCGCTTCATGGGCGGCGACTATTCCAACATCGAAGGACGAGTCAATGCGTGGTTGGCGGGAGAAGCCTGGAAGATCGATGCCTTCTCGGACTTCGACAAAGGAGTGGGCGCTGACCTTTATATTCGCGCTTATGCTGCTGCTTTCGATATACCTGAACACCTAGTCGACGACCACCAGCGCCAGATAGGCAAGGTCATGGAGCTGTCCATGGGCTACCAGGGCGGCTGGCGCGCCTTCGAGAAGATGGGCGCCAACTACGGGGTGTCGGTCGGCAAGGAGCGCGGCGAGGAACTCAAGCGCGCGTGGCGCGCGGCGCATCCGGAGATCGAGCGGAGCTGGTACGAGCTCCAGCAAGGCGCGATCGACGCGGTGAACTACAAGGGCTCGACGGTGACCTGCCTCGACGGCAAGGTCTCGTACAAGGTGCAGGGCAACGCGCTGTGGTGCCTGCTCCCGTCGGCCCGCCCGCTGGTCTATCTCTCCCCGCGTATCGTCGAGGGGACGATATGGGACGAGGACGCCGAGGCGTTCGTGCCCACGGGGAGACCTCAGGTCGCCTTCATGGGTACGGAGAGCGCTACGAAGCGCTGGACGCTCCAGCGGCTCTACGGCGGGCTCCAGTGCGAGAACATCGTGCAGGCGACCGCGCGCGACGTCCTGGTCCACGGGATGCACGCGCTGGAAGAGGGCGGCTACCCGACGGTGCTGACCATCCACGACGAAAACCTCAACGAGGTGCCCGACGGTTTCGGTAGCCTCGACGACTACACCGCGCGCATGGTCCGCAAGGATCGTTGGTATCGCGATCTCCCCGTCGCCGTGGCGACGTGGGAAGGTCCGAGATATGGATTGAACAAATGAGCCATTGGGAGAAATCGAAGGGTGCTTCCGACGAATGGTACACGCCCGCCTATATCTTCGAGGCGCTCGGCGAACGGTTCAATCTGGACGTGGCGCACCCGGCTGTCACTCATCCGATCACGCCGTGCGGCGTTTGGTATGACGATCACGGTCTCTATCGGGACTGGATAGGCTTCGTATGGATGAACCCGCCGTTTGGCGGTCGTAATTCCCTAGAGCGGTGGCTTCGTCGGTTCTTCGATCACGGTAACGGGATCGCGCTGACGCCGGATCGCACGTCGGCACCGTGGTTCCGAGAAGCGTGGGGGCGCGCAGACCTAGCCTTGTTTACGCCAAAGGTGCGATTCATCCGCCCCAATGGCTCGACCGGGGATTCGCCTTCCAATGGCACAACCCTTTGGGCGTCTGGAGCCAGAGCCGTTGAGGCTCTGCGACGCGCCCGCTCTCTCGGCATCCTCGCGAAACCGGAAAGACTATGACCGACCTCACTCCTCGCCAAGCGTCCCTCGTGTCGTTGTTCGCCGAGCCCTGCGCCGACGTCAGCATCGAGATCCTCTTCCGCGAGTTCTTCGACCGCGCGCCCGAGCCCCACATGGAGCGCCGCGCGATGCAGCAACAGCTCGGGCCGTATATCAAGGCGATCAACGATCGCGGCGGCCCGGTCCGGATCATCCCCGGCGTCGCGCGCGGCACCTATCGCCTGATCCGGAACTGACCTCGTGGCGATGGTCGACCATGCGCTCGCGCTGGCCGCGCGGGGGATACCGGTCTTCCCCCTCGTCAAGGGGGGCACGACGCCCCGCGACAAGGGCTTCTACAATTTCGCGACCACCGACCCCGACAAGGTGCGCCAGCTTTGGGGTTCGGGGGAATGGAACGTAGGCGTCTCGACCGGCAACGGGCTGGTCGGCGTCGACGTCGATGTAAAAGGAGGCAAGGATGGATTGGCTTCGTTCGATCTGGCAGGCTTTTCTGCTGAAACGTTTACAGTCGTCACTCGCTCGGGCGGGTTTCACTATTATTATCGGACGAGCACCGACGTCCGCAATGCCGCAGATATGCTTGGACCCGGGTCGGGACTGGACGTTCGGGGGCATCACGGCTTCCTTGTCGGCCCCGGGTCCGTCACAGAGTCGGGGAGTTATCGAATTGAACGTGAAGCTCCAGTCTTACCTTTAGAGGGCCCTTGCCTCTCCCTCCTCAAGACCACGCACAGGGCCCGTACGCGCCGCCAAGACGTCCCCGACGACGAGGCGGCTAGGGTAGCGGCGTCCGCCTATCTGATCGAGGCTCCTGCGGCCGTACAGGGCCAGTCCGGAGACGCGACGACCTTCAAGGTGGCGTGCGCGGTGCGCGACTGCGGTGTCGGCCCCGACACCTGCCTCGACCTCATGCTCGACGAGTGGAATTTCCGCTGTGTGCCCCAATGGGAGCCCGAAGCCTTGGAGCAGAAGGTCTTGAACGCCTACGCCTACGCGTCGGGGAGCGGGGTCGAGCAGTATCCGGATGGCCCGGGGCCGATCGACATCATCCCGCCGACCGGCGCCGAAGGGCGTGCCTGGTATCGCCATGGCGACCCGTGGATATCGAACCATCGTTGGCTGATCTACAAGACCCTCCCCGCCGTGGGCGTCGCGCTGCTCGTCGGTCCGTCAGGATCGGGCAAGTCCTTCCTTTCGACCTATCTTTCCGAGTGCGTTGCCACGGGGCAGGACTTCTTCGGTAACGAGGTCGAGGAGCGTGGCGGGTCGATCATCCTCGCCGGCGAGGCCTTCACGTCGCTCGCGCCCCGGTTGAGCACGCTCGGGGGCGGCAAGCCGCTACCGATCAGCGCGACGCCCGTCGACCTGCTCCGCGACGCCGGCAACTGGCATCGGATCATCCAGGCGATCGATCTGGAGCGCGCCTACATATTGGGCCAGCACGCTATGCCGGTCCGCATCATCACCGTGGACACCGTACCGGCCGCCGGCCTGCTCGAGGACGAGAACGACAACGTCGAGGTGACGGCGATGATGAAGATGAAGCTCGCCAAGCTCGCCGAAGCCTACCAGTGCCTCGTCATCGCCCTTGTGCATCCGCCCAAGAGCGGCGGCCCCGACCCGCGCGGCGGCGGCGCCTTCCGGGGCTCGGCGGATTATGTCCTGCACGTCGACCGGGTCGGCAAGGCCAAGGCGCGGCGGCTGGAGATCACCAAGTCGCGTGACGACAGCGAGCGCGTGCTCGGCGGCTTCACGCTGCGCGTCGTCGAGGTCGGCCGGGACCATAAGGACCGGGCGATCGAGACCTGCGTCGTCGAGGCGTCGACGGAGGCGCCTCGGGGGCGAGCGCCGGCGGGGTATGAAACCTTCATGGGCATCGTCATGTCCTGCGTCACCGACACGCGGGCAAGTCTTCGCATCCATGTCGGAGACGACTATACCGACGAGCAATTCGAGAAGCTCTACGCCTACGGTTTGGGCATCGACTATCAGGAGGACGACCATGGCATCATCTCTCGTACCCCCCTCAACCTTGAAGCCTGATCCCGACGGCGTAACGCTGATCGCGGACTTCGAGCAGTATTGCGGGCGTGCCTACAAGCCGATCCCGACCGACCCCTGGACCATCGGCTACGGCTATACAGGCCCCGACGTGCACCCCGGGCTGGTGTGGACGCCGGCCTATGCCTGGACCCGTCTTCTCTCCCGGGTCAACGATGCGGCGGACAGCGTGCGCGCGCTGCTCACCGGGCCGACGTCGCAGGCGCAGTTCGACGCGCTGGTGTCGCTCGGCTACAATGTCGGCGCGGGCGCGCTGCACGGGTCCGACATCCTCGCCATGCACAACCGGGGCTTGTGGAGCCACGCCGCGTCGCAGTTCCCCTTGTGGGACCATAGTGGGGGGCACGTCGTCAACGGTCTGCTCGCGCGCCGTATCAAGGAGCAGACACTCTATCTTTCCGGGAGCCCGACATGACCGACACCGTCTTCAAGCTGCGCGCGGTCGACCCGCCGAAGGATGCGCCAACGCTGACCGACCAGCTTCGCATCCTCGCCAACGCGATCGAGGAAGGCGGCGACGCTCCCGATACCCTGCTCGTCATCACGCTCGGGGCGAAGGACGGCTTCACCTTCCTCGGGCACTCGACGATCGGCGCCGACCCCGGACCGTTCGCCCACATCGGCGTCCTCGAAGCGGTGAAGAAGTCTATCCTTGGTGGGTGAGCACGCGTCGGGTCGTCTTGATGTCGTCGAGGATCGACCCGAGCTTGTCCGCGGACTTCTTCTTCATGGCGCTGGAGTCGACGCGCATCGCGGCGGTCATCATGCTCGACATGACCTGCTGCTTGGCGACCATGACCCGGATGAAATTGGCGTCGTCCTTGTCGAGGTCCATGTCCATGACCTGCTTGGCGAAGGCGAACACCTGATCGAGGATCGCGTTGAACTGCTCGGGGCGTTCGCCCTTTAGAAGGTCAAACCGGTCGCGAAGCCCATCGCCTGCAAGACCGGGATCTGCTCCTTCAAGCGGCTCCCGATGTCGTTGCGCCAGAAAGGGCTGTTCGGCATCTCGATCGTGTTCAGTATTCGATACGCGCGTGATCGCGCCCGTCGCACGGTCTCGCCTGTACCCGATGCCACCAGAACGTAGTCGCCCGCCGTCACCACGCATGGAACCGTCACCACCTTCCCGTCTATATCGTGGGGCGCCTCGCCCGCCATCACCTCGCAGAAGTGGACGTTGTGCTCCATCGGCGGCTTGATACCGTAGATCGGGATGCCGGTCACCTCCTTCAACGTGAACTTGGAGAAGGGGAAATCGGGGATCGCCATCACCACGCCGATCGCGACGCTATCCATCTCGAAGGGGTTGCTGTCGACGCCGTCGGCAAGGTCGCGCAACCATTCCGCCGGGTCGCCCGCGAGGAGCGCCTGCTGGATGTTGAAGGTCGGCCAGCCGGGGCGCATGGTGAACTCCAGCGGCCACGGCGTTCCATCCTCGTCGATGATGCAGTTGACATCGCAGTAGCCGACGTACCCGATCTTCTGGAGGTGCTTCTCCATGGGCTTCAATACCAGGTCGGCCAGCTTCGACACCGCCACCACGCGGACGACTGTACCCATCTCGCCGGTCGCCGGGCCGGTATCACCTGCCATGAGCTTCTTGAATTCCCAATTCTCATGCCAGCCCCTGTTGAACCCGTGCGGACCGAACCACCCGCCGACGGCCATCTCAACGCCCTTGACCCGCTCCTGGAGGATGAAGGCACCCTTGTGGCGCTTGGCGCGCTTCCACCGCTCCAGCATATAGACCATGTCGGCCGCGCTCTTGGCGACGTAGGTCAAGGACTTGTCCGGCTCGTCGCCGCAGGGCTTCGAGACGAAAGCGCGGCCCTCGCGCTTCACATAGGCGATCGCGTCGTCGTAGCGGCTGAACTCCTTATAGTCCGCGACCTTGAGCCCCGCCTTCTTCATGATCGCCTGCCCA
>Ga0302314_10001581_pt1 | contig 42530 bp, 40 predicted proteins | sample III_Palsa_N2_3_FD_200533 | JGI IMG/M metagenome (GOLD analysis project Ga0302314, IMG submission 200533) | Peat permafrost microbial communities from Stordalen Mire near Abisko, Sweden - III_Palsa_N2_3 | ecosystem: Environmental > Terrestrial > Soil > Palsa > Peat permafrost | place: Sweden... | reverse complement strand
CGCCGTCGAGCGTTCGGGCCTGTCCGGTCTGGCCGAAGGCCAGAAGGTCTCGTTCGACCTGCAGAAGGGCCGCAGCGGTAAGACCGAAGCGACCAATCTGAAGACCGTTTGATTTTAGAAGGAATAGTCCCGCTTTGGCCAAGGAAGATCTCGTCGAATTCGAAGGTGTCGTCAGCGAAGTCCTGCCGGACGCCCGTTTTCGTGTCGCCTTGGAAAGTGGGCATGAGGTGTTGGCTTACACCTCGGGCCGTATGAAAAAGAATCGCATCCGCATTCTGGCGGGCGATCGGGTCACCGTAGAGATGACCCCTTACGACCTCACCAAGGGGCGCATCAATTTCCGTCACCGGGATGATCGCGCGTCTCAGCCGGCAATGCAGCGGGGCGGTCCGCCCCGTCGCCCCCGTTAAGCCTGCGCGGCGTTTGAGCGAACGCCGCGGGCTACGTAGAAGATCAAGAAAGGTCTTCGGGCTTTTCTTGATCGCAGGGCCGCTTCCCGCCCGTATCCCAAGGGAAAACCTGATATTTTTAACGGCCGCTGTTTGGGCAATTGTGACCCGGCGGCCGTCTTTCATGAGAGATTTACTATGACTAGTTTCACCGATCTCGGCCTTATGGCGCCGATCTGCCAAGCAGTGGCTGCCGAAGGCTACGAGACCGCCACCCCGATCCAGGAGCAGGCGATCCCGGTCGTGCTGTCGGGCCAGGATGTTCTGGGCCTCGCCCAGACCGGCACCGGCAAGACCGCCGCTTTTTCGCTTCCGATCCTGCACCGTCTGGCCGAGTCCAAGAAGCGCCCCGGCCCGAAAAAGGTACGCTGCCTGGTGCTGACGCCGACCCGCGAACTGGCGGTTCAGGTCGGCGCCTCCTTCGCCACCTATGGCGTGCATCTGCGCTTCAAGCGCACCGTCATCACCGGCGGCGTCGGCTTCACCCCGCAGATGAACGCGCTGGCCGGGGGCTTGGACATCGTCGTCGCCACCCCGGGCCGTCTGCTCGATCTGGCCACCCGCGGCTATGCTCAGCTCGACCAGGTCGAATGCTTCGTCCTCGACGAGGCCGACCGCATGTTCGACATGGGCTTCATCAACGACATCAAGAAGATCATCGCCATGCTCCCCAAGGAGCGGCTCAATCTTCTGTTCTCCGCCACCATGCCGCCGGCCGTCGCTCAGCTGGCCGAGCAGACCCTGCGCAACCATAAGCGCATCGAGGTCTCTCCGACCTCCTCGACGGTCGAGCGCATCGAGCAGAAGGTGATGTTCGTCCAGAAGGACAAGAAGAAGGACCTGTTGGTGTCGGTGCTCAATGAGCAGAACATCAACCGCGTCATCATCTTCACCCGTACCAAGCATGGCGCCAACCGCCTGGCCGAGCAGCTCGGCAAGAGCGGAATCACCGCCGAGGCGATCCATGGCAACAAGTCGCAGGGGGCGCGTCAGCGCGCTCTGTCCGAGTTCCAGACCGGCAAGGTGCGCGCCCTGGTCGCGACCGACATCGCGGCGCGCGGCATCGACGTCGAGGGCGTTAGCCACGTCGTCAATTACGAGCTGCCGAACGAGCCCGAGAGCTACGTCCACCGCATCGGCCGCACCGCGCGCGCCGGCGCCGAAGGTGTGGCTCTGTCCTTCTGCGAGCTCGAGGAAGTCCCCTATCTGCGCGCCATCGAGAAGGTGATCCAGCAGACCGTGCCGGGCGACGACACTCACAATTTCCATGACGCCTCCATCGCCGAGCAGCGCAATTCGCCGCATATCAAGGCGCCCAAGCTTCAGCGCGGCGGCAATAAGGGTGGCCAAGGCCAGGGCCAGAGCCGCAACCATGGCGGTGGCCAGCAGCGCCAGGGTCAGGGCCATGGCCAGGGCCGTACTACCGGCGCTGGCGCCGCTGCCCAGCACGGCCGCGGCCGTGGCGGCCAGGGTGGCCGTGCGCGGACGACGCGCGCCGCCTAAATGGTGGAGCCGGCCCCGCGTCATCGCCTCCATGTCGAGGCGGATCTGGCGGCTGGCGCCGACATAGTCGTGACGGAGCAGCAGGCGCATTACCTGCTGCACGTCATGCGCTTTCCGCTTGGCGGCGAGATTGCCCTGTTCAATGGCCGTGACGGCGAATGGCGGGGTATTCTGGCCGAATCCGGCAAGAAGAAAGCCCGCCTGACCGTCGCCGATCAACTGCGCCCGCAATCCCCCGAACCCGATCTCTGGTTGTTGTTCGCCGCAGTTAAGCGCGCCCGCATCGATTTCATCGTCGAGAAGGCCACCGAGCTGGGCGTTTCCGTGCTGCAGCCGGTTTTCACCGAGCGTACGGTGATGAGCCGCGTCGGCGAGGACCGCCTGACATCCATTGCGATCGAGGCGGCGGAACAGTGCGAAAGACTGACGGTGCCCGAGCTGCGCACCCCCTTGTCTTTGCACGCCGCGCTCACCAAATGGCCGGAGGGACGCATTCTCTTGTTGATGGATGAAACCGGCGCCGGGCGGCCAATCGCCGAGGCGCTGGCCGAGCTTCCGCCGGGACCGGCAGCCTTGCTGATCGGACCGGAGGGCGGCTTTGCGAAATCTGAACTTGACGGTTTTTCGCGTCTCACGTTTGCTGTCCGCGTCGGACTGGGGCCCCGCATCCTGCGGGCCGACACGGCCGCCATCGCCGCTTTGTCCTGCTATCAGGCCATAAGGGGCGATTGGCGCGATCCTTCCCGCTAGTTCCCTCATTTCTTTCTGGAGCCCTCGTCCGCATGTCCGCGCCGGCCAAATCGAACGTCGAGCCCATCCACTCCAAGGCCCAACTGGTCGAGTATATCGCCGGCGGCTCCAAGCCGCCCGAGGATTGGCGGATCGGCACCGAGCATGAGAAGTTCGTCTTCCACACTGCCGACAACACCCCTGTTGCCTATGAGGGCGAGAACGGCATCCGCGCTCTCCTGCAGGGCCTGACCGAATTCGGCTGGGAGCCGATCGAGGAGAATGGCAACCTCATCGCCCTGACCCAGAACGGCGCCAACATCACGCTGGAGCCGGGCGGGCAGTTCGAGCTGTCGGGCGCGCCCTTGATCGACGTGCATCATACCTGCCGCGAGACCAACGAGCATCTGGCCCAGGTCAAGGCGATCGGGCAGAAGTTGGGCGTCGGTTTCCTGGGGCTTGGCTTCAATCCGAAATGGAAGCGTGAGGACATCCCGTGGATGCCCAAGGGCCGCTACGCCATCATGCGCCGCTACATGCCGCTGCGGGGCAATCTCGGGCTCGACATGATGCTGCGGACTTGTACCGTGCAGGTCAATCTCGACTTCGCCTCCGAAGCTGACATGGTCAAGAAGTACCGTACCGCGCTCGCTCTGCAGCCGATCGCCACGGCGCTGTGGGCCAATTCGCCCTTCGTCGACGGCAAGCCCTCGGGTTTCCAGACCTTCCGCGCCAATATCTGGACCGACACCGACCCCGATCGCACCGGCCTGCTGCCCTTCGTCTTCGAGGATGGCATGAGCTTCGAGCGTCACGTCGATTACGTCTTGGACGTTCCGATGTATTTCGTCTATCGCGACGGCACTTATATCGATGTGGCCGGCTCCTCCTTCCGCGATTTCATGGAAGGAAAGCTGGCGGCGCTGCCAGGCGAGCTGCCGACCATGGGGGATTGGGCGGATCATCTGACCACCATCTTTCCCGAAGTGCGCCTCAAGCGTTATATCGAGATGCGCGGCGCCGACGGCGGTCCGTGGCGTCGCCTGTGCGCGCTGCCGGCCTATTGGGTCGGCCTCCTCTACGACACGGTGGCGCTCGACGCCGCCTGGGATCTGGTCAAGGGCTGGACCATGGAGGAGCGAGCGTCCCTGCGCGCCAATGTGCCCCGTCTCGGCCTCAAGGCGCCGTTCCGCCAAGGCACGGTTCAGGACATCGCCCGCGAAACCCTGAAGATCGCCCGCGACGGCCTCGACCGCCGCTCGCACCGGGATTCTTACGGCCGTACGGAATCGATCTTTCTCGAGACCCTCGACCGCTCGGCGGAATCGGGCCTGACCCCGGCCGACGAGATGCTGGCCGATTTCGCCGGCCGCTGGGGCGGCGATATCGACGAAGTGTATCGGGATCATTGCTACTAGGGCTCCAGCGTCGATGAGCGCCGTGGCCTAATTCCCGCCCGCTCTGTCCCCGCGCTGAAACTTGTTTCAGCGCGGGGACAGAGCGGAACAGGGTGCGCGAGGGGGAGTCCCCTCGCCGGCCGTCAGGCAAACATCAAGACTCGTTTAGGCGCCTCAGCGTTCCAGGACAATTGTTTGACGTCCAAACAATTGTCTTCTAACCTCGATCCGTGGAAGATCTGACCCCGCAAGAGCGCGCGATCCTCGAGCGGATCGTCGCCGACCCCTTCATCGAGCAGCAGGATCTCGCCGCTGCCCTCGGGCTCAGCCGCTCGACCATCGCTAATTACATCACCCAATTAGTGCAGAAAGGCCATCTGCTCGGCCGCGCCTACGTGGTGGCGGAAAGGAAGCGAATCGTCTGTTTCGGCGGCGCCGTGATGGACCGCAAATATCACGCCATCGAACCGCTGATCGCCGGCACCTCGAACCCCGCCACCAGCGTGCGCGCCTATGGCGGTGTGGCCCGCAACGTCGCTGAGAATCTGGCCCGTCTCGATGTGCCGACCACCTTGGTCTCAGCGGTCGGCGACGATGAAAGCGGCCGCGGCCTGATGCGCGCCCTGCAATTGCTCGGCGTCGATGTCAGCGGCATCTCGATCAGCGCCGCCCACGGTACCGCCGAATATGCCGCCGTGCTGCAGCCCGACAACGCCCTGGCCTTCGGCATCGCCGACATGGCGGTGTTCGAGACCCTGACCGTGGACAAGCTCAATGCCGATTGGCCGCTGCTGATGTCGGCCGATTGGGTGTTCGCCGATTGCAACCTGCCGGCGGAGACGATGCGCGAGCTGGTCGCCCGTGGCGCCGGCAGTCGCTTCAAACTGGCTGTCGACGCCGTTTCGGTGCACAAGGTGATGCGCCTGCCGGCCGATCTCGGCGGGATATCGGCCCTGTTCGTCAATGTGGACGAGGCGGCCGGGTATCTGGGCGGCCCGGGCTCGCCGGAAAGCCTGTTCGACGGGCTGATGGCGCGCGGCCCCGGCGCGGTGGTGATGACGCTGGGCGAAGAGGGTCTCCTGGTATCCGACGACAGGGGAAAGCCGCGCCATCGGCCCGCGCCGCCGGCCTGGGTGGTCGATGTCACCGGCGCCGGCGATTCGCTGGTGGCCGGCACGCTGTGCGGGCTGCTGCAGGGGCAGGAAATCGCCGAAGCAGTGATCCTCGGTCTGAGACTCGCCAAGTTGACCGTCGAAACCGACGGCAGCGTGCGCCAGGATCTGACACCCGGACTGCTGAAGGATCCGTCATGATCCAGCTGCGCGGAGCGGCGGGACTGGCCGTGCTGGTGCTGGTCGCCGTGATCTTCTCGGTGGACCGCCGCGCGATCCGCCCGCGCACGGTGATCGCTGCATTAATCTGCCAGATCGCCATCGGCGCGCTGGTGCTCTATCTGCCCCAGGGCGTGAGCCTGCTGGCGGCGATGGCGCGCGGTGCCGATAGGCTGCTCGGCTATGGCCAGCGCGGCAGCGACTTTCTGTTCGGCGGGCTGGTCGATGCGCGCATGAACGAGCTGTTCGGCGACAAGGCCTATATCTTCGCCCTGCGCGTCCTGCCCAATATCGTCTTCGTCTCCTCGCTGGTCGCGGTGCTCTACCATCTCGGATTAATGCAGCGCCTGGCTCAGTTGGTCGGCGCACTGTTCCGGCGGCTGCTCGACGTCTCGGCGGTGGAATCCTTTTCGGCGGTCACCACCATCTTTCTCGGCCAGAACGACCTGCCGATCGCCATCCGGCCCTATCTCCGCCATATGAGCCGCGCCGAACTGATGTGCGCCATGTCGAGCGGCGTCGCCTCGATCGCCGCCTCGATGCTGGCCGGCTATGCCGGACTCGGGGTGCGGCTCGATTATCTGATCGCCGCCTCTTTCATGGCGATTCCCGGCGGGCTGCTCTACGCCAAGCTGCTGATGCCGACGCCGCCCGGCGAGACCGACCGCGGCCTGCCCGAGCCCGACGAGCAGGAGAAGCGCCCCTCCGGCATCATCGAGGCGGCGGCGATCGGCGCCACCAACGGCGCGCGCATTGCGTTTTCCATCGCCACCATGCTGCTGGCCTTCATCGGCTTGATCGCGCTGGCGAACGGCATTCTGTCCGGCCTGTTCGGGTTGATTGGTTTACAGGGCATAACGATGGAAAGCCTGCTCGGTTATGTCTTCTCGCCGGTCGCCTGGTTGCTCGGCGTGCCGGAGCAGGCGGACGGGCTGGTCGGACAGCTGATCGGGCAGAAGCTGGTCTTCAACGAATTCGTCGCTTATGTCGGCCTGTCACCTTATCTGAAAGACGCAGGCGCGATTCTGCTCGACGAGCGGACCAAGGCCATTGCGTCGTTTGCCCTGTGCGGCTTCGCCAATTTCACCTCGATCGCGGTGCTGCTCGGCTGTTTCGGCGGCGCCATTCCCGAGCGCCGCGGTGAGATCGCGCAGCTGGGCTTACGCGCCGTTCTGGCTGGCACGCTCTCCAACCTGACCAGCGCCTGCATCGCCGGCTTCTTTCTCTGAGGATACGCCATGAACGATCTGCTTTCGATTTCCCCAGAAGTCGCCGACGCGCTGAGCACGAAAAAGCCTGTCGTGGCGCTCGAATCGACCATCATCACCCATGGCATGCCCTTCCCACAAAATCTCGAAATGGCCGGCAAGGTCGAGGCGACGGTGCGCGCCAAGGGCGCGGTGCCGGCGACCATCGCGTTAATGGATGGGCGTCTGGCGGTCGGCCTCGATCCGGCCGGGCTGGAACGGCTGGCGCGCGAGGGCAAGAGCGCGGCCAAGGCGTCTCGCCGCGATATGGGGCCACTGCTGGCCAAGAAGAAACTGGCCGGCACCACGGTGGCCACCACCATGCAGATCGCGGCGCTGGCCGGTATCCAGGTCTTCGCGACGGGCGGCATCGGCGGGGTGCATCGTGGCGCCGAGCAGACTTTCGATATCTCGGCTGACCTGATCGAGTTGGCCCGCACCCCGGTCGCGGTGGTGTGCGCCGGCGCAAAGTCGATCCTCGACATCGCCAAGACGCTGGAGGTGCTGGAGACGAATGGTGTTCCTGTGTTGGGCTATCGCACCGATGAATTCCCGGCCTTTTTCACGCGCACCAGCGGTTTCGGCGTCGATCACCGGATGGAGAGCGTCGAGGAGATCGCCGCGGTGATGGCCGTGCAGCGGAAACTCGGCATGACCAACGGCCTGCTGGTCGCCAACCCGATCCCCGAGGCCGATTCGCTCGACGCCGCGACCATCGAGGGGCGCATCAGTGAAGCCGTGGCTCAGGCGGAGCGGGACGGGGTGTCGGGCAAGGCCCTGACCCCTTATCTGCTGCAGCGGATCTTCGAGCTGACGGAAGGGCGCAGCCTTAAGGCGAACATCGCCCTGGTGCTGAATAACGCGGCCGTGGCGGCGGAATTGGCCGTGGCGGTCAGCCGAGGGTAAGCTCCCACATCTGCTCATAGGCTCGTTCGAGAGAACGGGCATAACGCTCGCTGTCGAACAATGGCTCGGTGTCGCGGTTCGTCGCTAGTCTTTGCTTGAGCGCTGACAGCCGCGCTGGATCTGTCGCCAGGGCCGCGGCCAGCGCTTCGTACTCGTCGAGGGACGAGGTGATCAGCTCCGGCAGTCCGATCGCGCTCAACAGGCTGGCGGCGACTCGGCCGGCGAAGGTGTCGCCCCGGCAGGTCAGGACGGGAAGCCCGGACCACAGGGCGTCGCTGGCGGTGGTGTGGGCGTTGTAGGGCAGGGTGTCGAGGAACAGATCGGCCAGGCGATGCCGGGCCAGATGCTCGGCCAGGGGCTGGCGCGGCGCGAAGACCAGGCGTTCCGGAGCGATGCCCGCCGCCGCCGTTTCGCGCCGCAGATTGGCCTTGGCCGTGGCGTTGGTTTCCTGCAGCCACAGTACGCTGCCCGGCACCTTCGCCAGCAGGCGCATCCACAGCGCGAACAGGACCGGCGTGATCTTGAAGCTGTTGTTGAAGCAGCAGAAGACAAAGCCCTGAGGTGGAAGGCCGCAAGCCTCGCGTGACGGAGTGTCCTCGGCGATCCGGCGTTGGCGGTCGTTCGGCTGATAGCTGTCCGCGAGGCGTACGACCGTCTCGTTGAAGAACCGCTCCTCGCCGGGCGGAATGACGATCGCGTCGGCAATGATGTAATCGATGAAATCCGCGCCCATCGTTCCCGGATACCCGAGAAAACTGACCTGCAGCGACGCTGGCCGGTGCGCCAGGATCCGCGTCCTGGCGCCGCGCGTATAGCCGTTGAGGTCGATCAATATGTCGATTTCGTCACGATGGATGAGGCCGGCCGCGTCGGCATGGCTCGCCGTCCTGATGTCGGCGAAGCGGTCGAAGCCACCGATCAGGCGCCGCCGCTCAGGGCTGCCGTCGTCGGGGCCGCAGGAATAGCCGATCACCTCGAAGCGCCGGCGGTCATGGCGCTCGATCAGCTCGGAGATCAGATGGGCGGTGGGATGCTGGCGGAAATCGTTCGACAGATAGCCGAGGCGGATCTTCGTGTTCCGGCGCGGAAGCCGTTTCGGGAGCGTCGGACCGGCGAGAGCTTCCGCCTGGCGCCGGGCGGCGGCGAGCTGTTGCTCCGGCGTGCTGCCTATCGAGAGAAGCGGGAACAGCGCAAGTCTCCCGCGTCCCTCGGTCACCTGCCGGAGCAGCGTCTGATGGCGGGCGGCCAGTCCGTCCCACGCGCAGACGCTTTGCTGGCAATGGATCAGGAGACTGTTGGCTTCGGTGTAATCCGGCTTGATCCGCACGGCTTCTTCATAGGCGATCAGCGCCTCGTCGACCCTATCCAGCTCATAGAGGGCGGCGCCGCGGTTGCTGTGAGTCTCGGCATGATCCGGGGTTACGCGCAGCGCGGTGCCGTAGCAGGCCAGCGCGTCTTCGAGGCGGCCCAACTCATGGAGAACGGCGCCGCGGTTATACAGCGCGCCGGTGTCGTCCGGCGCGAGGCAAAGAGCGGCCTTGCAGGACGCCATCGCTTCGTCGAAGCGGCCCAGCCCCTGCAGCGCCGCGCTACGGTTAGCGAGTGTCGGCGCGTCCTGCTTCAGGCGCAGCGCGGAGTCGTAGGCGGCCAGAGCTTCGGTCAGCCGGCCGAGCCGGTAGAGGGTGGTGCCGCGGCTAGCCAGAGTCGGGGCGTGGGCCGGCCGGATGCGAAGCGCCCAATCGTTGGCGGCGAGGGCCTCGTCGAAGCGGCCGAGATCGTTGAGGATGATCGCCCGGTTGCCTTGCGCGTCGGCATAATCCGGTGAGAGTCGCAGGGCGGCGTCGAAGGCCGCCAGCGCGGCCCCGAGATAGCCGAGCGCGCGGAGCACGGCGCCCCGGTTGGAGTGAGCTTCCGCATGGGCCGGATCGAGGCGCAGGGCGGAATCGTAAGCCGCGAGGGCTTCCTCGCGCCGGTTTTGCGCGGCCAGGGCGAGGCCGAGATTGGAATGATAGGAGGCGACGGTCGCATCGATCCCGAGCGCCAGGCCGATCAGCTGCTCGGCATCGTCCTGCCGCCCCAACTGATGGGCGATTGCCCCGAGCAGGTGCCAGGCGTCCGCGCGTCGCGAATCTTGCGCCAGGACCTCGCGATACAGTCGGGTCGCGTCGGCGAGCCTGCCGGCCTGGTGAAGCCGGACCGCCTGTTCGAGGAGAGCGCGGACGGGATCCGCGGGCGGGGTCAGTTCGCGGTGCCGCCGACGGTCAGTCCATCGATGCGGAGCGTCGGCTGGCCAACGCCGACCGGCACGCTCTGGCCGTCCTTGCCGCAGGTGCCGACGCCGTCATCGAGCGCCAGATCATTGCCGATCATCGAGACGCGGGTCAGCACGTCGGGGCCGTTGCCGATCAGGGTGGCACCCTTGACGGCGGGGCCGATCTTGCCGTTCTCGACCAGATAGGCCTCGGTCGCCGAGAAGACGAACTTGCCGCTGGTGATGTCGACCTGGCCGCCGCCGAAATTGACGGCATAGATGCCCTTCTTGACCGAGGCGATGATCTCGCCCGGATCCTTGTCGCCATTCAGCATGAAGGTGTTGGTCATGCGCGGCATCGGCTGGCTGCCATAGGATTGGCGGCGGCCGTTGCCGGTGGGCCGCACACCCATCAGGCGGGCATTGAGGCGGTCGAAGATGTAGCCCTTCAGGATACCGTCCTCGATCAGCACGGAGCGCGACGAAGCCGTGCCCTCATCGTCGATCGAGATCGAGCCGCGGCGGTCGGGCAGGGTGCCGTCATCGACCACGGTGACGCCCGGCGACGCGACGCGTTCGCCGATGCGGCCCGAGAAGGCCGAGGTGCCCTTGCGGTTGAAGTCGCCTTCCAGCCCATGACCGATGGCTTCGTGCAGCAGCACGCCGGGCCAGCCCGGCCCCAGCACCACGGTCAGGTCGCCGGCCGGAGCGTGGATGGAGTCGAGATTGAGCAGCGACTGGCGCAGCGCTTCGTCCACGGCGCCTTTCCAGGACGTCTCCTCGATCAAGCCGTCATAGGTGACGCGGCCGCCCATGCCGTGGCTGCCGGTCTCGCGGCGGCCGTCGCGCTCGGTCATGATCGACACATTGAGGCGAACCATCGGGCGGACATCGGAGGCGAACTGGCCGTCGGCGCGAATGATGCGCACGGCCTGCCAGGAGCCGAGGATCGAGGCCGACACCTGAACCACCGACGGATCCTTGGCCCGCGCATAGGCGTCGATCTTCTGGAGCAGCTCGACTTTCGTCTCGAAGGGAATAAGTCCGATGGGATTAACGTCGGTATAGAGCTGCGTGTTGGTGCCCGAAGGTCCGACCGCGGCTTCGCCGCCGCGTCCAGAGCGCACCGCCTTCACCGTGTCGGCGGCGCGTTTCAGGGCGCCTTCCGAAAATTCCGATGCATGGGCAAAGCCGGTCGCTTCGCCCGAGACGGCCCTGAGGCCGAAGCCCATGGAGGTATCGAAATTCGCCGATTTGATCTTGCCGTCATCGAGACTGATGCTCTCGGACTGGCGATATTCGAGGAACAGCTCGCCATCGTCGGCGCCGGTCAAGGCATTGGCCACCAGCGCGTTCGTGGCGTCCCGATCCAGGCCCGCGCGCTTGAAAAACAGATCTTCGGTGGTGGCGTCGTGCGACATGATGGTGCTCCAAAAACATCCTTCCGCTGGCGCGGAAGATTAGGCGTGCCCGGCTTCGCCGGACAGCATGCTGAAATCCACGCCGATTTTCGCGATGGCGCGCTCCCACTTCGTGTCGAGCCCCGCCCCGAACAGCAATTCGTCGTCGGGCTCGACGCTGAGCCAGGCATTGTCGCGGATCTCGTTGTCGAGCTGTCCCGCGCCCCAGCCGGCATAGCCCAGCGCCAACAGGCTGCGGGCCGGGCCTTCACCTTGAGCAATGGCCTTCAGCACATCGATGGTGGCGGTCAGCCCGATCTCGTCATTGACCACCAATGTGGTCTCCTGAACATAGTCGGTGGAATGCAGGACGAAGCCGCGGCCGGCCTCGACCGGGCCGCCGAAATGAATCTTGACCGGATCGCACAGCGGCGTCGGTTCGATATTCAGTTGCTCCAGCAGGTCGGGGAAGGACAGGCCGTTGAACATGCGGTTGATCACCAGCCCCATGGCGCCTTCCTTGGTGTGGGCGCATAAATAGACTACCGTCCGCGAGAAGCGCGCGTCGCGCATCTGCGGCATGGCGATCAACATTTGTCCGGCAAGGTATCCGGAGGGGTTGATGAGCGTGGACATATCCATCAGATATGCCTCTCGAGGGCTTAAAGCAAGGTTGGAGGCAGAGTGAAACGGATGGCAAAATGGTGGTCTCGCGCGGCGAGGGGATTTCTCGTCGCGCTTCTGATCGGCGTGGTATCGGCGCATATGGCGGCGGCCGAACCGGCCGCGTCTAATTGGGTGACCACCGAACAGGGCCGGATCCGTCTGGTCTCCGCCGTTTCCGCCACCGGCGATTCCGGCTCGGTACAACTCGGCCTCGAATTCGAGCTGCAGCCGGACTGGAAGATCTATTGGCGCTCGCCCGGCGACGCCGGCTATCCCCCCGCCGTCGATTGGAAGGGCTCGGACAATCTGGCCGACACGGTGATCTCCTGGCCGGCGCCGCACCGCTTCTCGATCTCGGGCCTCGAGACGATGGGCTATAAGGGCCAGGTGATCCTGCCGCTGGTCGCCCGAATCAACGATCCCAACCAGCCTTTGATCCTGCGCGCGGCGGTCGATTATCTGACCTGCGCGGTGGTCTGCGTGCCGCAACATGCCGATCTGTCGCTGTCCCTGCCGAACGGCCCCGCGACGGCGACCCCGCATGCCCATGACATCAGCCGTTTCCTGGCCGCGGTGCCGGCCGACGGTCCGCGCGTCGGCCTGTCGCTGGTATCCGCCGAGACGACCGACTCGGGCGATCTGGTGGTGACCGTGACCGCCAATCCGCCGCTGAAGGATCCCGACCTGTTCATCGAGCGCTCGGACCAGATGCAATTCACCCGTCCGCGCGTCTCTCTGTCCCAGGGTGGCAAGAAGGCGGTATTCCGCATGCGCCCGCTGGAAGGCACCGGCGAGGGCGGCCTGACCGACAGATCGGTGACCCTGACCGTGGTCGATGGCGATCGCGGCATGGAGGTCGCCACCGATCTTGCTCCCCCGCAGCCCGGCATCCGCTTCCCGCGCCTGCTGGCCATGCTGGGCGTGGCGCTGCTGGGCGGGCTGATCCTCAATCTCATGCCCTGCGTGTTGCCGGTGCTGTCGCTGAAAATCCTGGCCGTTATCAGCCATGGCGGCGGCGAGAAGCACGAGGTGCGCTCCAGCTTCCTGGCCACAGCCGCCGGCATCATCGTCTCGTTTCTGGCCCTGGCGGCGGCGACGAGCGTGGTCAAGCTGGCCGGCTCGGCGGTTGGCTGGGGCGTGCAGTTCCAGCAGCCGATATTCCTCGGCGTGATGATTGGGCTGATCACCCTGTTCGCGGCCAATCTGTTCGGCTGGTTCGAGATTCCGCTGCCCCAATTTCTCGCCGATATCGGCGCCAATGCCGGTCCCTCCAAAGGCTGGGCCGGCCATTTCGCCACCGGCGCCTTCGCCACCCTGTTGGCGACGCCCTGCTCGGCGCCGTTCCTCGGCACCGCGGTCGGCTTCGCGCTCGCCCATGGATTGCTCGAGATCTTCTCGATCTTCCTGCTGCTGGGCGTCGGCATGGCGGGGCCCTATCTCGCCGTCGCGGCCTGGCCGCAGCTGGCGCAGAAGCTGCCGCGTCCCGGCAATTGGATGCTGACCGCGCGCAAGATCCTCGGCGCCGTACTGCTGGCGACCGGGGTCTGGCTTCTGTCGGTGCTGGTGATCGTGATCGGGCTGCAGATCAGCCTGGCGGTGGCGGCTGCGATGGCCGTCGCCCTGGTGCTGCTGGGGCTGGCCCATCGCTATCCGGCCATTCCGCGCGGGCTGGTGATGGTTGCGACCCTGGCTGCCGCGGTTGGGTTGCCGATGATCGCCGACGCGCCCGCCGCCTCCGAGGACCGCCACGCCGCGGCCAAGGGGCTGTGGAAGCCGTTCGATCAGGCCGGCGTCGCTGGCGAAGTGGCGGCCGGCCATGTGGTGTTCGTCGATGTCACCGCCGAATGGTGCCTGACCTGCCAGGTCAACAAGGCGACCGTGGTCTATCGCGGCGAAGTGGCCAGGCGCCTGCATGCCCCCAATGTGGTGGCGATGCAGGCCGACTGGACGCGCCCGGACGAATCCATCGCCAATTACCTGGCGAGCTTCGGCCGCTACGCCATTCCGTTCGACGTGGTCTATGGTCCAGGCGCGCCTAATGGCGTGGTCCTGCCGGAATTGCTGACGGATGACGCCGTGTTGCAGGCGATGGATCAGGCGGCCGGCAAGCCGGCGTCCAGATCCTAATTACGGTCGGATGCCAGGCCCAGGATCACGACCTTGGCGGTCGTGACCCGGGTGGGCCAGAGAATCTCCGTCAGGCCGGTCGCGACCGCGATCTTCTGGATGCCGCCGGCCTGATAGGTGATCACGCCGCCACCGACCGCGCCGCGCAGATCGATGCCCCATAATTTCCGGCCGGTCGCCGCGTCGAGGGCATAGAAATTGCCGCCCATGTCGCCGAAGAAGACGAGGCCGCCGGCCGTCGGCGTGACGCCGCTCTGAAGGGGGTAGTTGGTCTTGACCCGCCATTTCCAGGCGCCCGTGTCGGCATCGCTGGCATAGAGCCAGCCGGCCCATTGGCCGAACGGATCCTGCTTGCCCCAGGTGTTATAGGGGTTGCGGGTATCCTCGCCCGACCAGGGCGTGCCTGACGGAGTCTGCTGGAGCTTATCCTGCGGCTGCAGGGTGGCGGTGGTGCACCAATCGACCTCGCCGACCATGATCAGGTTGGTCTGGGGATCGTAGGCCGGACCGTTCCACTCCGCCCCGCCGATCGAACCGGGACAGTAATGGACCGGCACGCCAGCCGAGAATGTCTTGTCGGCGTCCTCCACCCGGGTGACCGGCATGCGATAGAGCTGGGCGCCGGAGGCCAGGTCGAAGCCGTAAAGATGGCCGTCCTTGGGCGCCACGGACAGAATCTTGTGGCCGCCCGCCGTCTCGATCAGTGCCGGGGCGCTGGAGACATCCCAGTCATGCCAGTCCTTGGGCACGACTTTCATGTGGGCCCTGTAGGCGCCGGTCTTGGCGTCCAGCACGACCACCGAGCCGGAATAGAGATTTTCGCCTTCTCGCGGTCCTGTCGCGAAGTCCGGCGCGGGATTACCGCCTGGCACATAGAGAAGCCCGGTGTCCGGATCGAGGCTGTAGGAGGTCCAGGTCGCGCCGCCGGTGATCGGAAAATCGGGGGTGTTCTTCCAGCTCGATGTATCGAGCGGCGATTCGGCTTGAGGACCGCGGGCGACGTCGCCTTCCGCCTTCGGCACCAGATAAAATTCCCAGACGATCTTGCCCGTCTTGGCGTCCAGCGCATACATGCGGCCCTTCACGCCCTTGACGTCCCCGCCCGCATTGCCGACGAACACGAGGCCCTGCCAGGCGATCGGCGCCGCGGGAACGGATTCGCCCTTCTTCACGTCGGCGATGGTCGTCTGCCACAGCCGCTTTCCGGTGTTGAGGTCATAGGCCAGCACCCGGCCATCCTGGGTCCCGCGATAGAGAACGCCGTCCATATAGGCGGCGCCGCGATTGACGCCTTGCGGCGAGGCCGGCGTGTAATTCTCGTGCTGGCGCCAATTCTCGTGGCAGGTGCTCGGATCGATCGAGAAGATGTCGTATTCGGTGGCGGCGACCAGGGCGCCTTCCACCTCGATCAATCCCGAATTGAAGCCGGTATACTGACCCGTGTCATAGGTGCACAGCACCTGCAGGCCGCCGACATTATCCTTGTTGATCTGGCTGAGACCCGAGAACCGGTTCGACGTCAGGGTCTTATTGTAGCTCGGCCAATCGCCCTGCTCGCCGGCCGGAGCAGGACCCGCCGCTGCCGTCGCGGCTTCCGGCGTGGCCATCTCCGTGGTCAGCGTTCCCGCGGGAGCGTTCAGATAGCGAACGTAATTGACCGCCATGCCGCCAATCTGCGCGCTTTCGTCCCAATAGTGATAGACAAGTCCAGCGGCGACCAATCCGATTGCGGCGACCGCAATCAGAACGACTGACCAGATCTTCATCGTTTGCTCCTCGAGACGGGCGCAATTGGCCTCAGTGCCGGAACACTAACAGCGCGCCCATCTCGAGAAACAGCGTCGGAAACTACCCAGTCGAGTCGGTTTTACTTCCCCGTATAGCTGACCCGCCAGATCGAGCCCGACGCGTCGTCGGTGACGAGCAGCGAGCCGTCCTTGGCGACCGTGATTCCGACGGGCCGGCCCCAGACATGCTCGTTATCGACGACGAAGCCGGTCAGGAAGTCCTCGTATTCCCCGCTGGCGCGCCCGGTCTGGTGGCGCGGCACGCGGATCACCTCGTAGCCGACGCGCACCGCCTTGTTCCATGAGCCATGCTCGGAGGCGAAGATGTCGCCCTGATACTCGGCCGGGAACTGCTTGCCGTCATAGAAGGTCAGTTCCAGCGAGGCATTATGGGGCTGCAGCACCACGTCGGGGGTGATCACCTTGTCCTTCAACTCGGGATGCTTGCCCTCATGGCGGGGATCCTGATGCTTGCCCATATACCACCAGGGCCAGCCATAGAAGCCGCCCGGCTCGACATGGGTGATGTAGTCCGGCACCAGATTATCCCCCAACCCGTCGCGCTCATTGACCGAGCACCACAGCTCGCCGGTCTTGGGATCGACCGCCAGGCCCACCGCGTTGCGGATGCCATAGGCGAAGATCCGTCTGTCCTTGCCCTCGGGGGTGAATTGCAGGATGTCGGCGCGGTCCTTCTCGGCCGGGGTCACGTCGGGATCGTCGACGTTCGAGCCCGATCCCACCGAGACGAACATGGTCTTGCCGTCCTTGGAGAATTGCACGTCGCGCGAGGTGTGGCCGGTGCCGCCGGGAAGCTCGGCCAGGACCTGAACCGCGCCGCGCGCCTTCATGTCGCCGACCTGATAAGGAAAGCGCATGACCTTGTCGATGCCGGCGACATAGACCCATTGCGGCTTGTCGGCCGGATAGAAGGTGATGCCGAACGGCTTGGTCATGCCCTCGGCGAAGATATCGACCTGCTCGGGCTTGCCATCCGCGGTGATGCCGCGGAACACACGGATGCGCCCGGCATTGGTTTCGGCCACGAACACGTCGCCATTGGGGGCGGTGCGGGTCAGGCGCGGATTGGTCAGCCCTTCGGCATAGAGTTCGACCTTGAAGCCGGGCAGGGTCTTCGGCCAGGCGCCCTCGGGGCGCGGCACCACCTTGGGGCCGTTGCCGGCGGACTCGGTGGCATAGGGCTGCGGCAGGTCGGCCACCGTCACCTTGCGGATGGTGCCCGGCGATTCATAGCGGAAATCGGTGAAGGGCGGCGTGGGCGGCGGCGCATTGAAGGGAACGGCCGCCGAGCTGGCGACCGGCGCGACGGCGCTGGCGCCGGATGGTAACGTTTTCACGAAAGCGACGAGTTGACGGCGCTCGGGCTCCGGCAATTGCCCCCAGGCCGGCATGCCGTTCGAGGGCTTGCCCTGGGTGATGAAGTCGAACAGCGCCTGGTCGCTCTTCTGCTGCACGGCCGGCGTGGTCAGGGCGGGGATGTTGGCGTTGCCCTGGCCCTTCTCGCCATGACAGGCGGCGCAGTGCTCGCCGAAGGAGACGGCGCCCGGCGTTTGCGCGAAAGCCGCGGGGGCGAGGGCTACGGACAGTACTAGAAGACTGGACGATAAGGTTTTTCTGGTCATGGAAGCCTCCTTCGGCCAGCATCTTCGGACGGAATTCGTCCAAGGGGAAGATGCGATGAAGCGTGGGGCAAGAATCGTCCTATCATTGACTGTTTTGTTGGCTTCCGGCGCCCTGTCGGCTCAGGACTCGGCAAATCAACCGGCCAAAAAGCCGATCACCCACGAGACACTGTGGATGATGAAACGGGTCGGCGCCCCTGTTGTCAGTCCCGATGGCAAGCAAGTGGTGTTCCCGGTGCAAGAACCGTCCTACGACACCGACAAGGCGGTCAGCGATCTGTGGCTGGTGCCGGCCGACGGCCATGCGCCGCCGCGCCGCCTCACCAACACCAAGGCGCCGGAAGAGGGCGTCGCCTGGTCGCCGGACAGCCGCTCGATCGCCTTCTCGACCAAGCGCGAGGGCGACGAGGCCGCGCAGATCTATGTGCTCGATCTGGCCGAGGGCGGCGAGGCGCGGCGCGTCACCGATATTTCGACGGGGGCGCAGAGCCCGAAATGGCGGCCCGACGGCAAGGCCATCCTGTTCGAATCGACCGTCTATCCCGACGCCGCCGATGACGAAGCCAACAAGAAGGCCGCCGCCGACCGCAAGGCGCGCAAATATAATGTGCGCGTCTATGAGCATTTCCCGGTGCGCTATTGGAACCAATGGCTTGACGAGCGCCGCCCCACGGTGATGGTGCAGTCGCTGGAGCCGGGCGCCAAGCCGCATGACCTGCTGGCGGGCGCTTCGATGACACAGCAGGCGGGCTTCTCCGGCGCGCCGGTCGGCGAGACCGGCTATTCCCTGTCGCCGCTGTGGAGCCCGGACGGGCGCGAGGTGGTGTTCGTCGCCACCACCGAGAAGACCAATTCGGCGGCGGGCCATGTCGGATACCGCCTGTTCCGCGTGTCCGCCGATGGCGGCGAGCCGAAGCCGCTGGGCTCGGCCTCGGGCGATTATGAGAGTCCGGTCTTCTCGCCGGACGGCAAGTCCCTGTTCTTCCAATATGCGCCGCAGGACGAGGAGATCTACCACCTGACCCGCCTGCAGCGGATGGCGTGGCCGGCTGCCGCCGCGGCTCAGTCCGTGGCGCCCGATTTCGACCGCGAGACGGCGCGGTTCGCCCTGACGCCCGACAGCCGCGAGATCTATTTCCTGGCGCCGGACGCCGGCAAGGAGAAGCTCTATAAAGTGGCGGCCGGCGGCGGCAAGGCCGAGCTGGTGATCGATCCGCCGACCGGCGGCTATACCAATCTGCAGATCGCCGACAAGGCGGCGAAGACCGTGCTGATCGGCAGCTATGGCAGCTCGGTGCGGCCGTCCGAAGTCGTGCGTATCGACCCCGACAAGCATTCGCACGCCAACCTCACCGACATCGACACCGCCGTGGCCGACGCCATCGATTGGGCGCCGCCCGAGCATTTCTGGTTCGTCAGCGCCAAGGGCCGCAACATCCACAATATGATCGTTCGGCCGGCGGGCTTCGATCCGGCCAAGAAATATCCGCTGCTGGTGCTGATCCATGGCGGGGCGGCCTCGAACAATCCCGACCAGATCGGCCTGCGCTGGAACTATCACCTGCTGGCCGCGCCCGGCTATGTGTTGCTGCTGACCGACTACACAGGCTCGACCGGCTTCGGCGAGAAATTCTCCCAAGCGATCAAGCATGATCCCCTGAAGACGCCGGGCGAGGAGATCAACCAGGCGGTGGACGAGGCCGTCCGCCGCTATTCCTTCATCGACGGGGACCGCATGTGCGCGGCGGGCGCCAGCTATGGCGGCCATCTCACCTATTGGCTCGAGGCCACGACCACCCGCTTCAAATGCCTGATCAGCCATGCCGGCGAGGTTGATCTGACCACGCAATGGGGCGAAAGCGACTTCAATTACGAGCGCGAGGTCACCAATGGCGGCGCGCCGTGGGAAGGCAATCCGATCTGGCGCGAGCAGAGCCCGATCACCTATGGCGCGCAGTGGAAGACGCCGATCCTGCTCAGCGTCGGCGAGCGCGATTATCGCGTGCCGATCGGCAACACCCTGGAGGCCTGGAGCGTCCTGCAGCGCCAGAAGGTGCCGAGTCGCCTGCTGGTCTGGCCGGACGCCTGGCATTGGATCACCAAGCCCGAGGATAGCCGGCATTTCTACCAGGAGGTCCATGACTGGCTGGCGGCTTACCTGAAGCCGGCGTCCTAACGGATTAGTTAATGGTGCCGTTACAAAGGAATACCGATAGTCGGGGAAGATTTCCTCGCTGCAAAGACCCATCATGAACGACAATTTCAAGCAGGCCGTGGCCAAAGTTCCCGAAGTCACCCTGGTCTTCTGGCTGATCAAGATCGCCGCCACCACCCTGGGCGAAACCGGCGGCGACGCCGTCACCATGTCGCTGGATCTCGGCTATCTGGTCGGCACCGCCATCTTCACGGTGGTCTTCATCGCCGCGGTGGCGGCGCAGATCCGGGCGAAGCAATTCCATCCGGCGCTTTACTGGCTAACGATCATCGCCACCACCACCGTCGGCACCACCCTGGCCGATTTCGCCGACCGTTCCCTCGGCATCGGCTATGCCGGTGGTTCGGCGCTGCTGCTGGTCCTGCTGCTGGCCTCCTTCGCGCTCTGGTACAAGACCCTGGGCTCGGTCTCGATCGAGACGGTCAGCTCGCCCAAGGCCGAGGCCTTCTATTGGGTCACGATCATGTTCTCGCAGACCCTGGGGACGGCGCTGGGAGACTGGATGGCCGACGATGCAGGCTTCGGCTATCTCGGCAGCATCGTGGTGTTCGGCGGCACGCTCGCGGTTCTTGCGGCGCTGTACTTCTCCACCAAACTGTCGCGCACCGCCTTGTTCTGGGGCGCGTTTGTGCTGACCCGGCCGCTCGGCGCGGTGGTCGGCGACTTCTTCGACAAGCCGGCCGAGGAGGGGGGGCTGGAGTTGAACCGCTTCTTGGCCAGCGGCCTGCTGCTGGCGCTCATCGTCGGGCTGACGCTGGCATTTCGGCAGAAGCCGGCCTCGGAAGCGCATTGATCGTGCGCTTCGCCTTCCTCCTGCTGTTCTGTCTGTCGGCCGTCGCCGCCCTGGCCGGCGACGAGCCGCTGCGCCTCGTGTTGCACGAACATAAATTCACTCCCGAGCAGTTCGACGTGCCGGCCCATGTCAAGTTTCGGCTGCTGGTGAAGAACGACAGCGACGCGGACATCGAGTGGGAAAGCGACGAGCTCGACCGCGAGGAGGTGATCTCGCCGGGCGAGGAGCGGACGATCTATCTCGGTCCGCTCGATCCGGGCAGCTATCCGTTCTATGACGACCGCCATTCTGCCAGCAAAGGCGTTTTGATCGCTAAATGATACGGGCGGGGCCGCTCATCGCCGCGCTGCTGCTGGCGGGCGCCGCGCAGGCCGACGAGCTGCGGCTGGTCTCGCCCAACGAGATCGACTACCGGGAACTGGAGATCGAGAGCGAGAATTCGGCGGCGACCGATGGCGGGCGGGATTATTCGCTGGATCTCGGGACGGGCGTCACGCGCTGGTGGCATCTCGGCGCCGAGTTCGAATGGGAGCGAGAGGCGGGGCCCGGCAATCCCACGCGGCTCGACGGCGTCCAACTCGAAAGCCTGATCCGCCTGACCGAGCCTGGCGAGGGCTGGCTCGATGCCGGCTTCTATACTGAATATACCCGCTCGGATCTACATGGCCGCGAAACTCCCGATGATCTGCTGGTCGGCGGCGTCTTCCTCAAGGATATCGGCCGCACCACCCATACGCTGGATCTCTTTCTCGACCGGCCCTTCAGCCCCGACGAGGATGTCAGCGGCGTCCGGTTCTCCTATACCTGGCAAAGCCGCTGGAATCTGTGGCGGCAATTCGCCCCCGCCATCGAGGCCTTCGGTCAGGCCGGCCGCATCGACCGGCCCGATGGGTTCCAGGGGGGACAACTGATCGTCGGCCCGGTTGCCACCGGCACCCTCCTGCTGGGGCCGATCGGCAAGCTGCGCTACGAAGCCGGCTATTTATTTGGCGCCACCGAGGCCAGCCCGTCCGGCACGGTGCGCTGGAAGCTGGAAATGGAGATTCCGCTTTAGGCGCATTGGCTGAAGTTTTCACTAGCTCTCATTGCCCGGGTCTATTAGTTTTCGCCCGTCATTGGGGAGTAGCCGCCCTCGTTCCCAGAGGGGCCCGTATCAACAGACTTGCCGCGAGGCATGGTGCGGGCGATCCAGGATTTGGCGAGACCATTGACCGCATTGTCTCCGGGCCGGGGACGCGATGCGGTCAATGTCGTTCCGGCCTGGAGCTCTCGTCCCGATGTTCGACTCCTTTCTCGTCTCCACCGGCGTCGTCGCGCTCGCCGAAGTCGGCGACAAGACCCAGCTGTTGTCGCTGGTCTTGGCGGCCAAATATCGCAAGCCGGTTCCGATCATTCTCGGGGTGTTCGCCGCGACCCTGCTCAGCCACGCCGGCGCCGGCGGAATCGGCGCGTTGCTGTCGGATTATCTCAAGCCCGCCATCCTCAATTGGGCGGTGGTCGCCTCGTTCGCGCTGATGGCCGGCTGGATTCTGGTGCCCGACAAGCTGGACGACGCCGAGGCCGGCATTTCGAAGGGCCATTCCGGCATCTTCGTCACCGTGGCGCTAACCTTCTTCATGGCCGAGATGGGCGACAAGACCCAGATCGCCACGGTGGCCCTGGCCGCCCAGTTCCATCAATTCTTCGCGGTGGTGGCGGGCACCACGCTGGGCATGATGCTCGCCAATGTTCCGGTCGTCTTTCTCGGCCACCGCTTCGCCGATCGCCTGCCGGCCAAGGCTGTGCATGGAGTGGCGGCGCTGATTTTCGTCGTGCTGGGCGGGATCGCCTTGCGCAACGCGCTGATGACGAATTAGGGCAGCGCCTCACGCAGCACCTCGGCCAGCCGCACGCCGGCGCGCTCGATCTGACAGGTGATCACCGGATCGGCATAGCGGGCGTACGTGTCCTCCCAGCCGGCCGGGAAACCGGCGGGCAGGTTGGCGTAGATGGCGGTGGCGAGCTGGTGGCTTTGATTCGCCCAGTCGCGGGTGGCGGCGGCCATGTCATGCGTGACGCCGGCATGGACCCAGGCATCCGGCTTATCGGCGCAGGCGGCGGTGCCCAGGCCTTTGGCCGCCTCGCGGGCCGGCCCGAGATCGATCTTGTAGTTCTTGTTCGGGTCGGGATCGCGATGGGCGACCGGCAGATGGAAATGCTCGTCGATCAGGGTGCTGTCCCAGATCGTGTGCAGATTGGTCGGCTGGATCCCGCCGCGCCAGGTGAAGTGCACGTCGTTGCCGCCCTTGTCGTGATCGTCCTCGGCATGCAGGGGCTGGTGTATGTCGCCGATCAGATGGACCACGAAGGCCAGGGCGAAGCCGCGCTCCTGGTCGGATTTGCTCTTGTCGGCCAGGATGGCGACGAACTCCGGCAGCTTGGCCACGACGCAGTTCATCGCCGGCACGTGGGACTGGCCGTCATCGGAATAGTGGCAGTCGCGTTCCGCGTCATAGGCATCGGCATGCAGCGGAATATCGACGAAATGGAACTGGGTCGTCTCCGGATGGCCGGTGGCGCGATAGGAGTCGGGCGCGCTGGCGATGTCGGCGATGGTCGCGACCGGCAGGGTGCCCGTATCGACTTCATGCGCGTAGGGCAGCAGCTTCTGCAAGGACGCGATCGTCGAGGGCGAACCGGTCTTGGGATCGGACAGGACATCCATCGCTATGTCGGCGACCATCGCATGGCCGTTGGTGCCCCAAGCCTTGCCGGCCAGCGGAACACAGAGAAGTGCCGCCGCTAAAATCACGAAACGCACAATGAGATCTCCTAAAGGGGTATAATGGCACTGTCCCGTGGCCCGGGATGTTTTGCAAGAACCGAGGATTCGAGAAAGAGCCCCGCCAGGGGCCACCAAGGAGGCAAACGATGAAATTCGTCAGCCCTATATCCGTGCATGGCCGGCAAACAGCCTGGTTCTCCGCCTTGATGCTCGCCTGCCTGAGCGTGGCTATCCTGTCGAGCGTCCATATGATCGGCCTGGTCGACACGGCGGCGGAAACCCGCAAGACCTCGCTCCAGAGCGTCGAACTGCTCGACCGGCTTCAATATGACATGCTTCGCTACCGCCAGATCGAGGCGGCGCGCGCCTTGGCCATCTCCAATGGCCGAGATTTCGAGACGGCGACCTTGACGGAGTTGCGGACCAGCATCGACCAGGGTTTGCGGCAATATGACCCGCTCGTCCGCTCGACGCAGGATCGATGGCTGGCCGAGCGCTTCGCCGACACCTGGCGCATCTATCTGCTGCTCGACGCGAAATTGACGAGCTTTGCCGAGCGGAACGATTTCACCGATGCCAGTGCCTTCTATAGCGGCGAGATGCGAGGCGTCTTCAACGGGATGGCCGATCAGTTGGGGCGCGCCATCCATCTCAGGACAGAGGCGGCGCTCGATGCGGAAGACGCCAATGCCGGCCTCTATGGAAAATTGTGCGCGGTGATATTCGCAGCGTTGCTGTCGGTCGCCGGTCTGGTCGCCATTGCTAGCGGTAGAAAGCGGAAGGCGGCACCCCGAAATGCCGCCGGAACATCGCCGTGAAGGCGCTCTGACTGGCATAGCCGCAGTCGAAGGCGATGTCGATGATGCGCTCGCCGTGGGCGATGTGGCGCAGCGCCACCAGCAGCCGGGCCTGCTCGCGCCATTGCGCGAAGGTCATGCCGGTTTCCTTGACGAACAGCCGGTGCACGGTCTTGGCGGTCACCCCCAGCCTTTCCGCCCATTGGGCGACGGTGGAGGCGTCAGCGGGATATTGGGTCAGGGTTTCGCATATGCGTTTGAGCCGGGCGTCGGACGGGACCGGCAGATGCAGGCCCAGCACGTCCGACACCTTCAATTCGTCGATCAGCAGATGCATCAGCCGGGCATCGCGCCCGGCCTCCTCGTAATCGACCGGAATGCGGACGGCGGCGACGATCAGCTCGCGCAGCAGGGGGGAGACGGCGATGACGCAGGTCTTTTCCGGCAGGCCGTCGAATTGCGTGGCGTCGATATAGACGGTGCGCATCTTCACCTCGCCCGACATGCGCACGCAATGCTCGATGCCGGCCAGCAGCCAGAGCGCCCGGTTGGGTGGCACCACCCACGAGCCCGCCGAGGAATCGACAAGCATCACGCCTTCGATCGCATAGAGCAACTGGTCGCGCGGATGGGAGTGCCATCCGGTCGAACGGCCGTCGGGCCAGTCCGCCTCCATCGTCGCCATAGCGCGGCCGGCCTCGTGGAAATGCAAATGCTTGCGGAAAGGAGCCGGCTTCATGTCTCAATCTCTACAGCTTTTGTCATTATGGAGCGAGACGGACTTTCTCGGAAGTCTTAGCGTGATCCGCGAGATTTCCTATCGAGAGACGAGTTCCCATGTCGAGCACTTCAGCCGCCGCTGTTTCGGAAGCATCCCCTGCCATCGCTCCGGCCCAAGGTTTTGTCGTCAGCGTCGTCGGCGCGGTGGCGTTTTCCCATCTGCTCAATGACCTGATTCAGTCGGTGCTGCCCTCGGTCTATCCGATGCTGAAAACCCAGTTCTCGCTCAATTTCACCCAGATCGGCTGGATCTCGCTGGTCTATCAGCTCACCGCCTCGCTGCTGCAGCCCTGGGTCGGGCTCTATATGGACAAGCATCCCAAACCCTACCTGTTGCCGGCGGGGATGGGGGTGACCTTGATCGGCATGGGGCTGCTGTCGATCGCCCATACCTACCCCATGCTGCTTTGCGCCGCCTCCGTCGTCGGCGTCGGCTCATCCACCTTTCATCCGGAGGCGTCGCGCGTGGCGCGCATGGCGTCCGGCGGCCGTTTCGGCACGGCGCAATCGAGCTTTCAGGTCGGCGGCAATTCCGGCTCGGCGATCGGGCCGCTAATGGCCGCCGCCATCATCGTGCCGCGCGGGCAGGGCGCCATCGCCTGGGTCATGCTGTTCGCGCTGCTGGCGATCGGCGTGCTGGTCGGCGTGACCCGCTGGCGGGTGCGCCATGTCAAAGCCCAGGCGGTGGGCGCCGCCAAGGAGAACCATCCGAGCCTCAGCCGCGGCGAGATCCTGCGCGCCATCGTGGTCATCGCCACGCTGATGTTCGCCAAATTCGTCTATATCTCGGCCTTCACCAACTACTTCACCTTCTACCTTATCCAGCGTTTCGGCGTGTCGGTGCAGAAGGCGCAGATCTATCTGTTCATCTTTCTGGCGGCGATCGCGGTCGGCACCTTCGTCGGCGGTCCGGTCGGAGACAGGATCGGCCGCAAGGCGGTGATCTGGGTATCGTTCCTTGGCGTCGCACCCTTCGCGCTCATGCTGCCGCATGCCGATCTGCTGTGGACGGCGGTGCTCGCCATCGTGGTCGGGCTGGTGATGTCGTCCGCCTTCGCGGCGCTGGTGGTCTACGCCCAGGAGGCGGTGCCCGGCCGCGTCGGCATGATCGCGGGCATCATGTTCGGCCTGATGTTCGGCATCGGTGGCTTAGGCGCCGCGGGACTCGGCCATCTGGCCGATATCCACGGCATCGTCTGGGTCTATAATCTCTGCGCGTTCCTGCCGTTGCTGGGGCTCGCGACGGCCTTCCTGCCCGACACGAGAGCGCATCGATACAAAAGGTAGACCCAGATCAGGCGGCGTTCTGGCGCCGCGGTGACTCCGCCGGCGCGGCCTCTTCGGCCTCGTCCGTCAGTTCCTCGGCTTCGGTCCCGGCGGGCGGCTCGGTCAGATAGGCGAGGGTCGACAAGCGGGAGACCTGCAGCGCCATGAAGAAGTTCATCTGCCAAAGGCTGTCGGCGACGGTGTAGGGCTTGAACATCTGGGCGTCTCCCGCTGCGTGAGGTGAGAGAGCAACCCTAACAATGTCACAGCGGTTAAGGCTGTGACTTTTCCGGGGCATCTGTCGCTCTTCCTTTGACGATCGCATAGATCGCCGGGATCACGACCAGCGTCAGCACCGTCGACGACACCATCCCACCCACCATCGGAACAGCGATGCGCCGCATCACCTCGGAGCCGGTGCCGTTGCTCCAGAGGATGGGCAGCAGTCCGGCGGTGATCGCGGCGACCGTCATCATCTTCGGCCTGACCCGCTCCACGGCGCCGGCGATGATTGCGGCGACCAGATCGTCACGCGATAGCGCGCTTCCTTCGGCCACGCGCTGGGCGACCTTCTCGTCGAAGGCGTGGCGCAGATAGAGCAGCATGACCACGCCGGTCTCGGCCGCCACGCCCGCCAGGGCGATGAAGCCGACGGCGACGGCGACCGAGAAATTGTAGCCCAGCCCCCACATCAGCCATATGCCGCCGACCAGGGCGAAAGGCACCGACAGCATGACGATCAGGGTTTCGGTCAGGCGGCCGAAATTGAGATAGAGCAGCAACAGGATGACGAACAAGGTGGCCGGCAGCACGATCTTGAGCCTGGCTGCTGCCCGCTGCAGATATTCGTACTGACCGCTCCACTGGACCGTATAGCCGGCCGGCAGCTTGACCTCCTGGCTTACCCTGTTCGCGGCGTCCGTGACGAAGCCGCCGAGATCCCTGCCATGCAGGTCGATATAGACGTAATCGACAAGCTGGGCGTTTTCGGTGCGGATCGAAGGCGGCCCCTGGGCGATGCGGATGGCGGCGAGTTGGCCCAGCGCAATCATCGCTGCGCCGCCGCCCGGGACCGGCACCAGGACCTGCGATGCTATCGCCTGCGGATCCTGCCGCAGATCCCGGGGATAGCGCAGGATGACGCCGTAACGCTCGCGCCCCTCCACTGTCGTCGTCAGGGTTTCGCCCCCCAACGCCGTCGCCAGCACCTCCTGGACGCCGTCGATCGATAGGCCGTAACGGGCGATGGCGTCCCGGTCCGGCTCGATCTCGACGTAATGGCCGCCATCCACCCGCTCCGCGTAAACGCTGGTGGCGCCGGGCACGGTCCGCACGACGCCCTCTATCTCGGTGGAGATGCGTTCCAACTCATGCAGGTCGGGGCCGAAGACCTTGACACCCACCGGCGTGCGGATGCCGGTCGACAGCATGTCGATGCGGGCCTTGATCGGCATCGTCCACACATTGCTGACACCGGGCAAGGTGAGCGCCTTATCCATTTCGGCGATCAGCTTGTCGAGCGTCATGCCCTTGGGCCAGTCGCTTTTCGGCTTCAGATTGACCAAGGTCTCGGTCATCTCGGTCGGCGCCGGATCGGTCGCGGTCGCGGCGCGGCCGGCCTTGCCATAGACCGACTCTACTTCCGGAAAGGAGCGGATGATCCGATCCTGGGTCTGCAGCAGCTCGGCAGCCTTGGTGACCGAGAGTCCGGGCAACGATACCGGCATGAACAGCAAGGTTCCCTCGTCGAGATCCGGCGCGAATTCCGAGCCCAGCCGCATCGCGGGCCAGACGCTGGCCGCCAGCACCGCGACCGCCAGAAAGACCGATGTCACTGGGGCGCGGAGCACCAGGCGGATGATCGGACGATAAACGAAGATAAGCCCCCGATTGATCGGATTCCGCTCCTCCGGCACCAACCTGCCGCGGATGAAGAGCAGCATCAGCACCGGGACCAGGGTCACCGACAACATGGCGCCGCCGGCCATGGCGAAGGTCTTGGTGTAGGCCAGCGGCTTGAACAGCCGCCCCTCCTGGTCTTCCAGCGCGAAGACCGGCAGGAACGAGGCGACGATCACCAGCAAACTGAAGAAAAGCGACGGGCCCACCTCGATAGCCGCCGCCAGGATCGCCGGACCGCGCGGAGCGTCGGGTGGCAATCTCTCGATATGCTTGTGGGCGTTCTCGATCATCACGATGGCGGCGTCGACCATGGCGCCGAGCGCGATGGCGATTCCGCCCAGGCTCATGATGTTGGAGCCGATCCCGAGCGCATGCATTCCGGCGAAAGAGATCAGTATGCCGAGCGGCAGGGTGACGATCGCCACCAGCGCGCTGCGCGCATGCAGCAGGAACAGGATGCAGACCAGCGAGACGATCAGGCTTTCCTCGATCAGCGTATGTTCGAGATTGGCGATGGCCCTGCCAATCAAGTCCGACCGGTCATAGACGGTGCGGATCGAGACGCCGTCGGGCAGGCTCGGCGCCAGGTCGGAAATGCGCTGTTTTACGCTGCGAATGCTGGAAAGCGCGTCGGCACCGTCCCGCTTCAACGCGATGCCGCCGACGGCTTCTCCCGTGCCGTCGAGTTCGGCGATACCCCGCCGCTCGTCCGGCCCGAGTTCGACATGGGCCACGTCCTTCAGCAGGACCGGCGTGCCGTTCGGGATGTCAGCCTTGACCGCGATCTTCTCCAGATCCCCGATTCCGCGCAGATACCCTCGTCCCCGAACCATATATTCGGTTTCGCTCATCTCGATGGTGCGGCCGCCGACCTCGCGATTGCCGCCCCGCACCGCATCGGCGACCTGGGACAGCGACACGCCATAGGCTTGCAATTTTCGCGGATCGACGACGACCTGATATTGCCGTTCGAACCCGCCGACCGACGCCACTTCGGCAATGCCATCGGCTTTGGCGAGCTGGAAGCGGATCAGCCAGTCCTGCAGGCTGCGCAGCTCGGCGAGAGTCCGCTGGGCGCCGATCACGGCATATTGGTAAACCCAGCCGACGCCCGAGGCATCCGGGCCGAGAGAGGGAGATATCCCGGGCGGCAGTCGCTTGGCGGCGAAATTGAGGGATTCCAGCACGCGCGAGCGCGCCCAATAGAGGTCGGTGCCGTCGTCGAACACGATATAGACGAAGCTGACGCCGAAATTGGAAAAGCCGCGGACAACCTTGGAATGGGGCACCGTCAGCATCGCGCTGGTCAGAGGATAGGTGACCAGGTCCTCCACCACCTGGGGGGCCTGACCGGGATAGTCGGTATAGACGATGACCTGGGTGTCCGAGAGATCGGGGAGCGCGTCGAGCGGCGTGTTCAAGACGGCCCAGACGCCCGCGGCGGCGGCGAACAGGGTCAGCATGCCGACCAGAACGGCATTGCGCGCGGAAAACGCGATAAGGCGCGCGATCATCGGGCGTCTCCCTTGTCGGCGGTGCTGATGGCTTGGAGCGCGGATTTGAGGTTGCTCTCCGCGTCGATGAGGAAATTGGCCGAGGTCACGACATGCTCGCCGTCAACGAGACCGTCCAGAATTTGGACTCTGCCGTCGCCGTGGGTGCCGACCTTGACCGCGCGCGGGGTAAATCGGCCTTCCCCAGTCGCGACCAGGACGACCTGCCTTATACCGCCGTCGATGACCGCGGAGTCGGGAACGGTCAGGACCGTCTCGGTGGTTGGAATCGCGGATGTCTTGATGGTGGCGTTGGCGAACATTTCGGCCCGCAGCGCCAGATCGCGATTCGGGATGACGACCCGAACCCGCGCCGTTCGCGTGTCCGAGGCCAGCACCGGATAGATGAAATCGACGGTTCCATCGAAGGTACGGCCGGGAAACGCGGTGAAGGTCGCCGTGACGGCCTGGCCGGGATGAACCAGGCCAAGCTCCGCTTCCTGGATATCGGCGATCATCCACACCGACGACAGATCGGCCAGGCGATAGAGCGGATCGCCCGCCGCTACTCGCATTCCCTCGATGGCCGGCTTGTCGGTGACCACGCCATCCTTGGAGGCGCGCACGGCGATTCGCCGCGAGGCCTGCCCCGTCCGGCGCAACCGGTCGACCTCGTCGACGGGGACATCCAGGGCGCGGAGCCGCTGGACGGATGCTTCCCGTAAGGCGGTCCCATCGCCGTGAGCCGAGCCGGGGTGGCCATCCTGTTCAAGTCCGGCGGCAACGAGATATTCCTGCTCGGCGGCGGCCACGTCAGGGGCGTAGACCCATGCCAGAACCTGGCCGCGCCTCACCGCTTCTCCGGTCGCGGCCACGTCCAGCTTCTCGATCCACCCCTCGGCGCGGGTCGTCACGGTCGCGAGCCGGCGTTCGTCGAACTTCACCACGCCCGTCGCGCGGACGGTGGTGATCAAAGGGGCGCGGCTTTCCACCGGCGCCGTGCGGACACCCAGAATCTGCATCCGGCCGGGACTGATGGTGACGGTACCCGGGTCCTGCGTATCCTTTGCATGAACCGGGATATAGGCCATCCCCATGACGTCATTCTTGGGCACCGGCGAGGTGTCCGCCAGCCCCATGGGATTGCGGTAATATAGGACCCGATCATCATCGGCACCGGGCGCTGGTGGCGCCATACTTTGCATGATTGGCTCGGCCCCATGGGGAGCGTGGCCGACCCAATAGCCGGTGCCCCCGGCGACAACAGCGCTGCAGATGGCGGCGATAACGGCGCGGTTCATAATTTGCCTCCGATCAGGCGTTCGATCGCCGCCAGGGCGATCTGTTCATCGAGGTCGATCTGCAGGCGCTTGATCCGCAAATCGTGAAGGTGATGCATGGCGTCGATGGTGGCGGCGAAGGAGCCGGTGCCCTGGCTGTAGGCGGCGGTGGCGGACCGCAGCATGGTCGTCATTTCCGGCTGCGCGTCGTCGTCGATCAAGGTCGCGGTTCTGCGCGCCGCGTCGAGCCGGGCGATGGCCTCGCCGAGAGCGGCTTGAATGTCGTAAAGCACCGCGTCTTGGCGCTCGCGCGCCGCGCCGAGTTGAGCCTCCGCCGCCTTCTGGTCGGACGCTTCCCGTCCCCATCCCAAAGGAATGTTGATGCCGATGGCCGCGGTGAAGCCGGGCGAACGATTGTTGGTCTGGATCAGCGGGCCGGCGCCGACGGTGAGGTCCGGATACCAGGCCTTGTCGGCCAGGGTGCTGCGCCGTTCCGCCGCCGAGACTTCCGCGCCGCTTGCCATCAGGGCGGGATTATGGGCGCGGGCTTTGTCGAGCAGGTTTTCGATATCCGGGCCGGCGTCGGGCAAAGGTCTGGCCTCGACCGAAGCCGGGATCGGAGCTCCCGGCGCCTGGGCGGTCAGGGCAAGCAGCAGGGACCAGGCGACGGCGCGCTCGCCCTCCAGCCTGACGATCTCCTCCTTCGCCGCGGTCTCCTCGGTGATGGCCTGGAGAATTGCCGGCTGATCGCCACGCCCGGCGCCATAGCGGGCCTTGGCGGCCTCCCTCATGCCATGGGAGAGAGCCGCCACCTCGTGATTTACGGCGATAGCCTGATTGGCCATGGTTAGCCGGGCGAAGGCCACCTTGATGCGTTCATCGAGATCGTCGCGCGCAGCCTGTTCATGTCCTCGCGCGGCGTCGAGTTCGGACAAGGCCGCCGCGCGGCGAAGATCCCGCTTCCCCCACAGGGGAAAGGCCTGGCTCACCATCACGGCATGGCCGCTGAAGGTGCCGGGGTCGCGGTAGAACTGGTAGTTGTCCGCAAGCGTCGGATCGTCGAGAGCGTCCGCGCCTTCGGCCTTTGCCGCCGCTGCCGCGGTTTCCAGGGCGGAGGCCAGGAGAGACGAGCTGAGCCGGTGGCCAGCCGCCAACAGATCCTCGACAGTCAGAGTTTGCGCGGCCGCGCTTTTCGCTCCGGCCGCAATCAGCAGCAGGAGACATGCGGCGCACAGCATCCGCCATCGCGGACGAGTCTCGTCCGCCAGCGCGCGATACGACATGGATCAAAATCCTTCCCAGCCCGGCGGACAGGCCGCGGGCGCCTAAACCAATCAGCGAATTTTGCGGATCAGATGGCTTTGGGAGGGAAGAGGGCAGGCTCCGACAAACGCCCTCGCAGGGCGCTGGGAGCGTCTTGATAAGAGACGGAGATGTATCCGAGGAGGGCGGCCGATCCGGTGGACTGCAGAGCAGCACCGGTCAGGCTGTCGCAACACATCATCATCTTGGCGCAATCGGAGGAGGTCATCTTGCACGGACCGGATTTCGAGGCCGGGCACGGCATATGCATCTTCATCGCCGGACAATCGTCATTAACCGTCTCAGCCGCCCCCCCGGCTTGCGCCGCGACAGCCGCCACCGGCGACGCCATCGCACCACTCAGGATGGCGAAGGCGGCCAGGACGAACATCAGGCGCGTGACGAGATGGAACGACATGACGGGAAAGTTATGTGAGGAGGGTATTTTTTTCAAGATGCCGCCGCCGCCGAAAAGACCGAAGGCTTATTCGTTCTCCTGGCTCATGGCTATCTTCGCGAGTTCCGTGGCTTTTCGCTTGGCCTCGGAGTCTATGCGCTCGCTGTAGCGATCGACCATGTAGTCCGTCCGGTCGCGCATTAGCAGCGTGAACTTGACCAACTCTTCCATCACATCGACCACGCGGTCGTAATAGGAGGAAGGCTTCATCCGACCTTCGCCGTCGAATTCCTGGAAGGCCTTTGCCACAGAGGACTGATTTGGGATGGTCACCATCCGCATCCAGCGGCCGAGCAGACGCATGGCATTGACCGCGTTGAAGGATTGTGACCCGCCGCTGACCTGCATCAGGGCCAGGGCGCGGCCCTGGGTCGGGCGAATGCTGCCGATTTCGAGAGGAAGCCAGTCGATCTGGCTTTTCATGACGCCGGTCATCGCTCCATGTCGCTCCGGCGAGCACCAGACTTGGCCTTCGGACCAGATCGACAACTCCCGCAATTCGGCGACTTTAGGGTGGTTGGGCGGCGCGCCATCTGGCAGCGGCAGACCGGCCGGATCGTAGATCCTGGGCTCGCATCCGAAATGCTCCAGCAGGCGAGCGGCTTCCTGCGTCAGGAAGCGGCTGTATGAGCGCTCCCGCAGCGAGCCGTAGAGAAGCAAGATGCGCGGCGGATGCGTGGAGATTCGGGGCGGCGCCAGTTTGTCCAAGGTCGGGACATCGAGCTGGTTGGCGTCGACATTGGGAAGGGCATCGATCGTCATGACGGTTTCGCTGTTCGAACTGTCCAAGGGGAAAATCAGGGAAAAATTCGTTCGCCGTGCTCGCCCACGACCTTCTCACCATCTTCCTTGGTGAAGGCGCCGCGCTGCGGATCCGACAGAATGTCCAGGACGCGCTCGGACGGCCGGCAGAGCAGAATGCCCAGCGGGGTGATGACGATAGGCCGATTGATCAAGATCGGGTGGGCCATCATGGCGTCGAGACGCTGATCGTCGGTCAGAGCCGGGTTGTCGAGCGCAAGCTCGGCATAAGGCGTACCCTTCTGCCGGAGCAGATCGCGCACGGGGATATCCATCCTCCCAATCAGCTCGACCAGCTTTTCGCGAGTTGGCGGCGTTTTCAGATATTCGATGACCTCCGGCTCGATCCCGGAATTACGGATCAGGGCCAAGGTGTTGCGAGAGGTGCCGCAGTCGGGATTGTGGTAGATCGTGACCCTGGTCATGTCGGAACGTCCTGTTTGAATAGCCAGCCGAAGAACGGTGCCGCGACGGCGACGGCGGCGAGCTGACCGAGGATGAAGAGCAGGGTCGATGCCGGGGCGATTCCGGCGAAGGTGTCGGACATGGCGCGGGCGATCGTCACCGCCGGGTTGGCGAAGGATGTCGACGCCGTGAACCAATAGGCCGAGGTGATGTAGAGCCCGACGGCCATGGGCACGAAGTCCGGCCGGAAGCGCAGGCAGCCAAAGATCGTACCCAGCAGGCCGAAGGTGGCGACGAATTCCGAGAAGCCCTGTGCCGGGCCGCTGCGAAGTTTGGCCGAGATCTGTAATACCGGCTCGGCGAACATCAGATGCGCGGCCCAGACGCCGGCGATGGCGCCGATGAGTTGCAGCAGCACATAGGTGCCGGCCAGCGGCCAACCGATCTCCCGCCGCCAGGCGAAGGCCAGTGTCACCGCCGGATTGAAATGCGCGCCCGACAGCGGCCCGAAGATGGTGATCAGCACGGCCAGGGCGGCGCCGGTGGCCAGCGTATTGCCCAGCAGCGCGACCGCGATGTTCCCGGCTGCCAGTCGTTCGCCCATGATGCCGGAGCCGATCACCACTGCCAGGAGTAATGCGGTACCAAGGAATTCACTGACTAGAGGGCGTAGCATGATTGAGCTTCAGCAGCAGGCTGCGCGACTGGCAATCTCGCCCAGCGGGGCGCATATCTCGGGTCGCCCCTGGCAGCAGTCCTCCATCAGATAGAGCAACAGCTCGCTCATTCCGCTGTAATTAGCGGAATAGATGATGGAGCGGCCAACTCGCCGGCTGCCGATCAGGCCGGCGTTGGCCAGGATGGTCAGTTGAGCGGACAGCGTGTTGGGGGGCAGCTCCAGGGCGTGGGCGATCTCACCAGCGGCGACGCCGTTGGGACCGGCCTTGACGAGGAGCCTGAAGACGGCGAGCCGTCCTTCCTGGGAAAGCGCTGAGAGGCGTTTGATGGCGAGTTCTGATTCCATAATTCCATATATGTGGAATTATGGAATTCAGTCAATTGCCTTATGACTCGGTAGACCCGCCATCCCGCGCCTCTTTCAGCCCCTTGCGGGCCAGCTCGTCGGCGCGTTCGTTCTCGACATGGCCGGCATGGCCCTTGACCCAGTGCCAGGTCACCTTGTGGGTCTTGACCAGGGCGTCGAGTTCCTGCCAGAGGTCGGCATTCTTGACCGGCTTGTTATCCGCCGTCTTCCAGCCTTTCTTCTTCCAGCCCCAGATCCACTCGCTGATGCCCTTCTGCACATATTGGCTGTCGGTGTAGACCTCGACGATGCAGGGGCGTTTCAGGGCTTCGAAGCCGGAGATGACCGCCTTCATTTCCATGCGGTTGTTAGTGGTGCCGGGCTCGCCGCCGCAGAGTTCCTTCTCGACATCCTTGAAGCGCAGGATGCAGCCCCAGCCGCCGGGACCCGGATTGCCCGAGCAGGCGCCGTCGGTGAACAATTGAACGGTGGGGTTCACGAAAATTTGATCCCGTAATCGGCCACGGACCGGATCCCCGCATGGAAGCGCAGCTTGCGTTCATATTCCAGCGGATCCTTGCGCTTGACCATCGCGCCGGCCGGGGTGTTGAGCCAGTCATAGAGGCGGGTCAGCAGAAAGCGCATCGCCGAGCCGCGCGCCAGGACGGGCAGGGCGGTCAGTTCGGCTTCGCTCAACGGCCGCACCTTTTGATAGGCCGACAGCATGGCCCCCGCCTTGGTGACGTTGAATTCGCCGGTCGGTTCGAAGCACCAGGCGTTCAGGCAGACCGCGACGTCATAGGCGAGGAAGTCGGTGCAGGCGAAATAGAAATCGATCAGGCCGCTGCAGGTCTCGCCCTGGAAGAAGACATTGTCGGGGAACAGATCGGCATGGATCACGCCGGACGGCAGGTCCCGCGGCCATTGGGTTTCGAGGAAATCGAGTTCGGCGGCGATCTCGACGGACAGGCCGGCCTTCACCTCGTCGGCGCGGTGCGCCTCCTTTTCGAACAACGGCCTCCAGGCCCACAGGCCGAGACCGTTCGGGCGCTTCATGGCGAAGCTCTGTCCCTCGACATGCAGGCGCGCCATCGCCCCGCCCAATCCGGCGCAATGGGCGACGCTGACCCGGCGCGGCCACAATCCGGTCAGGAAGGTGACGATCACGGCGGGCCGCCCGCACAAGGAGCGCAGCGCCTGGCCGTCCCGTCCGTGCAAGGGAGTCGGACAATCGAGACCCCGCGAGGCAAGGTGATCCATCAAATTCAGGAAGAAGGGCAGGTCGGCCGGATCGACCCGCTTCTCATAAAGCGTGAGAATGTAGCTGCCGGTGGTGGTCTGCAGCAGGAAGTTGGAATTTTCGACCCCTTCGGCGATTCCCTTGCACGAAGTGACGGCGCCAATGTCGTACCCTGCTACGAACGCTTCGAGCTCCTCGTCGGACACTTCGGTGTAGACCGCCATGAAAAGGTTCGCGCTCCTGCTTGCGGTGGCTTGTGCCGGCTTCGGCTGTTCTCTAAAGTCGCCACCAATATCAGAATCGCTTTTGTGGAGATAGGTGTGGCTGTTCTGTCTGGTTGGATGTCCCGGGCCGCGGTGTGTACGGCATTGCTGGCGCTTTCGGGATGCAAAATCTTCGTCAAGGATGAGCCGCCGCCCTGTCCTCGTGTTTCGGTGCTGGAAGACGCCTCGAAGCTGGTTCGCTTCGCCAATGGCGGCCATAGCGCCAACGCAATCGAGATGAGCGCCGAGATCACCAAATATCGCGGCAGCTGCTTCTACGACAAGGACGAGAAGACGATGCAGGTCGTTCTCAATGTCGGCGTCGACGCCTTCGCCGGTCCCGCTTTCGTCGAGGGGCCGCATCGGGTCGATTATTTCGTCGCCATCCCGGCCTTCAACGGCCCCGAGGGCAAGAAGATCCTGCCGCTCAAGCTCGACATCCCGAAGGATCCCAGGGGTACGCATATCACCGACGGCGATGTGACGCTGACCTTCCCGATCAAGGACATCAAGAAGCTCGAGGCGTATGAAATCTTCGTCGGTTTCCAGTTGAGCCCGGAAGAGCTCGACTTCAACCGGAAGCATGATTTCAAGTAAGCCGGTAGAGGGTCGCGATGCTTGATCAAAGCCCGCACGAGGAACCCGACATCGAACGCCCCTCGGAGGGACGGCGCAGCCCGTCCCCCGCGACCCTGCTCATCGCCTTCCTGGTGATGATCGGGCTTGGCTATTTCCTGACCGCCAAGCTGCGTGAGATGAGCCGGATCCAGGATTGCGTCATGTCGGGCCGCACCAATTGCGCGCCCGTTTCGGGAGGAAAATAACAATGAGCCAGGATGAGATCCTGCAGACGCCGCTCAACGCGCTCCATCGCGAGCTGGGTGGCAAGATGGTGCCCTTCGCCGGCTACGACATGCCGGTGCAATATCCGGCCGGGGTGCTGGCCGAGCATGTCCATACCCGCACCAAGGCGGGGCTGTTCGACGTCTCGCATATGGGGCAGGTGCGCCTGTCCGGCGCGCACGTCGAGGCGGCGCTGGAGAAGCTGGTTCCCGGCGATATCCAGGCCCTGGCGCCTGGCAAGGTGCGCTACACCATGTTCACCAACGAGCAGGGCGGAATCTTGGACGATCTGATGGTCAGCCAGACCGGCAAGGATCTGTTCATGGTCGTCAACGCCGCCTGCAAGGACCAGGACATCGCCCATCTCAGGAAGGGCCTGGGCGAGGGGATCACGCTGACCGTGCTGGAGGACCGCGCGCTGCTGGCGCTGCAAGGTCCCGAGGCCGCCCGCGTGATGGCCCGTCTGGCGCCGGGCGCCGCCGAGATGGGGTTCATGAGCTGGACCACGCTCAAGGTCGGCGGGTTCGATTGCTTCGTGACGCGTTCGGGCTATACGGGCGAGGACGGCTACGAGATCTCGGTCCACCAGGATCACGCCGTCGAGCTGGCGAAAAAGCTGCTGGCCGAGCCGGAAGTGGCGCCGATCGGGCTGGGGGCGCGGGATAGTTTACGCCTCGAAGCCGGGCTCTGTCTTTACGGCTCCGACATCGACGAGACGACCTCGCCGATCGAAGCCGGCCTGATCTGGACCATTTCCAAGCGCCGCCGCGCCGAAGGCGGTTTCGCCGGCGCCGCGACCGTGCAGCAGCATCTCGCCGACGGGCCGCCGCGCATCCGGGTGGGCATTCGCCCCGTCGACAAGGCGCCGGCCCGCGCCCACACCGACATCCTCGATTCCTCGGGCAACAAGATCGGCGAAGTGACCAGCGGCGGCTTCGGGCCGACCCTTGGCGGTCCGCTGGCGATGGGGTATGTAGAGGCCAAATTCGCGACCCCCGGCACCGAAATCCAGCTTCTGGTGCGGGGCACGCCGCGGCCGGCCCATGTGGTCGTCCTGCCGTTCGTCGCCCATCGTTACGCCATTTCAGGGAGCAAGACCCCATGAGCAAAACCTATTTCACCAGCGAGCATGAATGGATCAAGGTCGAGGGCGATGTCGGCACGGTCGGCATCACCGACCATGCCCAGGGCGCGCTCGGCGACGTCGTGTTCGTCGAACTGCCGGCGGTGGGCAAGACCGTGAGCAAGGGCGGCGACGCCGCCGTGGTCGAGTCGGTCAAGGCCGCCTCGGACGTCTATTCGCCGGTGTCGGGCGAGGTGGTCGGGGCCAATGGGGCCATCGTCGACCAGCCGGCCCTGGTCAATGAGAGCCCCGAGGACGGCGCCTGGTTCTTCAAGGTCAAGCTGTCCAATATTTCCGAGCTGGATGGGCTGATGGACCGGGCCGCCTACGACGCTTTCGTCGCCGGCCAGTCGTAAGGGGCTAGGGAACCCATGCGCTATCTACCGCTGACCGCCGAAGATCGGCGGTCGATGCTCGACGCCATCGGCGTCAAATCCATCGACGACCTCTATCGCGACGTGCCCGAGGCGGCGCGCCGCGACGGTCTGGTCGACCTGCCGCCGCATGCCAGCGAGATGGAGGTCGAGCGCCGTATCGCCCGGCTGGCCGCCAAGAATCTGACGGCCGCCACGGCGCCGATGTTCTGCGGCGCCGGCGTGTATCGCCATCATGTGCCTGCCGCGGTCGACGCCATGATCCAGCGCGGCGAGTTCCTGACCTCCTACACGCCCTATCAGCCGGAAGTGGCGCAGGGGACCCTGCAATATCTGTTCGAATTCCAGACCCAGGTGGCGCTGATCACCGGGATGGAAGTGGCCAACGCCTCGCTCTATGACGCGGCCACCGGCACCGCCGAAGCCATCGCCATGGCCGCGCGAGTCACCCGGCGCACCAAGGCTTTGATCTCGGGCGGGGTGCATCCGCACTATTCCGAAACGTCCGAATCCTCGCTGCGCTATACCGGCCTCGAGATCGAGACCCTGGCGCCCGATCCGCTCGGCACCGAGGATCTGCTCGGCCGCCTCTCCGGGGATCTGGCCTGCGTCGTCGTGCAGAACCCGTCCTTCTTCGGGCGCCTGGCCGATTTCAAGCTGCTGGCCGACAGCTGCCACGAGATGGGTATTCTGCTCGTCGTCGTGGTGACCGAGCCGGTCGCTCTCGGCCTCGTGACCTCGCCGGGCGAGATGGGCGCCGACATCGTCGTGGTGGAAGGCCAGTCCTTGGGCATCGGCCTCAATTTCGGCGGGCCGGGCCTCGGCCTGTTCGCCACCCGCGACAAGTTCCTGCGCCAGATGCCGGGCCGTCTGTGCGGCCAGACGGTCGATCAAGACGGCAAGCGCGGCTGGGTGCTCACGCTCTCCACCCGCGAGCAGCATATCCGCCGCGAGAAGGCGACCAGCAACATCTGTACGAATTCGGGTCTGTGCGCCCTGGCCTTCTCGATCCACATGACCATGCTGGGCGAGACCGGCTTTACCGCCCTGGCCGAGGTCAACCATGCCAAGGCGGTTCAGCTGGCGCAAAAGGTTGCGGCCATCAAGGGCGTCAAGGTGATCACCGAGGCCTTCTTCAACGAATTCGCCATCACTGTGCCGGGCTCGGCGACCGAGCTGGTCGAAAAGCTGGCGGCCAAGGGTATCCTGGGCGGCGTGCCGGCTTCGCGCCTCTATCCGACCTGGCCGGAACTGGACAATGTGCTGCTGCTGGCGGCGACCGAGACCAATAGCGACGAGGATCTCGACGCACTGGCTTCGGCCCTCAAGGAGTTGGTGTGATGAGCACGATCAGCGGCAATAAGGGCCCGCTCATCGAAGAGCCCCTGATTTTCGAACAATCGACCCCCGGCCGTTGCGGCGTCGATTGGGAAAAGCCCGAGCCTTTCGAGGACCGCCTGGGCGGCTTGCGCAAGAAGGGCAGGATCGGCCTGCCGGACATCGCCGAGCCGACGGTGATCCGCCACTATACCCGCCTCAGCCAGAAGAATGTCGGTATCGACACCGTCTTCTATCCGCTGGGCTCGTGCACCATGAAGTACAATCCGCGTCTCAACGAGAAGACAGCGCGGCTGCCCGGCCTGTCGCAGGCCCATCCCTTCCAGCCGATCAGCACCGTGCAGGGCGCGCTGGAGCTGATGGATCAGTGCGCGCACTGGCTCAAGGTGCTGACCGGCATGCCGGCGGTGGCGATGAGCCCGGCCGCTGGCGCTCACGGCGAGTTCTGCGGCCTGATGGCCATCCGCGCCGCCATCGAGGCGCGCGGCGAGACGCGCCTGAAGATTCTGGTGCCGGAGTCGGCGCATGGCACCAATCCGGCTTCGGCGGCGATCTGCGGCTTCTCGGTCGAATCGATCCCGGCCAACGAGCGCGGCCGCGTCGATATCGAGGCTTTGCGCGCCAAGCTGGGCCCCGACGTGGCGGCGGTGATGGTGACCAATCCCAATACCTGCGGCCTGTTCGAGGACGAGGTGCTGGAGATTTCCAAGACGGTGCATGAGGCCGGCGCCTATTTCTATTGCGACGGCGCCAATTACAACGCCATCGTGGGCCGCGTCCGCATCGCCGATCTCGGCGTCGACGCCATGCATATCAATCTGCATAAGACCTTCTCGACTCCGCATGGCGGCGGCGGTCCCGGCGCTGGCCCCACCGTGCTGTCGGAAGCGCTGGCGCCCTTCGCGCCGGTTCCCTACGTCGTCAGCGATAAGGACGGCTTCCGCCTGGTCGAGCATGCCCATGAGGCCGAGGGCAAGCCCTGCGGCCGCATCAAGGGCTTCCATGGCCAGTTCGGCGTGATGGTCCGGGCCTTGTCCTACATGATGGCACTCGGCGCCGACGGTCTGCGGCAATGCGCCGAGGATGCGGTGCTCAACGCCAATTACCTGCTGGCTAGCCTGAAGGACGAATTGACCCCGTCCTTCGAAGGCCCCTGCATGCATGAGGCGTTGTTCGACGATCGCTTCCTCAAGGATACCGGCGTCACCACGCTCGATTTCGCCAAGGCGCTGATCGACGAGGGTTTCCATCCGATGACCATGTATTTCCCGCTGGTGGTGCATGGCGCGTTGCTGATGGAGCCGACCGAGACCGAGAGCAAGGCGACGTTGGACAAATTCGTCGCTAGCGTCAAAGGCCTGGCCCGCAAGGCCAAGGAGGCCAATTCGGCCGACGACTTCAAGGCGGCCCCGATCTATGCGCCGCGCCGGCGTCTGGATGAAACCGCGGCGGCGCGCACCCCGGTGCTGCGCTGGAAAGAGCAGGCGGCCGACTAGTGGCAAGCGCCCCTCCCTCCCGCAAGCCGTGGACCTTGTTGTGGTTTCGCCGCAAGGTCTATCTGATGCTGGGAGGGGAGGGGAACCGCTCGGGATTGGTTCGAGCGATCGACTTCGCCCTGATGACGCTGATCTGCGTCAATTGCGTCTTCTCGATGCTGGAATCGGTGGAACGCTTGGCCGTCGTGCATGGCAAGAAGTTCCACGATTTCGACATCGTCTCCGTGGCGATCTTCTCGGTCGAGTTCCTGCTCCGCCTGTGGACCGCGGTCGAGATTCCGAAATACCGCCATCCGCTGTGGGGGCGTCTGCGCTGGCTGGCCACGCCGCTGGCCATCGTCGATCTGCTGGCGGTGCTGCCCTTCTATCTCGGCTTCATCTTCCAGTTCGACCTGCGCGAACTGCGCGTGCTGCGTCTGTTGCGCATCTTCAAGCTGAGCCGCTATTCCAACGCCATGGGCATCATGACCGCCGTGCTGCGCCAGGAAGCGCGGGCGATGGGCACCGTGATGTTCGTGTTCCTGATCCTGCTGCTGTTCATCTCCAGCCTGATGTATCTGTTCGAGCATCCGGTACAGCCGGAAGTCTTCTCTGATGTGCCCACAGCGCTGTGGTGGGGCGTCGAGACGATGACGACGCTGGGCTATGGCGACATGATCCCAGCCACGTGGCTGGGCAAGCTGCTGGGCGGTATCACGGCGCTGCTGGGCGTCGGCATGATCGCGTTGCCCGCCGGTATCATGGCGTCCGGCTTCACCGAGCATATGCGCCTGCGCCGCGAGGAATTCGCCGAGGATGTCGAGAAGTTCTCCCAGTCCGGCGGCGAGCTGACCACCCGCCAACGCCGCCGCCTCGAAGCCGCTCGCCTGACCTTGGGCCTGAGCCAGGAGGAGGCGGCCCATATCCTGCATCATGCCCGCACGGGCAAGGGGATCCGCTGCCCGCATTGCGGCAAGCCGATCGCTTGATCTCGCGGCATACCGGCGCAGGCGGCACTAAAGAAAAAGGTCATCTGTGGATAAAACCTGATGCCCGCGAACGCGCATAGGCGCTAACTTAAAATTTGTGGATAAGCCCGAAAGGTTCTTGCGTCACAGAATCACATCTGATTCAAAGTGTTATGACTTACGAAGCGCTT
>Ga0302314_10001580_pt1 | contig 42531 bp, 43 predicted proteins | sample III_Palsa_N2_3_FD_200533 | JGI IMG/M metagenome (GOLD analysis project Ga0302314, IMG submission 200533) | Peat permafrost microbial communities from Stordalen Mire near Abisko, Sweden - III_Palsa_N2_3 | ecosystem: Environmental > Terrestrial > Soil > Palsa > Peat permafrost | place: Sweden... | reverse complement strand
TGATCAGCACCCTGCTCTGGTGGGTGCTGTACAGCAGCATCGGCGCCTTGTTCTTCGCCCTGATCGGCTGGTCGGTGCTGCGCTGGACCGAACGTTGCGCGGTGGTGTTCAACCGCATCTACCTGGCCTGCCTGCTGTGGACCATGATCGGCCTGTTGCTGATCACCGGCGTAGCCGCGTACGAGGGTCATCTGCACCCACCCTATGCAGCGCTGCTCAACTCCGGCCTGCTGCGCTGCGCGCTGGTGCTGGACATGCTGATCGGCACGGTATTGCTGTGGCGGCTCACCCCGCGCATCGATGCGCACCGCATCCGCCCCGGCAGCGCCTGCATGGCAGTGGCCGCGATCATGGCGATCAGCTTTGGGATTGCCACCAGCCTGGCGTGATCCGTTGGTCTGCACCACACAAGAGAGGGGCGGATTTCATCCGCCCCTCTGTGCATTTAAAAAAACTCAAAGTGGATTGTCGTACTTCAGTGCATTCCGAACATCGCGGCGCCAAAAACCAGCGCCATGATCAGCGCGATGACGAGGCCGAACACGAAGCCGATCACCATATAAACCAGCTGCACCAGACAGGCTTTGCCGTAACCAATCCGACTACCGTTCTGTGTCAGCAGCAGATAGTTGACCACGGCAGCGCCAATGAAGAAGTCCGCCACCACCGACAGTAGGCCGCCCACACCATGCGGCAGGACCATTCCCAATACGGCAGAGACCACGATCACGGCAACAAATGTCAGCACTATCGCTCCGATCGAGCGCAGATAAGACGGCATGTAGCCGACCACCACACGAAATGACAGACACAGGATCAGCGCGCCAATCAGGATGCCACCCACAATCATGACCAGCATGGCGAGCATGCCCATGCCAGCCAACGCAGCAAACGAAGAAGTACCCATAAAGCCTCCCCTTGAAGTGGAAGAAAGCCGTCGCGCGGCACTCCCCATGCCACCCCTCCCGACGGTGGCGCCAGCCTAGCCGATTCCATGGCCACGTGGGTGGTGGCACTGTCTCCCGTCGCGAGACAGGGGCAAGCTATACCACCCGCTCGCTTAAGAGACTTCCATGAGCCTGCGCAGCCTGTTTGTCGACTTCAATAGTTACTTTGCCTCGGTCGAACAGCACGAAGATCCGGCCTTGCGCGGGCGGCCGGTCGGCGTGGCGCCGGTGGCTGCCGAAACCACCAGCCTGATTGCCGCCAGCTACGAGGCGAAGGCGTTCGGCGTGAGTACCGGCACGATGGTGCGTGAGGCGCGACGGCTGTGCCCTAGTATCCAGATTCGCGTGGCACGACCGGAACGCTACGTGTACTGGCATCACCGCCTGATCGAGGCGATCGACCACGCGATTCCGATTGCCCGTGTCGGCTCGATCGACGAGGTCGCCTGCGAACTGGTCGGCCGCCAGCGCCGGCGCGACGTCGCCGAAGAGATCGCGCAACAGGTGAAGAATGAAGTCGCACTGGCCGCGCCAGGCGGTGCTATCCGTTGCTCGATCGGCATCGCGCCGAACGATTTCCTCGCCAAGACCGCCTCGGACATGCGCAAGCCCGATGGCCTCACCGTGATCGAGCAGGCCGATCTGCCGCAGGCGTTGCATGGACTGAAGTTGCGCGACCTGTGTGGTATCGGCCACTCGATGGAAGCACGCCTGCACGAAGCCGGCATCGCCACCGTGGCGCAGCTCACCGCCGCCAACAAGCACCGGCTGCGGCATGCCTGGGGCGGCATCGAAGGCGAGCGCATGTGGGGGCTGCTGCGTGGCGCCTGGTTGCCGACCGCCCCCACCGAACGCGGCTCGATCGGCCACTCGCATGTACTGGGACCGGAACTGCGCACAGCCATCGGTGCCCGCGCTGTGCTGAAGAAACTGCTGGTGAAGGCGGCGATGCGCATGCGCCGCGAGGAAATGCTCAGCAGCGCTCTGGCCGTGCGCATCCGTTTCATCGGCCACGACCAACGCTGGGAGCGCGACCTCGCCTTCGACCCCACCGACGACAGCCGCGAACTGCTGCGCCTGTTGAACGGCATGCTCGACAGCGGTAACCAGCGCCGGCTGTTGCCCGGGCCGGTGAATGCCACACCGCTATCGGTCAGTGTGACCCTGCTGCGGCTGGTGCCGCGCACGCAGAGCAGTGGCTCGCTGTTCGCACCGATCCAGGACACACGCCGCGTCGACGCCCTCGTGGACCGTATCAACGCGAAGTTCGGCTACAACAAGGTCTACTTCGGCAGCATGCAGCTGGCGCTGGAACACGACGCTGCGCCGATGCGTATCCCGTTCAACCGCATCCCCGACACCGGGAGCGAGAACGAGGCCACGCATGACGGCGATGCCAGCCACAATTCACTGTGGCTGCAATCACTGAATCGCTTCAAGGTGCTCGCCGAGGGAGAGCATCGCAAGCGTGATCGCGACAAGCGCGGTCAGTGATTTACCGCATTGTTCGCCGCACGTACCGCCTCGACAAAGCCACCGAACGGAATGTCGGTGATGCCCACCAGCCCGATGTGGCTGTTCTCGCCATCGAGCAGACGGCCAGTCACCGACTGGTCGGTGTACTCGAACCAGTGCGCGCCGACGATGTTCGGGTCGCTCGCCGCCGCAGCGATGAATTTTACATACGCCTCGCCGCGCTGCGGTTCGTTCCACACCGACACGACGCCCTTGCCGAACGGGCCGCGATCGTCGGAGCCGAAGTGGAATTCGCTGATCAGCACCGGCTTGTCCAGTTGATGCATCGCAGCCGCGTCGAAACCGTGCTGTGGCAGGTCGGCGTAGACGTTGAAACTGACGACGTCGCAGTACTGCGCGCAGGCAGCGATGGCCTCCGGCGTGTTCACCGCAAAACGGCCACCAAGGAACAGGTGGTGCGGATCATGCCGATGGATCGCCTCGGCAACCACGCGGAAATAGGTATCGGCATACTCGCGCAGCCACGCGCTGTAATCCTCGGCGATCGCCGGATGCGCCTCGTCCGGATTCGGCGGCACAAAGCCTGACGCCTGCAGCATGTCCCAGGATCCCAGCGGCAGATTCCATGCATTGCCTAGTTTGATCGGATCAACGTATTTCTTCTTCAACATGGCGATAAAGGCCTGCTTGGCCGGACTGTTTGCATCGCCACGCAAGGTGCCGGTCGCCAGCCCCCAGCGACCCTGCGGTCCTTGCCCCGCCCAGGCTAATTCGTTGTCGGCGAAATAACCGAGCAGGTACGGATCGTCGCTCACGTTCGCCATTGCCTTTACCACAGCCTGCTCGGCGGCCTGCACGAAGCGCGGATCGAACGGATCGGGCATGCGGCCCCAGTAGTCGTAGCCGCTGGCAACGTTCGCATAGTCTCCCGAGATATTGATCGAACGCGTATACGGCAAGCGGTGCGCGTTGCCCAGTGCCTCGTCGCTCCAGTTGCCGACGGTGTTGAAGCCCCACGCCTGCAGGCGATCCAGCGTGCGTGCGCGCCATGCACTCAACCACTCCTTGCCGTCGACGCGATACAGGTTTGCCGCATGGAAGTCGAACCAGCGGCCATGGTTGTAACCGATGCCCACGCTGGCACCCTGATCCACCCGGCGGTTGTCGCCGCCGCCGTAGAACGCCGCCCACTCGCCGCTGTCCGGCGGCAGATCCCTGAACATGAATTCGCGACCCTGCACATAGGTACGATCACCATCGGCGATCACCGCGTTCACGCCCAGCGAGAAGAACGCATGGCCGTCCGGCGTCACCAGCCACCAGCGATCGCCCAGCTTCTGCGTGCAGAACCATCCGCTCTGTTGCAGGCCATGGACATCCAGACGTCCACCGTAACGATCCATGTCCTTCGACACTGCGCCAGCCTGGGCGGTGCCAGCCTTTGACTGTGCAGCGCTCAGCGCAGCATCCGAGTCGACCTTCTCCGGCCAGCGTCCGCGCATGTACTGCCCGTAGCGATCGACGATTCCGGCATAGGCAGCGCGCAGGGTCGCATCGCCGACGGTCGTCTCGACGCGACCCAATAGCACCGTCTGCACCGCCTGCGGCGTGGGCATCCCGATACGCACGGCATGAACCTGGTGCAGGTCCAGCGTGCCTTCCACCGTAGTTGCCAGCAGGACGTTGTGACCGGCCTCATCGAACGGCATCGGTGGACCGACCTGCATGCCGAACGCACGCGGCGACACGGCATGCAGCGGAATCACCAGCGTCTGCGCCGGCCCGGGCAGCACGCCCACCGTCGCATGCAGATGCTGGCCCTCGCCGGCACCGTCGATATCCACGTTCAACGTAACCGCCCACGGCATCGCGTTCTGCACGCGCAGATCAAGTTCGCCCTGCTTCGACCAGTCCCATGTGCCTCGGGCGGGGGTCAGCACGATTTGTGGATGTGCCGCGGGCTGGAATGCATAACGCTGTTGCCCCCCACCGTCGGCGGCGTGTTCGACGGCGCCCGCGCGCTGCACCTGATCGAACGCTACCTGCGCGATGGCATCGGGGCTGGCGAGATCCGCGACAGCGGGGATGCTCGCCGCATGGCAGGCGCTCAGACAACACAGGCACAGCCAGATGGATACTCGACGATTCATGCGCAACAAGCCTCGCGGTGAGATGCCTGGGCATTATGCGGCGGCCAGATGAAATGTAACGCGCAGACGAAGTGCGATTCCGGCCTGCGCCGGAATGACGGGGTTGGGAGGGAATGGCGAGGTTGCAGGGGCGTGCTACGCCAGGGGAGCGGCACTGTCGAGAGGTTACCTGCCCGTTACGACGCGTGCCGGCGCGACCACCACTGCCAGCCGTAATACACCGGAACACCCAGCGCGATGATCAGCAGGCTCATGCCGGCATCGCCCGGCGCATGGACGGCGCTGGCCACGATCACGCCTAATACGGTGATCACGAAGATCAGCGGCAGCAGCGGATAGAACGGCACCTGGTACGGCGCCGGCTGGTCGATGAAATGCTTGCGATACCAGAACAGGGTGCCGATGCCGAACACGTGGCCCAGCCACTCGCCCACCGTGGTGTAGTTGAGCAGCTGGTTGAAACTGCCCGATACGGTCAGCACGATCGCCCATGCACCGAGCACCGCCAGCGCAATCTGCGGCGCACGCGTGCGGGGATCGACGCGCCCGGTCGCGCGGAAGAACACGCCATCCGCACCCATCGTCTGCAGCACGCGCGCGCCGCCGGCGATCGCGATGCTGCAGTAGCCGAAGGTGGAACAGGCAATGCCGACCGCGATCACAGTGGCGCCGTGCACACCGAACAGCCTCTGCATCAGGTCCGCCGCCGGCGCCGGGCTGGCCGCGAGGCTGGCATGGCCGAGCCCGGCCAGGTAGGCGAAGTTGACCAGCAGATAGCAGACCACCACACCGGTCATGCCCATGCCCAGCGCGCGCGGCAGGGTGCGCTGCGGGTTGCGCACTTCGCCGGCCAGATCGTTGAGGTAATGAAAGCCGCCATAAGCAAACAGCACCGGCAGCAACGCGCCGGCAAAGGCCCATGACGACACCGGCTGCGTGGTATCCGGCACCAGCGCCAGTCCCAGCTGGCCATGCGCCAGCACCAGACCGGTCACCACCAGCAAGGCGATCGCCAGCACCTTCAACACGGTGAAGATGTTCTGCATCCACGCACCGGCGCGGATGCCGAACAGATTGACGCCGACGATGAACACGATCGCGCCGACCGCGGCCGGCATTTCGTAGAGCCGGCTCAGGCCCAGCGCCCTGCAGAAATAGACGGCGAACTTGGTCACCACCGCCGCCACGCTGCCGGGATAGTTGATCAGCGCCATGGTCCAGCCGAACAGGAACGCCGGCAGCAGACCGAACGCCTCGCGCAGGTACACGTAGATGCCGCCCGCCTGCGGCCGCCGCGCGCCAAGTTCGGCATAACACAGCACGCCGGCCAGGGTCAGCAGGCCGCCGATCGCCCACAAGATCAGCACCTGCATGCCGGACGAGGTGTTCTGCGCCACCGTGGCCGGCGTGATGAAGATGCCCGCCCCGATCACGCCGCCGATGACGATCATCGCGGCGTCCCAGGTGTTCAGGCGACGGACATAGGCATTGGCGGGTTCGGTCAGCATGGGCGCTACCATGCCATTGTGGGTAGTGCTTCGGCCAGTCCCGCGTGGCATACGAACCTCTCAGGCGGTGGCAGCGGTAGCGCCAGGTGCAAATTGACAAGCACCCTTCGTCTCGGAACACTGGTATTGGCAGCGCGATACATGCTGCCTGTTCATGACGCAGCAGCCACTTCGCTGCGTCATCGCTACCGAGGGGTGCTGCAGCGGACCTCCATCCGCCACGCTCGGCATGCGACTCCATTGCAAGGGCGCCCTGTCCATTTATGGAGATGTCGTCATGTCTTTTCCCGCTGCCACTCACCGGCTCGCTTTCGCCACATCCGCGGACTACCCGTCCATCCAGCCGGACGATGCCCATCTGGCAACGTCCCTGGAACGTCTCAGCATCCAGCCGATCGTTTGCGTCTGGAATGACCCGGAAGTCGACTGGTCGACATTCGATGCGGTGCTGATCCGCACCATTTGGGATTACTTCAAACACCACGCGGCATTTCTGGACTGGCTGGACCGACTCGACCGGCTGGGTGTGCCCACCATCAACGACAGCGCCCTACTGCGCTGGAACAGCGACAAGCGCTACCTGCTCGAACTCGCCCAACTCGGCATCGACATCATCCCAACGCAGCTCGCCAGTGCGCATGAGCTGGGCAACGTTCTGATAGCGATGCCGGCGCAGCAGGTGGTGATCAAGCCGGCGATCAGCGGCAGCGCCTGGCATACGCTGCGCGGTACCGTTGGCGACGAAATCTTTGCGCAGGCCGTGACGAGACTGCCACGCGAATTCCACTACCTGGTACAACCGTTCGTGCCCGAGATTGTCAGCGAAGGCGAGTGGTCGCTGCTGTATTTCGCCGGCGAGTTCAGTCATGCCGTGATCAAGCGTCCGGCCATCGGCGACTACCGCGTGCAGGGCGAATACGGTGGCAGTGCCGATCCGATCGTGCCGAGTGCCGCGACACTGGCGGCCGCCAGACGTGCACTCGTTGCGGTCGCCGCGATCGGGCATGGCGATCACCTCTACGTGCGTGTCGATGGCGTGATCTGCGCCGACCGCTTCCTGATCATGGAGCTGGAACTGATCGAGCCGTTTCTGCACCTGGACATCCAGCCGGGTGCCGCCGAATGCCTGGCACGGCATGTGGCGGAACGGCTTGTTCGCGACCGACGGCTTACGGACAGCACCGCCACGCGAGCTACCACGCCCTAGAATCACCCCATGCCTGCCCCATCCGCACGAAAGATCCTGCATATCGACATGGACGCGTTCTACGCGTCGGTGGAGCAGCGTGACGATCCGTCGTTGCGCGGCAAGCCGGTGGCAGTGGCGTGGCGTGGCGCGCGCTCGGTGGTGTGTGCCGCTAGTTACGAGGCGCGCGTGTTCGGCGTGCGCTCGGCGATGCCGGCGATCCGCGCCGAGCGGCTGTGCCCGCAGCTGATCTTCGTGCCACCGGATTTCGTGCGTTACAAGGCAGTGTCGCGGCAGGTGCGCGAGATCTTCGCGCGACATACCGACTTGATCGAACCACTTTCGCTGGACGAAGCCTATCTCGACGTCACCATGACGAAGACCGGCTTGCCCTCGGCCACCGCCACCGCCGAGGCGATCCGCGCAGCAATCCGCGAAGAGACCCAGCTCACCGCCTCGGCCGGCGTGGCGCCGAACAAATTCCTGGCCAAGATCGCTTCGGACTGGAACAAGCCCGACGGTCTGTGCGTGATCCGTCCGCACCAGGTGGATGCATTTCTCACCCCGCTGCCGGTCGGCCGCCTGCCGGGTGTCGGCAAAGTGATGGAGGCGAAGCTCGCCGTGCTTGGCATTGCCTGTGTCGGCGACTTGCGTGGATTTGTGCTGGCGGAACTGGAGCAGCGCTTCGGCCGCTGGGGTCGGCGCCTTTATGAACTGGCGCGCGGCATCGACGAACACGTGGTGCAGCCCGAGCGCCCCACCCTGCAGGTCTCCGCCGAGGATACGTTCGAGCACGACCTGCTTTTGGACGAACTCGAACCGCATATCCGCCGGCTCGCGGAAAAGGCCTGGGCCGGTCATCAGCGCGAACACGCTCGTGTTGCGCGCACGGTCGTGCTCAAACTGAAGACTTCCGACTTCCACACGCTCACGCGCAGCCTCACTCCGCTGCAACGACCACAATCAGCCAATGAACTGACTGACATCGCCTGCGCCCTGCGCGAGCGGGTCGAGCGTCCCGCCGATAGTCGTTACCGCCTCGTCGGCGTGGGTCTGGCTGGTTTCGTGGAACAGGACAGCTACCACGCACAGACCGATCTGTTCGACATCGCTCCGGGCTGAGCGGAACAACGCCACTTTGACACTCAGTCCACTGCGGGAAGCGTGTACTCGAACTCGTAGAAATGCTGGCCGCCGGTAATCGTGATCGCCAGCGTGCCGGCCAGCCCCTGCAGTTCGTCGCTACCCGAATCAGGCACCACCGAAATGATCAACTGCGGTACGCCACGCGTCATGGTGCCGCTGTGCTGCAGTGCGAACGCGCCGCTGCGTCCATGCAGCGTGCCACTGACCCGCTCCAGCGCGACATAACCGGCCGAGCCCTCGACTACCGTGCGGATGGCCAGCATCTGGCCCTTGCCGGTCGCCGCGAGGTCACCATGATACTGCTTGTCTAGCGCCATCCGGCCGATGCTGGCATCGCCGACGCCATCTTCCGCCGGCTGTGGAGTCATCTTCACTTCGAACGTGCCGCTGGCATGCATGTCGATGGCTCTCCTCGTTCGATGCGACATGTTCGCACCAAACAGGCCGGCCAGTACGGATTCCGTCTAAGGATTCGCCGCTACGCCGCTGCCTGATGGAGATGCGCGCAGCGCGGGGCGAAAACTGGTAGCCATAAAGTGCCTTGGCACGCCGTTTTCAGCCGGGGTCTTCTTGAGAAAACCCATCGCGACGTCATCGTGTTTCAGGTAAGCATCCAGGAAATTGACGGTATAACGTGCAACCCAGCCGTAACCGGTATTGGCATCATCCCGTCCGTAATCCGCCTTTTGATTTTCCGTAAAACGTTTCGCACTCTCCTTGCGCTGAAACATGGAACTGAATTCGGGATGCGCCATGCCCAGCATATGTACGGTCAGGAGATCGCCATGTGTCCACGCATTCAGAACGCTGGGGCCGAAGTTGTCAGCGGAATAAGCCCGATCGATATCCTCCAGGGTAATCTCCCCTTGAGTGAAGAAAAGCAGCGGCAGGATCATTCGGCCTGGATGAACATCCCCGGCTTTTTTCACCAGCCCGGGGTAGTAACGCATGCTGCCGTCCAGTGCCACCAACGCATCAATGCGTCGATCCCGTGCTGCCGCGAACAGGTTCGAAATTCCACCCCAGCTCCACCCGGCAACGGCGACCTCGGACAGATCGGTGTCGGGCAGTGTTCGGGCATAACTGATCAGAAACGAAATGTCTTTCGCTTGGGCGTCGACATCATTCAGATCGTCATCCATATCCCGGGTAGACGCGCCAAGGGACGGACTTGCCAGGACGACATAGCCATGACTGGCGAGGTACTCGCAGAGATCTGCATTTTCCCATGACACAGAAGATTGGCTTGGTGCATAAATGACGACGGGAAAGCGGCCTTTTGCCAAGGGAGCATCAGGCATGGCCCAGAGGGTTATCCCCGACGATGCCGCGAGCATGGAAGCCCATTTGTTGTCCCGACCAGGTACGTCAAAGCTGATTTCCGTAGCAGCCAGATCGGCGTAGCCGCCAACCGTCATCGGCTTGCCATGGCTACCCGATGCTGGATACCAAACGAGCGTCTGCAATGGGCGGCGCCCCATCCTCGCGGAGGATTTCCCGGGTGATGAAGGGAAAATGCGCGAGTGATCGTACGGATTCACGACCTTCAGCCCTACCAGATACGGTCCCGCCTTTTCCAGGAACTGAAATGAAGACGTCTGGGCAACCGCGGACATGGGACTAAAGCATGCGCATAACGCAAGCAAGCTAACCAGGATTTTGGGATGCACAGTAGCCTTCCTTCCGACGAGCCGCGGGAGCATATCTGCTGAGGATGGCGAGCTCGACGCGCCGATGCACGACGCGTCGGACGCAACTCAGCTGAGCCGCCGCGAGATCGCGAAGAACGCCAGGTTGCCCAGGCCGGTGGCGCCGGCCAGCACGGCAACCAGGCCGGGGGTGACTTCCTGCCAGTTGAACCACTGGATCAGGCCGAAGCCGACCGCCACCGACACCAGCACGATGCCCCAGCGCAGCGAGGAGTTGCGCCGCCGCAGAGCCTCGTCGCGCAGGATCGAATTGACCAGATCCTCGGAACCGCCGGCGTTGACCATATGCCGGCGCACCATGGCGTCGACGCAGACCTTGATCGAGTAGGCAATGCAGATGAATAGGCTGATCGGAATGAAGTCGCCGAAATTCATGGGGTTCTCCTTGGGAGTGATGGCGGAATGATTGGCTGTCGGGACCATAGATACAGCCACCCTCACGGCGGTTGCAGCAAGCCACTTGCAACCATTGTGGCGATGCGCGTATCCCTTGCGGCATGGAAGACATCCGCAGCAGCCCGGACCGCGAACTGGTAGACGCCGTGCTGGCCAACCGGCCTGGCGCGTTCGAGCGCCTGGTCCGCGAGTATCAGGGCCTGTGCTGGCACATCATCCATCGGATGGTGCGTCACCCCGAGGACGCGCGCGAGCTGTGCCAGGACACCTTTCTGCGCGTACACCAGTGCCTGCACCAGTATCGCTACGAGAGCGCGCTGAAATCGTGGATCGGGCGCGTGGCCTACACCATCGCGCTGCGTCACCTGCAACGCAAACGCATTCCACTGCTTGAAAACACCGACGACGGCGACGACTACGCGCTGGTGGAAAACATCGGCGACGGCTTCGATCTCGAAGCCGCCTGTGCAGACGCGGAAACGACGCAGCACCTGCACGCCGCCATCGAGGCGCTGCCGCCATTGCAGCGGACCGTGCTGACGCTGTATTACCTTGAAGAAGTCACGATTCCCGAAATTGCCCGGATCACCGGGCTGGCCAGCGGCACCATCAAGAGCCACTTGTTCCGGTCACGGCTGCGCCTGCGCGGCGCACTCGAAGCCCGGACCGGAGTTGCAGCATGAACCACGACATCGACGACACCATCCCTCCTTTCGACGACGCGGCCCGCGAACGCGAATGGCTGCTGCAGGAACGCGCCATGCGGCGCGAACGTCTGCACCTCGACCCCGCAGGCGATGATGCAAAGGCCCTGCGCTATCGGATGCTGGCGCATGCATTGCGGCAACCGCTGCAGGAGTCCCTGCCGCCCGACTTCGCACGGCACATGGCCACCTTGGCCGCCGCAGGCATGACGGCCAAACCGACATCCGGCACCCGCTTCGAACTTGCATTGACGATTTCCCTCGTTATCGTCTTCGTGCTGGCCGCTGGCGGGGCGACGGTGATCTACGGCAGCGCGTGGCTGCCCTCGATCAACGCGGCATTGCCCGCGCCCGACCCATCGGCCACCCGCTGGCTGCTGGCCTTCGCCGGTTGCATCGGCATGTCGTGGCTGCTGGGCTCGTGGCAGCAGCACAAACATGGGCGCGACTGACGCAGGAGATATGTGCCGGCCGATCCCCGCGGTTCACAGATCCAGCACTGCATCCAGTCCGCGATGCACGCCAACCAGCCCGGACACCTTGCGGATCGCCAGCAACGCGCCACCGACGTATGGCTTCGCACTGCTACCGGCGTTGTGACGCAAACTCAACGTCTGATCCGGCATGCCGAAGATCGTCTCGACCCCGATCACGAAACCCGGCAGGCGCACCGCATGCACTTGGCTGCCCGCTAACGTGCCGCCGCGCGTCTCGCGCACGCCGATGGTCTGCTCCAGCGGCACCTCCAGTGTCGGCTGGCGCACCTTGCCCAACCGGCCGGCCAGTTCGCGCACGGTGCCGCTCGGTGCATCCGGCTTGCCGGCGGAGGCGTAGTCGATGATCTCCCATTGTGGGATGAGCTTCGCCGCCATCTCGGCAAACTTGATCAGCAGCACCGCGGTCAGCGCAAAGTTGCCGCAGGCCAGCACGCCACGCTGCCGCTCGCGCGCCAGCGCGTCGATCTGCGCGTAATCCTCTTCGGTGAGGCCCGACGTGCCGACCACTACGTGCGCGCCGTGTTCCAGCGCGGCAAGGATGTTCGTCTTCGCGCTGTCCGGCCTGGTGTATTCGACGAAGACATCACAGGACTGCGCCAGCGCTTCGGCCGCGCTGGCAAAGATCGGCGTCGCCAGTCGCGGCTCGCCCAGCACCTCGCCGAGTTTCTGTCCCGCGTGCTTGCGTGCCACGGCGGCGACCAACGCAAGATCATCGGCCGCGGCGATGCCGCGCGCCAGTTCGGAACCGGCCCAGCCGGTGGCGCCGGCAACACATACCTTCAGTGACATGGTGACCTCGTGGTTCGTTACTTGATCGCTGCAGGGTAATCTGGAGTGGGCGACTTGTCCCGGATTACGGACACCGATTAAGCATGCCCGCTCGATCAGTCACCCACCTACATGGAAACCTCGAAAACTTCCCTACAACGTCATTCCGGCGCAGGCCGGAATCGCTTCACCACAGCTACGGCGGTCATTGCCCTGATACAGCGACGCGGATCATCAAAAACAAGCGATCCTGGCCTGCGCCGGGATGACGCAGAGAGGGTGGTCATTCGAGATGCACGCATGAAACGAGATTCCGTAACAGAAGTACCTGCCACCGATACGATGCCTCAATCACCGGACGCCGACGGCACGTGGTGCCTGTACCTGATCGAATGCCGCAACGGCAGCTACTACGCCGGCATCACCAACCGTCTCGACGCACGCTATGCCGCCCACGTGGCCGGCCGCGGCGCGCGCTATACCCGCGCCAATCCGCCTTTGCGACTGCTGGGTTTTCGCAGCTATCCGGATCGCGCCAGTGCTTCGCGTGCGGAGTGGGTGATCAAGCAGTTGCCGCGAGAGCGGAAGCTGGCGTTCCTGCAGGCTTGATCGTCAGCCCAGGATCGGCTCCCGTATCGATGCATTGAGGTGACGGGTGCGGCGGCGCTTTCAGCACGCCACACCCGTCACCTCAATACCCGATCACCTCGCCATCCTTGCGCATCTCGGTGGCGCCCCAGTACACGTGCTGTTTGGCGTCGAACATGATCGCCTCGTAGCCGCCGAAGTTGCCGGTGCCCGGCACGACCTTGTAGCCGCGCTTGACCAGCTCGGCTTTCACCGCGGGATCGAAACCCGACTCCATCTCCACCGTGCCGATGCCCTGCGAGGCTTCGCCGGTGGGTTCGGCGTTGCCGTAGTGGCGCCAGCGCGCGGCATCGCCGGCGTCCTGCACGTTCATGCCGTAGTCGATCATATTGGTCAGCACCTGGATGTGGCCCTGCGGCTGCATGTCACCGCCCATCAGGCCGAACGACATGTACGGCGCGCCGTCCTTCATCACGAAGCCGGGGATGATGGTGTGGAAGGGGCGCTTGCCGGCGGCATAGACGTTGGCCGCGCCGGGCTTGAGCGAATACAGCTCGCCGCGATCCTGGAACATGAAGCCCAGACCGTCGGCGACCAGGCCCGAACCCATGCCGCGGTAGTTGGACTGGATGATCGACACCATCATGCCGTCCTTGTCGGCGGTGGTGAAATAAGTGGTGTCACCGTTGAACAGTTTCGGGTCGCCGGGGCCGATATTCGGATTGGCATGGTCAGGCTGGATCAGCTTGCGCCGCTGGTCGGCATAGCCCTCGGACAGCAGGCCCTTCATCGGCACGTCGACGAAGCGCGGGTCGGCGTAGTACTTGGCCAGATCCTCGTAGGCGAGGCGCTTGGCTTCCAGCATCGTGGTGATGGCATCGGCGCTGCCCACGCCCATCTTCTTCAGGTCGAAGCCCTTGAGCAGCTGCAGCATTTCCAGCGCGGCGAAGCCCTGCCCGTTCGGCGGCAGTTCGTAGACGTCGTAGCCATGGTAGTTCACCGATTGCGGCGTCACCCACTCGCCGTGGTAGCCGGAAAAATCCTCGTAGCGCAGGTCGCCACCGATACGCTTGAAGTAGGCATCGATGGTGTGCGCGATCGGACCCTTGTAGAACGCATCGCGGCCGCCCTGCGCGATCAACGTGAGCGTGCGGGCCAGATCGGGATTGCGGAACACCTCGCCTTCGGCTGGTGTGTGCTCGTCGATGAGATAGGTGTGGCGCGCATTCGCGCTTTCCTCGATCAGCCCGTGCATCCGGTCGAACGCCGCCATGTTGCCCTTCCAGTACTTGGCAACCAGCTGGGTGACCGGGAAACCGTTCTGCGCATAGCCGATCGCCGGCGCCAGGTCGTCGGCCAGCGAAAGCTTGCCGAACTTGTCGTGCAGCGCGCCCCAGGTATCGACCGTGCCCGGCACGGTGATCGGCAGCGAGCCGACGGCGGGAATGTGATCCTTCGCCGGCAGACCGGCCTTGAGATATGCAGCCTTTACCTCAGCCTGCATCTTCGCCAGATCGCGACCTTTCGCCGACGGGCCAGAGCCGTTGTAGCCGTAAAGCTTGTGCGTCTTCGGATCCCACACGATCACGAAACAGTCGCCGCCGATGCCGTTCAACACCGGCTCCATCAGGCCGAGCGCTGCGTTCGCCGCGATCGCGGCATCCACCGCACTGCCGCCCTTCTTGAGGATGTCGATCGCGATCTGCGACGCCAGCGGCTGCTCGGTCGCCGCCATGCCGTGCTGGGCCAGCACCGGCGAACGGGAGGCCCAGGGTTGGCCGGAGTAGCGATCACCGCGACTGATGTCGGCACCGGCATTCGCCGTGGCGGTGAACCCCATCAACAGTGCGATAGCAGCACCGATTCTGACCTGCGAAAGATTCATCACGGCTCCTTTGATGGATGTTCGGTGCAACTCACGTTCTTCACTTCACCAATGCAGCGCGGCTCACTTCTTCTTCGGCAGGTACAGATCGGTGATCGTGCCTTCATACACCTCGGCCGCCATGCCGATCGATTCGCTCAGGGTCGGATGTGGATGGATGGTGAGACCAATATCGGCGGCCTCGCTACCCATCTCGATCGCCAGCGCGACTTCGGAGATCAGCTCGCCGGCGTGCACGCCGACGATGCCGCCGCCGACGATGCGATGGGTGGCCTCGTCGAAGATCAACTTGGTGAAACCTTCGGTGCGGTCGATGCCGATCGCGCGGCCGCTGGCCGCCCACGGGAACTTGCCGACGCCGATCTTCAGGCCCTTTTCCTTCGCCTCGCGCTCGCTCACGCCGACCCAGGCGATTTCAGGATCGGTATAGGCCACCGACGGAATCACCCGCGCATCGAAGTGGCTCTTCTGTCCGGCGACGACTTCCGCGGCGACCTTCGCCTCGTGCGTCGCCTTGTGCGCCAGCATCGGCTGCCCGACCAAGTCGCCGATCGCGAAGATGTGCGGTACATTGGTGCGCATCTGGCTATCGACGTTGATGAAACCGCGATCGGTCACCGCGACACCGGCCTTGTCCGCACCGATCTTGCCGCCGTTCGGCGAGCGCCCCACCGATACCAGCACGCGGTCGAACAAGGTGGTTTCGGGAATGCTGTCGCCTTCGTAGCTGACTTCGATACCTTTCTTGGTCGCCTTCGCCTCGACTACCTTGGTCTTCAGGTGCACGCCCTTGAGCTTGCCCGCAATGCGCTTGGCCAGCGGCTTGATCAGGTCGGCATCGGCGCCGGGGATGAGCTGGTCCATGAACTCGACCACGGTCACTTCGCTGCCCAGCGCGGAATACACCGTCGCCATTTCCAGGCCGATGATGCCGCCGCCCACAACGAGCAGCTTGTTCGGTACATCCTTCAGCTCCAGCGCACCGGTGGAGTCGACGATGCGATCGTCGTCCCACGGGAACGAGGGCAGCTTCACCGACTGCGAGCCGGCAGCGATGATCGCGTACTCGAAGCGGACCAGCTTCACGCCATCTTTCGTCTGGACTTCCATTTCGTTCGGCGAGACGAAGCTGCCGTTGCCTTCGAGCGTACGCACCTTGCGCTGCTTCGCCATCGAAGTCAGGCCACCGGTAAGCTGGCCGACCACCTTGGTCTTGAAACCGCGCAGCTTGTCGATGTCGATCTTCGGCGCACCGAAGCTGACGCCGTGCGCGGCCATCGAGGCGGCCTCGTCGATCACCGCGGCGGCGTGCAGCAGCGCCTTGGACGGGATGCAGCCCACGTTGAGGCAGACGCCGCCGAGCGTGGCATAGCGTTCCACCAGCACGGTATCGACACCGAGATCCGCGGCGCGGAACGCGGCCGAGTAGCCGCCGGGGCCGGAGCCGAGTACGACCAGCTTGCATTCGATGTCGGCCTTGCGACCGGAAGCACTCGCGCCTTGTGGAGCCGGGGAAGCGGCAGGCGCGCTCGCCGCCGGTGCCGGCGCAGCCGCCTTGGGTGCCTCCGCTTGCGGCGCTTCGACCTTGGGCGCGGCAGCATCCCCAGCGACTTCAAGCACGGCAATCAACGCGCCTTCGGAAACTTCATCGCCCACCTTGAGCTTCAGCTCCTTGATCACGCCGGCGGCACTGGAGGGAATCTCCATCGTCGCCTTGTCCGACTCCAGCGTGATCAGGCTCTGCTCTTTTGCCACGGTGTCGCCGGCTTTCACCAGCACTTCGATCACCGGCACATTGCCGTGACCGCCGATATCGGGAACCTTGATTTCGATCGTATTGGCCATCGTCGTCTCCCGGTCAGAGCAGCAGGCGGCGGATATCGCCGAGCTGGGTGGCGAGGAAGGATGCAAAGCGCGCGGCGAGCGCACCGTCGATCACGCGATGGTCGTATGACAGCGACAATGGAAGAACCAGCCGCGGCGCGAACTCCTTGCCGTTCCAGACCGGCTTGGTCGCCGCCTTGGAGACGCCGAGAATCGCCACTTCCGGCGCATTGACGATCGGCGTGAAGCCGGTGCCGCCGATGCCGCCGAGTGAGGAGATCGAGAAGCAGCCACCGGACATCTCGGCCGGGCCGAGCTTCTTGTCGCGTGCCTTCTTCGAAATCTCGCCGAGTTCACGCGCAAGGTCGAGCAGACCCTTCTTGTCGCAATCGCGGATCACCGGCACCACCAGGCCGTCGGGCGTATCCACCGCGATGCCGATGTGGAAGTACTTCTTCAGGATCAGCTTCTCGCCGCTCTCGTCGAGCGAGGCGTTGAACTGCGGGAACTGCTTCAGCGCCGCCACCACCGCCTTGATCTGGAACACCAGCGGGGTGACCTTCAGATCTTTGTTCTCTTCGCCCAGCTTCTTGCGGAAGGCCTCCAGCTCGGTGATATCGGCGTCATCGTGCTGGGTGACGTGCGGGATCATCGCCCAGTTGCGCGCGAGGTTGGCGCCGGAAATCTTCTGGATACGCGAGAGTGCCTTCTCTTCGATCTCGCCGAATTTGGCGAAGTCGATCTTCGGCCACGGCAGCAGATTGAGACCGCCGAGCGATGCCGAGGTGCCACCGGTCGGACGGGCGCCGGAAGCGAGCGCGTGCTTCACGTAGGCGCTGACGTCTTCGCGCTGAATGCGGCCGCCGCGTCCGGAACCTTTCACCTGGGTGATGTCCACGCCCAACTCGCGCGCAAAGGCACGGATCGCCGGACTGGCGTACGGTGCGTCGCCGGGCATCACGATGCTGGCGTCAAGCGGCGGCCGCGCCGTGGGCGACACGTCGCCTTTCGGTGCGTTGCCCGGCTGCACGCCCTGGCCGCCGATCGGCGCGGGCTTTTCCTCGACCTGCGGCGCGGCCACCTTGGCTGGCGCCGGTGCGGGAGCCGGTGCGGCGGCTTTCGGTGCCTCGGCGGCAGGTGCAGCAGCGGCGCCATCGGCCTCGATGATCGCAATCACCGCGCCCTCGGACACCTCGTCACCCACCTTCAGCTTCATTTCCTTGATCGTGCCGGCGAACGGTGCAGGCACTTCCATCGTGGCCTTGTCCGACTCCAGCGTGATCAGGCTCTGCTCCTTCTCCACGCGGTCACCGACCTTGACCAGCACTTCGATGACGGGGACGTCGGCGTGACCGATATCGGGAACAAGGGCTTCTTTGAGCTCAGCCATGATGACTCCTGCAATGGCGATGGCGTGCCGCTCGGGGATGGCGGCCGCAGACAAGGCCTCAATCATAACGAAGCCCCGCCCGATTCGTATGCCCGATGTTGTGCGGCAGCTTCTTTCGACGGTTACCATGCGCAGGCGTATGCATGACCTTGAGCGCACGCACTGCCTCAATCGTTCCCCTAATCTGGGCTCAGCCAACGCCGCGCAGGGCGGCACAAGGAAGCAAGCCATGCTGACGATTCGTGACCTGTCGAAAACCTATGCCAATGGAGTACGGGCACTACGTGGCGTGTCGCTGGATATTCCCAACGGCATGTTCGGCCTGCTCGGCCCCAACGGCGCGGGCAAGTCGTCACTGATGCGCACGATCGCCACCCTGCAGGATCCGGACGAAGGCACGATCAAGCTGGATGACATGGACCTGATGGCTGACAAGCAGGCCACCCGTCGCCTGCTCGGCTACCTGCCGCAGGAATTCGGGGTGTACCCGAAGGTCTCGGCCGAGGCGATGCTGGAGCACTTCGCCGTGCTCAAGGGCGTCACCGTGAAGAGCGAGCGGCGCGAACTGGTCGAGGCGCTGCTGCGCCAGGTGAACCTGTGGGATGTACGCAAGCGCAAGCTCGGCACTTACTCCGGCGGCATGCGCCAGCGCTTCGGCATCGCGCAGGCGCTGATCGGTGATCCGCGGCTGGTGATCGTCGACGAGCCTACCGCCGGGCTCGACCCGGAGGAGCGCAACCGCTTCCTCAACCTGCTGGCCGAGATCGGCGAGCGGGTGGTGGTGATCCTGTCCACGCATATCGTGGAGGACGTCACCGACCTGTGCTCGCGCATGGCGATCATCGGCCAGGGCCAGGTGCTACTGAGCGGCGAACCGGTCGAGGCGATCCGCTCGCTCGACGGCCGCGTGTGGCGACGCACGATCGACAAGGCCGAGCTGGATGGCTACCGCGCCCGCATGAACATCCTGTCCACCCGCCTCGCTGGCGGCCGCACCCTGCTGCATGTACTGGCCGACACCCGGCCGGAGGAGGGCTTCGAGGCCGTCGCGCCTGATCTGGAAGACGTCTACTTCGGCCGCCTGCGCGCGCAGGCCACCGCCAGAGCTGCCTGACGCCAACCGCTACGGCGGCAGTCTTCCATTACAGGGACGGGAATACCGATGTTCTTCGAGATACTCCGATTCGAATTGCGCCAGCAGCTGAAGGCACCGCTGTTCTGGATAATCGCCGCAGTGTTCGGCGCACTTGCCTTCGCCGTGGTGACTACCGATGCGGTGACCGTCGGCGGCGCCAGCGGCAACGTGCTGCGCAATGCGCCGCTAGTGATCGTCCGGCTGCTCAGCGCGCTGACCGTACTCAGCATGTTCCTGGTAACGGTATTCGTCGCCGGCGCCGCACTACGCGACTTCGAACAGCGCACCGCCGAACTGTTCTTCACCACGCCGATGAGCCGCGGCGCGTATCTCGGCGGCCGCTTCGCCGCTGGCTACCTGGCCTCGCTGGCGATCATGCTGGCCTGCGCGCTGGGCATCGCACTCGGCGGCATGATGCCGTGGATCGATGCGCTGCGGCTGGGCCCGACCAGCTGGCACGGCTACGCGTGGGCGTTCGGCGTGATGGTGGTGCCGGACATGCTGTTCATTGCCGCGCTGCTGTTCCTGCTGGCTACCACCACGCGCTCGCTGCTGGCCACCTATATCGGGGTGATCGCCTATTTCGTACTGCAGAGCATCGTTGGCCAGCTGACCAAGGACGTCAACAATCACTACGTTGCCGCCATGCTCGATCCGTTCGGTGGGCGCACGATCGCGCTGGTCACGCGCTACTGGTCGGCCTACCAGTCCAATCACGAATTGCCCGCGCTGACCGGTGTGCTGCTGTTCAATCGGTTGCTGTGGGCCGGCGTCAGCGTGGCCATGTTCGGCGTCACGTTTGCACTGTTCCGGCCGAATCGCGAAGGACTGCAGCTGCCGCGGCGCAAGAAGCGCGCAGAGCCACCAATGCTGCGCCCGCAAGCCAGCAACGCCACACTGACGTTGCCCAAGGTTCGCGTGACCGACAACCTCGGCGCGCACTTTCTGCAGCTGCGCACGCAGTTCGCATTCGACACGCTCGGCGTGCTGCGCGGCGTGCCGTTCCTGATCATGCTGGCGCTGGGTCTGGCCAACCTGTTCGGCGCATTGATGCTGTCCGGACAGATCTACGGCACCGCGACCTGGCCGGTCACCCATCAGGTGCTGGAAAACATCCGCGGCGGCTTCCAGTGGCTGCTGTACATCATCATCACGTTCTATGCCGGCGAGCTGGTATGGCGCGAACGCAGCCAGCGCTCGGCCGAGGTCACCGATGCGTTCCCGCTGCCGGACTGGATCCCGCTGACCGCCAAGCTTGGTGCCCTGCTGGCGGTGATCGTGGCATTCCTGCTGGTCGGCTCGCTGGTCGGCATCGGCTGGCAGCTGGCACATGGTTACACCCATCTGGAGCTGGGTCTGTACCTGGAGACGCTGGCACTGGATGCAATTCCATTCGCGCTGCTGGCGGCGCTGGCGCTGTTCCTGCAGGTGCTGTCGAACAACAAGTTCCTCGGCTATCTGTTCACCATCGTGTGGTTCGTCTGCCAGATCGGCTTCAGCCTGCTGCACTGGGAGCAGAACCTGTATGACTACGGCAGCGCGCCAGACCTGCCGTATTCGGACATGAACGGTTTCGGCCATTTCCTCAAGGCCACACTATGGTTCGACTTCTACTGGGCCAGCTGCGCGGTAGTGCTAGTGGTACTGGCTGCGCTGTTCTGGGTACGCGGCGCCGGCCAGACGTGGCCTGAGCGGATGCGCGAAGCACGGGTTCGACTGCATGCACCGGCGAAGATCGCCATGGCGCTCGGCCTGCTGGCGTTCGTCAGCAGCGGCGCGTGGATCTACTACAACACCAACGTGCTCAATCACTACCAGAGCAGCAGCGACAAGTTGCAGCAGCGCGCCGACTACGAGAAGAAATACGCGAAGTACAAGGATCTGCCGCAGCCGCGCATCACCGCGGTAAAGGCCGATGTCGACATCTATCCGTACCAGCGCAGGCTGGAGATCCGTGGCCATTACACGCTGGTGAACAAGCACGACACGCCGATCAGCGAACTGCATGTGAATTACACCGACGGCTTCAAGCTGAAGTCGCTGGATTTCGCGCCGCATGACACGGTCAGCGAGGACAAGGCTCTCGGTTACACCATCTACCGGCTGAAGACGCCGCTGGCGCCGGGCGCATCGATGAACTTCGACTTCGACCTGGAGTACGCGCCAAAGGGTTTCACGAACAGCCCGGAAGGCCAGTTCCTCGCCTACAACGGCACATTCTTCAACAGCGGTGTGATGCCGCAGTTCGGCTACCAGACGAATGCGCAGATCACCGATCGCAACGATCGCCGCAAATACGACCTCGCCGGCGAAGTGCCGCGGATGCCGAAGCTCGGCGACGAGAAGGCGCGCACCAATACCTACATCAGCAACGATGCGGACTGGATCAGCTTCGATACCACCGTATCCACTGCTGACGACCAGATCGCGGTGGCGCCGGGCTACCTGCAGAAGGAATGGACGGCCAACGGGCGGCACTATTTCCATTACACGATGACTCAAGGCGGCATGGACCAGCCGATGATGCCGTTCTTCGCATACCTGTCAGCACGCTATGCCGTGAAGCACGAGATGTGGAAAGGCGTCGACATTGCGGTGTACTACAACCCGGCGCATGCGTGGAATGTGGACCGGATGATCCAGGGCGCCAAGGATGCGCTGGACTACTACGATGCGAACTACACGCCGTACCAGTTTCATCAGCTACGCATCCTGGAGTTCCCGAACTACGCCAGTTTCGCGCAGTCGTTCGCCAACACGATTCCGTTCTCCGAGTCGATCGGCTTCATTGCCGACCTGCGCGACAAGAGCAAGATCGACTACGTCTACTACGTCACCGCGCACGAAGTGGCGCACCAGTGGTGGGCACACCGGGTGATCGGCGCGAACATGCAGGGCTCGACCATGCTCAGCGAATCGCTGGCGCAGTACTCCGCGCTGATGGTGATGAAGCAGAAGTATGGCGCCGACCAGATGCACAAATTCCTGAAGTACGAACTGGACAAGTATCTCGCGGGCCGCGCCACCGAGAAGCTGGCCGAGGAGCCGCTGGCGAAGGTGGAGAACCAGCAGTACATCCATTACAACAAGGGCTCGCTGGTGTTCTATGCGCTGCAGGACTATATCGGTGAGGACAAGCTCGACGCGATGCTCAAGCAGTTCCTGATCGACAAGGGTTTCCAGCAACCGCCCTACACCACCTCGCAGGAATTCATGGACGCGCTGGCCAAGGCCGTCGGACCGAAGTGGCAGCCACTACTGGATGACTTCTTCTGGAAGATCACCTTGTTCGACAACCGCATGACCGAGGCCACTGCGAAGAGGCTGCCGGACGGGAAATACGAGGTGACCATGAAGGTGCATGCCGGCAAGGTCTACGTTGACGGCACCGGCAAGGAAACCGACGGCATGCCGGACATCCCGATCGATATCGGCGTGTTTGCCGCGCCCACTGCGGGCAAGGACGGCAAGCCGCTGTACCTGGAGAAGCGCATGTTGCCGAACGGCGACAGCACGATCACGGTGACCGTCGACAGCAAACCGTTCGACGCCGGCATCGATCCGTATAACGAACTGATCGACCGCGTCTCCAGCGACAACCGGCGACCGGTGACGCTGCAGTAGACCCGGGCTCCGACCCGGCATCGAGAAGGTATGGCTGCGCATTGCGCAGCCATACCAGTCACGTCATCTATCCGCAGGGCTTCGACAACCCGGCGCCGAAGATTCAGTGCGGAGGTGAACCACTGAGTGCCTGACGCACGGTGCGGAGCGAACACACTTCCCACAGCGCCACCAGCACCAGCACGGCCGTCGTCGCCATCCCCAGCGCTGCGATCGACCAGTGTGTGAGAGTCAGGCCGAGCGCGGCCAGCAGTACCAGACCCAGCAAATGCGACAGTGGCAGGTTGGTCGCATTCACCGTTTTCTTGAACAACGCATTGCCCAGCAGATACAGCGCCGGGCCGCCCAGCAGCACCGCCCCGGTGACCGCGTCAGTGCGCTGCTGCGGACCGCGCAGGGTCAGCTCATCGGCCACCGCGCAGACGATGATGCCGGCGACGATCAGCAGATGCAGATAGGTATAGGCGATCCGCGCCGTGCGGCCCGGATCGGCCGACTGCCGGATCGCCCGACTGCCACGCTCGGCCCCGAGGTCGAAATAGATCCACCACATTGCCACGCTGCCGACGAACGCGCTGACAAACGCAAGCAGCGCCTGCGGTTGCGACAAACTGTCGGCAAAGCTCGACCCAGTCACCAGCACCGACTCGCCCAGAGCAATGATCACGAACTGGCTGCAGCGTTCGGCCAAGTGGCCACCATCGATATCCCAGTCGGTCGTGCTCGAACGGCCCATACCCGGCACATAGAAGGCCAGCGCAGGCCCGGCATACTCAAGCGCCAGCGCGACAATCCAGAGCGGCCAACGCCACTGGCCATCCAGCCATCCGCCAAGCAACCACAGCACGCCCGATATCACCAGCCATACGGCGATGCGCTGAAAATTCCGGGTGTTTGCTGGTGCAGCGTCACCCAATGCCCACAGCACGAACAGCGTGCGTCCCACTTGCATGAATACGTAGGCGCCGGCAAATAGTAGTCCGCGTGCGCCGAATGCCTCGGGCAGCGCGATCGACAACAGCAGCCCTGCCAGCATCAGGATCAGGATCGACAGACGCACGATAGGTCGTTCCGGATCCAGCCAGTTGGTGACCCAGCTGGTGAAGACCCATACCCACCACACCGCGAGGAACAGCAGCAGTACCTGCAGCGCGCCGATCGCGTTCAAGCCATGCAACAAGGTATGCGACAGCTGGGTTACCGCGTAGACAAACACCAGATCGAAGAACAACTCGATATTGGTGACCTTGCCATGGCCACCGACACCACGCGAACGCAACAAACTGGTCCGCCCTGAACGAGAATGACTGACTGATGGGGGAATGCTCATAGTGCAGCCTCCGGCATGTTCGCGCATTTATCGCACGACGCGCCGGACATCGCCATGCGAACTCGACTCAGCGCCGATCGTCCTCGATATCACTGACCTTGCCGTCGACCATCGTCACGATGGTGATGTGGTCACCGCGCCGGTACTGCCATTTCTCGCCGCTGGCCGCTTTGCTCGTCGCGTTGGCCGTCGCACGACTGCGGTGGGAGCGGCTACTGCGCGAACTGCTGCTGCGCGAACTGTGGCCGTGGGCTTTGTACGACGGCTTGCCCAGCAACTCGGTAACGCGCACGGCGCTGTCGCCGATGCTCAGCACCTGGTTGCCCACGCGCAAGCTGGTGGACGCCTGCGTGGCGGCGCTGAAGACGAATAAAGCGACGATGAGACAAATGCGCATGACCTGCTCCTTGGTCTGATGAAATCCGGTAGCCCTTTACCCTTCGACAAAGTCGAGTCGACTCAGCTGCGACGCTCATCCAGGTGATCCTCGATTGAGGAAACCTTGCCGGCGATGATCGTCACGGTGATCACGTGGCCATCCTCGTGCATGAATTGCCAGCGTTCACCGCGAAACGCGCCGAACGTATTCTCCACCGGCTCCTTGTAGGCCGGCGTACCCAGCAGATCGAGTGCGTGCGCGGCGGTGTCACCGACGGACAGAACCTGCTGGCCGACACGCAATGTCTCGCTGGCACAGACACTCAGGCTCAAAGCCAGCAGCGGTATAAGCAACAGACGACGCATGGCACTCTCCTTCGTACGATGGGATGCGTTTCAAAAACCGGCATCCGCCTGGGCCAGGTAAAGCATCTCTTCCTGCGTGCTGCTACGACCCAAGGCGGCATTGCGATGCGGAAAGCGGCCGAAGCGCGCGATCACCTCGCGATGCCGCCGAGCATATTCGAAATATCCTTCGAAACGTTCACGCTGCTCCTGCGGTGCCTCCAGGCATAACGCCCCGAACTGCTCCACCGCGAGTTGCTGCAGATCCATGTTTTCAGCATGTTCCAGCGGCATGTAGGCGAATACGCGCCGCAGTGGCGGCAATCGCCGGTCGTCACCACGGGCAATCCCCGACAGCACCGCACGCTGTGCCTTGACGTCCTGTGCCCAGGCACGCGGATCGCCGCGATACAAATTGCGTGGAAACTGGTCGAGCAGGATCAGCAGCGCCAGCCAACCCGATGGCGTCTCCGCCCAGCAGCCATCCAGCCGGCCGTCGGCAGCGGCTTCCACCGAGTGGCCGAAGTGTTCGCGGATTTCCTCATCGAATGCTGCATCGGTAACGAACCAGCGTGCTGCGTTCGCTTCAGCAAACCAGAAATCGAGGACGTCCCTTACTACTGCTGACATCACCAATCCATCAGTAGCGCGCACTACCGACCAGGTTGTGCATGTCCAGATGAATGCCGCGCAAGCGCGGCAACTGTCGCTGCAGGACGAGCGCCAACTCGGCCGGCGCACTGGCGATCGCCTGTTCGAACGCGTGCAGCAGAGCGCTCTCGTGATGCGCCAGCACACCGATCCAGGCGCTATCGCGACGCGCAATCGCGTGCACCAGCTTCCCAGCCACGTGACGGTGCACGACGCCGTACAAGCTACCGCGCCTACTCGGCTTGCCGCCGCTGAGGCGCAGCTGCGCCTGCAGATCGGCAATCAGCAGTTCCAGCGTGTGAACATTCTCGCCCAGCACCATCCGCAACCCTGGCTCGCAGGCCGCGGCAGCGTGCCGATACAGCCGCTGCAGATCGATGCTGCGCCGGAGCAAGGCATTGCAAATGGCTCGGGGAGGGCGCGGCGCCATGGCCGCCTCCTTGCTGGAGGATGGGTGGATCACGACGCCATCGTCACCCTTGGCGACTTAGCCGGAGATTAACCCGGGGAAATTTGCCGGATTACGGTTAGCCGGCAGCAGGCTGCGCCAGGTCCATCGGGCTCATTGGTCGATCTGCAGCAGGTTCAACGGCCGCCCATCGCTACCGCGCACGCCTTGCTGCAGCTCGGACAGTCGCTGGATCGACGGGCACAACGCTTCGATTTGCGGACGCAAAGCCTGCATCCGCTGCTGCAGACGTGGCTGCAGGTTGGTGGCGAGCGACGCGGCGCGATCACGCAGATCGGCGGCCGTCTGCATGTCGCCGGCCAAGGCCGCGTTGATCGCCTGCTGACCGAGATCAGCCGCCAGCAACGGCACCAGGTCGGCGGCGATCTGGTTCCCATACTGCTCGGCGAAATCACCTTGCCAGTCGTGGGCGCTGCGGCTGGCCGCGATGCGCTGCTTGAGCTCGCCGGCATGCGCATTCAGACGCCGATCGAGTTCAGCGCGGGTGTCCGCGCTCAGACCCAGGCCCGCAGCCTCGGCACGCATCGCGTGCACCGCCATGTCCACCCCGTTCTGCGCAACCGTGCGCACCCGTGGTGCCAGTGCACGCAACTCACGCTCGAACAGCGCCAGCCGATCCTGATCTTCCGCATTCAACGGCACCGCGACGCCATCGGTACGCAACGTGCCCTGCTGCAGTTCGATGTGGAACGGTGCCGGCGACGGACGATCAAACAGCAGGCTGTCCGTCTTCAACGTCAAGTCATAGCTGCTGCTGGCATGGCAGGTAGCTGCCATATCCTGCGCATGCAGAGACGGTGACGCTGTCAGCGAAGATAAAGGCAGCAGGATGAACAGCAAAAGAAATGAGCGCATTGATTGGATCCCTGTAACGATGCCCTCAAGCGATACCTTCTTACCTGCCAACCCATGCTGAATGCACACGCCCTCGAACGAGCATCCAATGGACGCCGTTCAGGCCACGGGCAAATATCCTCAGGCGCCCCCAAGCGGTGTGGTGAGGCGAAACCCCTCGTCGACCTGATAGATGCTTCCTGCCGGAATTGCATCCACCTCGCCAGAAATCAACTTGTCTTTTTCAATCATCCATGGCACCAGCGCATGGGGTCCCGGGATATAGCTTTGCCACTTGCCATATGCTTCCTCGGGCTGGGGGCCTCCAAACGGAGTCATCTGGAAGTTGACGGGAACTCGAGCCACCCAATGGTCATCCGAGGCATGTTTGCCCTTCGTGGGGGTATTGAACGTCCAGTGGGTGGCTGCTGCCAGCGCGGCCTTCGCCAGATCATCCCGGAAACGCTCCATGTCGGAATCACTCGCGTAGACGGCCAAGTTCACCTGTTCGGCCGCGGCGTCTTCCACCTGTCCGTTTCTGCCCACGCGCAGCAGCAGATACACAGTGCCCGATACACGCGCCTGTTGTTCCATCCAAGGATATTTCGGCGCCGGCCTGGTCTTGTAGCTGGTGGTTTCACCAGCAACTCCACCCTGCTGGCCGAACTGTGCGCCGGTGATGCTGATCGAAGCATGTTCGTCGTCGACCCGCTTGGCGACAATGCGCAAGCTCATTTTCGCTTTCGCCAGCACCGGTTTGCCATCGATGAGAACCGGCTGGAACGTCCAGGCGGGCACATCCTTTCCGATCAAACCTACAACCCCAGGCGGAAGCTTGTCCGCCTGATCGAGGGCATACCCATGGACGCTGCCGTCTGGCGCCACCTCGATCGTACCGGTGACCAGCATGCTGGCCTGTGCCCGCTTGCGCACGACGTTCGGTCCGGCGGCCAGCGCCGCGCAGGACAACGCCACACAACATATTCCCAGCAGCCAGCGTTTCATCAAGGACCTCCTTGTTGGTGTGGCTGGAGTCTAACGCCACGAACGGAACTGCGCGCACACCGCTGGTATACCTAGCTGCCACGCCAGCCATAGCAGCACGGGCACGGCGACAGCTTTCAGCACCAGCGCCATCTGGTAGCTGCGGCGTGCATGCAGCAGCGCCTGCTGCAGCGCCGCGTCGCTCTGTAGCTGGGCAATGGCATCCGCGCTGGCATGATCGAACGATGACCACTGCGCCAGCAGCAAGCCGCCGCTGACCAGCGCCCACAGCGCCAGCAGACAGCAAGCCACGCGCATTACCGGACGCGCCCAGTCCTGCCGCAGGATGCAGCCCGCACAGATCACGATCAGGGCAAACGCGGCCAGTAGGTAGCCGATATCCCAGGCCAACATGCCACGCAGCGCCACCGCATCAGGCTGCGCTGGTGCCAGAGCCTGCAGTTGTCCCCATACCAGTTGCGCGTGCCGCACATACTGCAGGCAGCCAAGTGCCGCAAACAGCAGAAGCATCCACACCAGCACACGCCAGATGGTCAGTCCGCGCGGCTGCCCTGGCTGATCGACACGCATCGCCAAGGGCATCAGGGTGCCGCCTTGAGCGTGGCCAGATCGTTCATCACCTGGGCGGAATTCTTTTCCGGATCGACATCCACATAGACCTTGGCGATCCTGCCGTGCGGGTCGATCAGGAAGGTGGTGCGCTTGGCGTAGTGCATGCCCAGATGCGAAGTCAGCACACCATAGGTGGTGGATACCGAGCTATCGGCATCTGACAGCAACGGGAACGGTACGTGGTATTTCGCGGCGAAATCGGCATGCGATTTCACGTCATCGAGACTCACGCCGACCACATCGGCACCTGCCTTGCGCAGCTTGGCAATATCGTCGCGGAACGTGCATACCTCGGTCGTGCAACCCGGGGTGAAATCCTTCGGGTAGAAATACATCACCAGCCAGTGGCCATGAAAATTCGCCGGTGTATGCCAGTGGCCGTTCTGATCCTGCAAGTGGAACGTCGGCGCGGCATCACCCACCTGCGGGCCGGCGGCAAAAGCCGGCGCGACCAAGCCACATAACAGAGCCAACACGAGCAAACAAGAAAAACGGCGCATGAAGGGATCTCCAGGTGGGCAATGGTGGCGAGATACAGCCTTCGCAGTTTACGCGCACCAAAGCGAAGGGCGCCATGCGGCGCCCTTCGTTGTCACACCTTGTCTACCGACAGCCCTCAGGCTTTAGCGCCGCGGCTCGATGGTGAATTTGCCGACTGAAACACCCAGATCGACGCCTTCACCGGTACCGGCCAGCGCCAGCGAGGTAGTGCCCTTGGTCAATACCTGCGCCTGGGAACTCCTGACCACGCCAGCCTCGGCACCAGCCTGCGCATAGTCGCCGAAGACCTCGCGAATGCCATGCACGTTGCTGATCTCGCCCGTTCCGTCATTGATGCGGTATTTGCCGGCGGTAATGCCGCCGCCCACCACGTTGATCTTGACGTTGGCGAGCTGTCCGTTGTCGCATCGAATGGTGCCGATGCCTTCAGCATGCTTGTAGATCAGCGACCAACCGGAAAGGTTGAACCTGAGATGGCACTTCACCATGGCCTCGTCAGCGTGGGCGCTGGAAGTGGGCAGCGCAGTCACTGCCGTCGCGCATGCCAGCACCAGGGCGGCCATACCAAAAGTACGCTTGATCATCGTCATCTCCTTGAATAGATTTTCCCGGCACAAGGTCAAACGTGCTTCCCAAAGGGATCGGCACGCCCCTGCGTGGTGGATCAAGAATGTGCACAGCTGCGTGATAGCTGCGTGCAGAAGATGACAGCCCGTTCAGATTTCCGGCCTTGATGCTTAGCTAACAGGCTGCCGCGCAGACTGAAAGTGCCAGCCGTACGGATGCCGTGCCGGGGTTGTGGCACGGCTGAAACACTGCATAGACTCTGAGCCAGAACGCAGCGAAGGATATCCATGGTCAAGTATTCACTGGTTGGTTACGACGGTTCCGATGCCTCCCGCCGCGCCTTTCAATTCGCCATTGACCTGGCTCGTTGCGGCAGCAGCCGGGTGCGTGTGGTGTCGGTGTTGCAGGTGACCGAGGGTGGCGCCGACTCCTCGACCCTGATGATGGCCGACTCCGGTACCCAGCGTGTCAAGGAGCTGCTGGAGGAACTGACCACGATCGTGCCCGATGCCGCCAGCCTGGTCGACATCGAGATGACCTACGGCAGCCCCGGCGATGTACTGCTGAGCCAGATTGATCAGCATGGCGTCGATCACATCGTGATCGGCCACACCGAGCGCGGCGCGTTGGCGCGCTGGCTGCTTGGCTCGGTGTCCGGCAACGTGCTGGCGCGGGCCCATGTGCCGGTGACGGTGGTGCGCTGAACACGCACCACCGCGGCGCTCAGGCGGTTTCCCCCAACGAAGCCATGTCGATCACGAAGCGCTATTTCACGTCGCTCTTCGGCATCCGCTCGTAAGCCTCATTGATGTCCTGGATAAGGATTTTCTCGATGTCCGAGACGATGCCGTGCTCGGCGCAGAAATCCAGCATCTCCTGAGTCTCGGCAATACCGCCGATCAGTGAGCCGGCCAGCGAATGACGGCCGAAGATCAATGCCCCGCCATGGATCGTCGACGGCGTGTCCGGCAGCCCGACCAGGACCATCGTGCCGTCGCGTCTGAGCATCTGCAGATAGATGTTGAGATCGTGCGGCGCCGAGACGGTGTCGAGGACCGCAGCTTTATGCTGCGCTCATGAGCGTGTCATCACTATCCACCACTCGACGGGCGCTGCGCTACACACAGGAAAATCACGTTGAGCTATCACGATTCACCAACATGGACACTGGATATTCTCGATCTGGAACGTATCGACCTGACACGCATACGGCACAACGAGGATCTGTTCTTCCTGTTGTGCAGTTCGTCGTTCGTCGAGAGCGGTTCGGATCTCTACACGCAAAATCTGATCGATCATTTTTCCGGCGACCAGGAGCTGCAGACTTGGCTGAGCCAACATTGGGAACATGAGAAACTGCAACATGGCCGCGCACTGGCCGGTTATGTCAGAACCGTGTGGCCGGAATTCGACTGGGACAAGAGTTTCTCGGCGTTCTGGAACGAGTACGGCGCGGCATGCACCGCCGAACAGCTCGAACCCTGCCGCGGGCTGGAACTGGCCGCTCGCTGCGTGGTGGAAACCGGCACCGCCAGCCTGTACCGCGCGCTGCACGAGATCACCGACGAGCCGGTGCTGAAGCAGCTGACCAACCACATCAAGAGCGATGAGGTGCGCCACTACAAACACTTCTACCAACATTACCGGCTATATCGGGAGCGCGAGGGTTTCGGCCGCTACAAGGTGTTCCGCGCGATCCTGCGCCGGGTCAACGAAATCAAGGGCGAGGACAGCAACATCGCGCTACGCCACGTGTTCAACCAGTGCTACCCGCAACACCAGGACAACGAGACCGAGTTTCGACGCATCAGCGGCCGCGCGCAGGGCCTGCTGCGCCGACACATCCCTGCCGCGATGACGGTGAAGATGCTGCTCAAGCCACTGGACTTGCCGACCATGCTGCAGAGCGCGCTGGAAAAACCATTGGCGCGGATCACTGGGAAGCTGTTCCTGCATTAGTGGCTTGCAGCAGGCACTGACGCAGCGCCTGCGCTGTCGCGGGCCACGACGTCGGCCTGACGCCGGGCTTCCTTTTCGAGTTTGAAGCGCGCCAGATCCACCGGTCGGATCTGCTTGATCGTGCAAGGCAGATAACCTCGCGCCGTCAGTATTTTATCGAAACCCACCGAGACTTCATCGGCAAAGGAGGTAAAGCCGACCCGGTTGGTGAAGGTCAGGCCGTTGCATGGCCAGGTATCCAACAGGAAGGCGCGTGTGGGGCGGGTATAAACCACCAGCTGGGTATCGCTGAGCGGCTCCCATGAGTCAATTGAAGCTCCCATCTCGAGGCGAAAACTGCGCACCGGCGCACCGGCCGCCGCCGCGTAGGCAGCCTGTCGCTGCTGCATGTATTGCGCAGACGGCATGCTGGAGCAGGCGGCGAGTAGCGCTGTCAGCGCATAGCCGATCAATGACTGGTATGACTTGGACATGACCGTGCCCTCCGTCGGAACTGTTCCTGTACTGCACGGCGCGTCGTCATGCGATCCACCCAGGCAAGCGCATCATTGCCCACTGGCAGGCGCCGCACGCGGCTGTTCGTCAATCTTGCGCTGCGCCTTCTGTGCGGCCCGCAGATGGCTCACGTCGATCGGACGTATCTGCGTGATGGTGCAGGGAAAATTATCCCGCCCGGTCAGCACGCGATCGAAGCGCACCGATACCTCATGGACGCTGGAGGTCAATCCGATCACGTTCGCAAACGTCAGATTCGGGCAGCCGTCCACATCAAGCAGCCACGCCTGGTTGGGCCGTGAATAGACCGCCAGTTGCTGGTTGCTCAATGCCTCCCACGAATACATCGGGCTGAAAAAGTGAAAACTGCGCACCGGCGCACCGGCCGCCGCCGCATAATCCGCCTGGCGCTGGCTCTGTCGTTGCGCATAAGGCACGCTGGAGCAGCTCGCAAGCAATCCGGCGATGAGCAATCCTGACAACAGTTGGATGGATTTCATGGCGACGCCCTCCAGCATGGATAAGGTTGATAACGCTTCACTCGACCGCAGGCATACACCGGTTTACTTCTTTTTTGCCTTGCCGACGCTGGCCCACTTGGACGGATCAAAGCCGCCGACTTCGTAGACCAGAGTCTGCTTCTTCTCGCCGTCGGCGAAGGTCACGCCCATGCCGATCTTCTTTGCCTTCTGCAGCATGGCAATAAAACCCTTGTCGTCGACCACCATCAATGCCGGCTCGCCGGTCGGCGGCGCGAATACCTTGATATGTACCGGCTTGCCATCCACCGTCATGGCCATGGCGCAATTGCCGTGGCAGACAAACCCGGGCTTGCTGCCATACAGGAACGCGCTCTGGCCCCAGCTGGTGTGACGACGCAAAACCAATTGCACCCGATCATTACCACCAGAGGTGGCCCCGCCGGACGGCTGGCTGCTGACGATGGTGGCGGTGGACTGCGTCCCGCCGGCCATCGGCGACACCTGATACAGCCACAAGCTCGCCAGCCGGTTCTTCTCGCTGGCCGCGGTGTAGCGCTGCTCGATCGCCGGCAGAGTCTGCTGCACTTCCTTCGCCGCGGCGCTGTCCGGATAGTGGCTGACGATGTCATGACCCATCGATACCGCCATCTGGTCGTTGCCAATGCGCAGCAGCTGGCGATAGGTATCCAGATCGCGCGCCGCATCGGCTGCCTGGGCCTGCGCCTGTTGCTGCGCTGCGGTTGGTGCCGCGGCACCGCCCTGTTGCGAACAGCCGACGAGCAGCAGGGCGGCACACAAGATCGCAGCGGTGTAACGATGGATAACGGGCTTCATCAGCGAGACACCGATCGGGAACAGGCCATTAGCTTGGAACGAGGTGGCCAGATAACGCAACCGTCAGTCCGGCGACCCGAAGCGCTCGCGCAGCGCCGCACGATAACGCCGGCTGCAGGGAATCTTCATGCTGTCGCGCATCTGCAGACGGGCGTCGCCGGTCTCCAGCGGCTCGATCTCGGCGAGGTAATCGAGGTTGATGAAATAACTGCGGTGCACTCGCACGAAGCGCGCCGGGTCCAGTCGCCCCTCGATTCCGGCCATGGTCGCGCGCAACGGATAATCGCGGCCGCGCACATGCAGGTTCACGTAATTGCCGGATGCCTGCAGCCACTCGATCTCGCTGGCATTGACCAGAAACTCCCGGCCCAGCTTGCGCACCAGGAATCGCTCGGGCCGCTCGACGGGCTCTACCGGCGGACCTTCCTCCGGCGCGACCAGCAAGCGCGCCTCGCCCTGCCAGCGCATCAGCCAGAGCCGCGACAGGCATATCAGCGCGATGATGACGAAATAGGTGCGGATGTCCTTGAGGTATTCGTAGCCGAAATTCGGCCACCATGCACCAAAGTCGTAGTGTTCGCCGGCGATGGCATAAGCCAGCTTGCGCAGCACCACCATGCCACCGACGTGGACCAGGCTGAACGGTACGCTGGCCAGCAGATGCCGCGGCAGGCTGCGGCGCCAGGTGTCGAAGCGGAACGGCCAGCGCCGCTCGGCGGCCAGCACGGCGGGGATCAGTGCCAGCACCAGGATCGAGCTGCTCCACTCCCACACCCACGGCTCCCACGGCGCGGTCCGGGCGTTGTCGATCTGCGATACCAGGCTGTTGAACACGGTGTTGAGCGTGGTCAGCAGGACCCAGAAGCCGACCTCGAAAGGCCGCCGCCAGCGCTCGAAATCCCGGTATTCGAAACCCGCCTGCCTGTTCATGGCGACGATTCTACGTGGCTCGTCGCGATTCACCCACGATCCGTCCCCGCCCGCCCGCCGTTCGTCCCTCCAGACGCGCGATCAATCACTTGGCGCGGGACGAGCGGTCGGCATCCGCGCACCATGGCCCTGCCTCCCGGCTCTGCCGGTTGGCCGCCCTCTTTCAGGACAACGCCATGCATAGACGCGACGTGCTCAAGGCCGCACTGGCCCTTCCCTTGCTGCCCTATGCCTTGTCATCGGGCGGCGCGGCTCTCGCCAGGACCCATCGCCTCGCTCTGCCTTTGCGTGCCCGGGTGCGGCCGGGCGATCCGGCGTGGCCCTCGGCGGCCGACTGGGATGGCCTGAAGCGGCAGGTGGGCGGCCGGCTGCTGAAGCTGCAGTCACCGTTCGCCCCGGACGCGCCAGCCGCGGCCCGCGCCGAGGCGCTGCAGCACCTGAAGAACCCCTACTACATCGGCGACCAGCCGGCCCTGACTCAGACCAGTGGCTGGGCCGGCGCCTGGACCTCGCAGCCCAGTGCATATGCCGTGGCCGCGGAAAGCACCGCCGATGTGGTCGCAGCGGTGAACTTCGCCCGCGCGCATCGCCTGCGCCTGGTGGTGAAGGGCGGCGGCCACAGTTACCAAGGCACCTCGGACGCGCCCGATTCGCTGCTGGTGTGGACGCGGCACATGAACGCGGTGACCCTGCACGATGCCTTCGTGGCGCAGGGCTGCACCGGCCACGAGGCGCCGCAGCCGGCGGTGATGGCAGGCGCCGGGGCGATGTGGATCGATGCCTACGACGCGGTGACTACGCGCGGCGGCCGCTACGTGCAGGGCGGCGGCTGCACCACGGTGGGCGTCGCCGGGTTGGTACAGAGCGGCGGCTTCGGCAGTCTGTCCAAGAACTTCGGTACCGCCGCATCGAACCTGCTGGAAGCAGAAGTGGTGACCGCCGATGGCCAGGTGCGCATCGCCAACGCCTGCAGCAACCCCGAGCTGTTCTGGGGCCTCAAGGGCGGTGGCGGCGGTAGCCTCGGCGTGGTCACCCGGCTCACCCTGCGCACGTTCGATTTGCCTGACGTCTTCGGTGCGGTATTCGGCGCGGTCAAGGCGTCCTCCGACGCCGCGTACAAGGCGCTGATCGCGGAGGCGATGGCGTTCTACCGCAACGCTTTGTTCAACCCGCACTGGGGCGAACAGATGGCATTTCTCGGGGACAACGTGCTGCGTATTTCGATGGTATTCCAGGGCATGACGCAGGCCGAGGCGGAAAAGGTCTGGGCGCCGTTCCTGCGCTGGATATGGGCCAGGAAGGAATACACGTTCGTCAAATCGTTCCAGGTACTCGCCCTGCCGGCGCGGCATTTCTGGGATGCCGACTTCTTCCGTCGGCACGCCCCCGACATGGTGGTGCAGGACGATCGCCCGGGCGCGCCGCGCGACCACATCCTGTGGGCCGGCGACCAGGGCCAGGTCGGCTGGTTCCTGAATGCCTACAAGTCGGCCTGGCTGCCGGCAACTCTGCTCGATGACAAACATCGATCGCTGGCCGACGCCCTGTTCGCCTGCAGCCGCCAGTGGGACGTGGAACTGCATTTCAACAAAGGCCTGGCCGGTGCACAGACAGGCGCCATCGACCGGGCGCGCGACACCGCCACCCATCCGCAGGTGCTGGATGCCTTCGCGCTCGCCCTGATCGGGGCGCCGGCAGATCCCGCTTATCCCGGCATGCCCGGCGCCCATATCGATACTGCGAAGGCCCAACGTGATGCCGCATCCGTCGGCAATGCCATGGATGAACTGCTGAAAGTCGCGCCTCATGCAGGCGCCTATGTCTCCGAAAGCGACTACTTTCAGCCGGACTGGCAGACCGCATTCTGGGGCACCCACTATCCGAGGCTGGCCGCAGTCAAGCGCCAGTACGATCCCGATGGCCTGTTCTTCGTCCACCATGGGGTGGGCAGTGAAGCATGGAGCGCGGATGGCTTCATGCGATTACATGGCGGATGACGCAACGGGCTCGACTGCGGAAACTCAGCTCTCGCTCGCCATGATCGAGTCCAGATGTTCGACCCGCACGACCTGATCGAGCCAGACGTGCCGGCTCCACTCCGGTACATCTGGCCGTTGCAATTGCACGCGGCCGTTGATCCCTTCGTGTTCGTCTGCATCGCGGAACACCTGCACGTTCGGCCGCTTGCTGACCACGCCGTCGCAGCTGCTGCCGTCCTTCATGACCAACACTACGTGGCCATCGGTTGGCAGTTGGTCAATCAGTGATTCAAGCTGCAGGACGCTGGCCTGGTCGGTATAGACACGCTCTGCCTGTCTGTCCATGCGACTCGCCTCAAACAATCCAGCGATCTACAACGCTAGTCGGAAAAATGGCAACACGATGTCAATTTGCCCTCTGCAAGCTGAATGATCGGCGTGATCTCCAGCACTTTGCCGACGTCGGTGATGACCCGATAATGGGTGATCCCAAGGACACCCGATGTCATCCAACACCACGCCGGCGGCGGATTCGCTGCTGCAGCATCGCGCCTTTGTCGCATTCTGGTTTGCCCGGATCGCTTCCAGCTTCGGCTTCCAGATGCTGTCAGTGGCGGTCGGCTGGCAGATCTACGCGACCACCGGCCGTGCGTTCGACCTGGGCCTGATCGGGCTGGTGCAGTTCGTGCCCTCGGTCGTGCTGGCGCTGCCGGCCGGCCATGTGGCGGATCAGTTCGAGCGCCGGCGCATCGTGCTGATCGGGCAGATCACCGAATGGCTCGCGATCGTGGCGCTCGCCGGGTTGACCCTGACCGGGCATATCCACGAGATCAGTATTCTCGCGCTGGTGTTCGTGATCGGTGTGGCCAAAGCATTCGAGTTTCCCGCCCTGCAGTCGATGCTGCCGGCGCTGGTGCCGGCGTCGATCCTGCCGCGCGCGATGGCGGTGAATGCCTCGGCCGGCCAGGCGGCGATGATCATGGGCCCGGCGCTGGGCGGCCTGCTTTACGTGGCGGGACCGGGCGTGGTCTACGTGGTGGCCGCCGTGCTGTATATGGTCGCCGCCACGCTGATGAGCCGGCTGCGTTACGAGCAGGCGCCGCCCAAACGCGAACCGGCCACGCTGAAGACGCTATTCGCCGGCGTGCATTTCATCCGCGAGCGCAAGGATGTGCTGGGCGTGATCTCGCTGGATCTGTTCGCCGTGCTGCTCGGCGGCGCCACCGCGCTGCTGCCGATCTTCGCCAAGGACATCCTGCATACCGGCCCTTGGGGGCTCGGCCTGCTGCGCGCGGCGCCGGCGGTGGGCGCGTTGCTGATGTCGCTGTGGCTGGCGCGGCACAACCTGCAACGGCGGGTCGGCCCGATCATGTTCGCCGCCGTGGCCGGCTTCGGCGTGGCCACCCTGGTGTTCGCGCTTTCCACCACGCTGTGGCTGTCGCTGCTGGCGCTGTTCGCGCTGGGTGCGTTCGACATGGTCAGCATGGTGATCCGCAGCTCGCTGGTGCAGCTCGATACGCCCGATGACATGCGCGGGCGGGTCAGTGCGGTCAACGCCATCTTCATCAACACCTCCAACCAGCTTGGTGAGTTCGAATCGGGCATGCTGGCCGCATGGATGGGGGCGGTGCACGCCACCGTACTTGGCGGTGTGGGCACTCTGTTGGTGGTCGGGGTATGGATGGCGATGTTCCCGACCCTGCGCCGGCGGCAGCGGCTGCAGCTCGAGGCAGCCGCACCCGACGAGCCTGCAGCAGATACTCTTTGACACTCTGCGCCCCCTGTGCGCGATGCTCTTGGCGGCACTTTGAAAGGCATCGCGCACAAGGTGCGCTCCTACCCCTCCAACGGACCCCGTAGCCGTAACGTGATCACCACTTCGCCGACCGAATTCCTTGAAGTCTTCGCCACGCTGGCGCCGTTGCCGGACGCCGCAGCCACCGCGCGAGCGGCGTATCTGGTCGCGCCGGCGGAATTCACGCTGGCGGCGGAATCGGCACGCGACAACCGCTACATGGACATGAGTCTCACGGTCGATCCGCTGAAGGCGCTGGCCCAACACGGCGCACTGGCGCAAGCGCTGCGCGCCGATATTCCGGTGATCACGTTTCCCGGCAACCCGGCGACACCCGATGCGGTGTTTCCCAACAACGTGTTCGCCACCGCACCGGGCCGGCTGATCGTCGGCCGCATGCGCCATGCAGTGCGCCAGCGCGAGACAGAACGTGCCGACATCCGCGACTTCTTCGGCGACGTGCTGGGTTACGACGAAATCGACCTGTCCGGCTGCGATGACCTCGTCGCCGAACTCACCGGCTCGCTGATCATCGATCGCGCGCGTGGTATCGGCTATTGCGGACTCAGTGAACGCTGTGACCTGGCCGGCGCGCAGGCGATGCACAAGGCGTTCGACCTGCGCCTGACATTCTGTTTCGAACTGGCCGAATCCGAATACCACACCAATGTGGTGCTGACCTTGCTGGCCAGCCGCGCCGCGATCATTGCCGCTGATGGCTTCAGCGATCCGGCAGCAGCCAAGGCTATCGCCAAGGCCTATGGCGATCGCGCGATCTGGCTGACGCCCGCACAGAAGCAGGCGTTCGCTGCCAATGCCATCGCCTTATCCGATGACCGTGTATGGATGAGCGCCTGCGCAGCCGCGTCACTGACCGACGAACAGTACGAGACACTGGCTGGTTACGGCTTCGCCGTCGGCACGGTGGAATTGAGCGAGATCGAGAAAGCCGGCGGCAGCCTGCGCTGCTGCGTGGGCGAGATTTACTGACCGGCCATTCGCGCGAGACGGAACATGGGCCGATCTGCAATGCTGGATCTTGTTGAAGGAGCATACCGATGTCCGCACTGCCACCACCGATACGCTCCAGCTTTGTCACTGCCCTGGGCTGGATCTTCGTTTGCCTCGCTGGTTTGGCCACGCTGATTGGCCTGCTGCAGAACCTGATGCTTCAGTTGGTATTCCTGCCGACCATGCAGCAGCAGATGGCCGCTCAGCCAATACCTCCGAATATGCCGTCGTCGGTGAGCTGGATGTTCGGCCACATGATCTGGTTTTTCCGCGCGTTCCTGCTGTTGTCGATCACTACATTGATCGCCGCCATCGGCCTTCTACTACGACGCAACTGGGGCCGCTTGCTCTTCATCGGACTGATGGGTTTCGCCATCGCCTATCAATTGCTTGGCTTGATGTTTCAATGGTGGTTCATGGGTTCGATGCAGCAGATGATGCAACTGTCGCCCAACGCGCCTGCACACTTTGCCGACGGCATGCATGGCTTCATGCTGGTGATGCAGATTTTCAGCGCGATCATGGCCATTGGCTTCAGCGTATTGTTCGGCTGGATCATCAAGCGCCTATGCAGTGCAGCGGTACGGCATGAATTCGGCCCGGTAAACGCCTCACCCACCTTTCTCGGCAGTCCACCATGATCACCGTCCACCATCTGAACAACTCACGCTCGCAGCGCATCCTGTGGCTGCTGGAAGAACTCGGCGTGCCATACGAAATCAAGCGCTATCAGCGCGATCCGAAAACCATGCTGGCGCCGCCGGAGCTGCGCGCGGTGCATCCGCTGGGCAAGTCGCCGGTGATTACCGATGGTGACGTTACCCTGGCCGAGTCCGGCGCGATCATCGAATACCTCGCCGAGCGTTACGGCCAGGGCCGCCTGCTGCCGCCGGCGGGTACGCCCGAGCGGCTGCGTTGCAACTACTGGCTGCATTACGCCGAAGGTTCGGCGATGCCGCCGCTGTTGCTGAAACTGGTGTTTCGTCGGGTCGAAACCGCACCTGCGCCGTTCTTCGTAAAGCCGATCGCCAAGGGCATCGCGCATAAAGTGATGAGCAGCTTCGTCGATCCGCAACTGAAGCTGCACCGGGATTATCTCGAAGGCGAACTGGGCAAGAGCGAGTGGTTTGCCGGCAACGAGTTCAGTGCGGCCGATATCCAGCTGAGTTTTCCGCTGGAAGCCTTCGCGGCACGCGGCGGTCTGGATGCCAGCTACCCGCGGCTGACGGCTTTCCTGCAGCGCATCCATGCGCGACCGGCGTACCAACGCGCGCTGCAGAAGGGCGGCGAATACAAGCTTGGCGGCTGATTCCGCACTCCATAGCTGAACGGACAACGGCATCCGCAGCCGTTGTCTACGCACTGCTCACAACCCCGCTGGCAACCTGTCATTTCAGATAGCGAGGAGAAGACTGATGCGTAATCGTGATATCGAGCGACAGATCCGCGACGCGGGCGAACAGGCTGGCGAGCGCGTGCGTCATTATGCCGATGGTGCTGCCAGCAGTGCGCAGAACCTGTTCGATCGTGGCCGCAGCATTGGCGAACGCTTCGGCAAGCGCGGCAATCACTACAGCCAACGACTGACGAATGCGGCCGAGGATTTCGCCGACGAAGCGAACTATCACTATCGCCGTCTGCGCCGCCAGGTGAATCGCCATCCGACGGCCAGCGTGGCGATTGTCGCCGGCACCATCGGCGCGTTCCTGCTGCTGCGCCACGTGTTTCGCAGCCGCGACGACGAATGAATCGGCAGATTGACGTCAAGTGACACGATGACCGGATGCACGCATCCGGTCATCGTGTGTAAGAGCCCTGCACCGCCGACTTACCTGAGTACCTGGATATTCACTTCCACGCGCCGGTTCGGCGCCAGGCAGTCGCGCAGCTGCTGGCCCGTGAGATTCGGGCAAGCGACTACCGGATCGACATCGCCGCGGCCTTCGGTGGTGATCACGCCAGAATCCACGCCATGCCCGACCAGGTAATCGCGCACCGCATTGGCGCGCCGAAGTGAAAGGTCGTCGTTCTGTGCGCGGTTGCCGATCCGGTCGGTATAGCCGATCAGATCCACCGCGTGGATACTCCTGGCCTCGTGCAATTCCGCCACCAGCCGGTCCAGTTGACTGCGGCCCCGCCCGGTCAGGCTGTTGATGTCGGATCGGCCAAAAGCGAACAGCGCGTCCGCCCCCAGCGTCTCATGCCGGTTCTCGACCATTGGTGCCGGCATTTCTTGCTGCATTGGCGGCGCCTGCATCACCACCACCGGCCTGGTTCGGTAGACGGGATAGGGACAGCAGCCTGCCAGCAGCACGGCGGCACCGGCCGACGCGATCATGCTCATGTGTATGGTCTTGTTCATAGTCTCCATCCTTCGTGCGGTCAGATGAGCTGATGAAAACACCAGCGACTACCATGGGCGCCGTCGCTGCTCCACGCAATGACATGACCGCTCGCACTGCCACGCGGATGCCGCTGCTGCGCCGACGACGCCGACCCGTGGCGACGCCCATGGCTGTCATGGCGCAAAGCTTGTCCCGCGCATCGCTAGCGGTGATGACACTCCACAGAATGCGACTGCCATGCTGAATTTTTGCGCACCAAGCAGCCGGCCCATTCTGATTGGGCTGTGCCACCGTGATCGCGACGTGCGGCCACGGGCTGGAGACAATCCAGGACGCGCTGGCCGAATAGCACACATCAAAAAAACGCCATTACGGCGGTTTTTCGAATCGACTCACCACACCCGAGCGACTGGCTCGCAGACTTCAGACCGTCTGTGGGTTCGGCTTGTCCGGATCGAGCTTGTATTCCTTGATCGCGCGGCTGACATCCTTGGCGTTGACCTTGCCATCCTTTGCCAGTGCGGCCAGCGCGGCATGCGCGATCCAGTAACGATCGACCTCGAAGAACTCACGCAGATGCGCACGCGTGTCCGAACGACCGAAGCCATCGGTGCCAAGCACGGTGTAGCGCATGCCATCCGGCATGAACGCGCGGATCTGGTCGGCGAATTCGCGCACGTAATCAGTGGCGGCGATCGCCGGACCCTGACGACCCTCGAGCAGGCCGGTGACGTACGGCACGCGCTGCTCCGCTTCCGGGTGCAGACGGTTCCAGCGCTCGGCATCGAAGCCGTCGCGGCGCAGCTCGATGAAGCTGGGGCACGACCAGATATCGGACTTCACGCCGAAGTCCTTCTCCAGCAGTTCGGCCGCCGCAATCACCTCACGCAGGATCGTGCCCGAGCCGAGCAGCTGCACGCGCGGCTCACCCTTCTTCGGCTTGCCGCCATCCTTGAACAAATACATGCCCTTGATGATGCCGTCCTCGACGCCTTGCGGCAGATCAGGGTGGCTGTAGTTCTCGTTCATCACGGTGATGTAGTAGTAGATGTCCTCCTGCTCCTGCATCATCCGGC
>Ga0302314_10001576_pt1 | contig 42623 bp, 33 predicted proteins | sample III_Palsa_N2_3_FD_200533 | JGI IMG/M metagenome (GOLD analysis project Ga0302314, IMG submission 200533) | Peat permafrost microbial communities from Stordalen Mire near Abisko, Sweden - III_Palsa_N2_3 | ecosystem: Environmental > Terrestrial > Soil > Palsa > Peat permafrost | place: Sweden... | reverse complement strand
TCTATTCCGAGCGCTTTTCCCTGCCATTTTTTCCACGTCGTTTGATTGCAGCAGCAGCTCTGGCCATGTGCGCTGGTAACGCCCTTGCTATCGAGCCGTTTGAAGTCAAGGACATCCGGGTCGAAGGGCTGCAGCGTACGGAAGCCGGCACCGTCTTCAATTACCTGCCGCTGAAGGTCGGTGAAACCTACAACGACGACAAAGGCTCGGCCGCGATCAAGGCACTGTATGCCACCGGCCTGTTCAAGGACATCCGCATCGAAGTCGAAGGCAATGTGCTGGTGGTGGCGGTGGAAGAGCGCCCCACGATCAACACCGTGGCGTTCTCCGGCGAAAAGGAATTCGAAAAGGAAGCGCTGGTCAAGGGTCTGAAGGAAATCGGCGTTGGCGAAACCAAGATTTTCGACCGCTCGCTGGTCGAGCGCGCCGAGCAGGAACTGAAGCGCCAATACCTGTCGCACGGCCTGTACGGCGTCCAGATCACCACCACCGTGACGCCGATCGAGCGCAATCGCGTCAACATCGCCTTTGCCATCGAAGAAGGCGATGCGGCGCGCATCCGGCAGATCAAGTTCGTCGGCAACAAGGTGTTTTCCGATTCCGAGCTGCTCAAGCAGATCAAGCTCACCACGCCAGGCTGGTTCACGTGGTACTCCAAGTCCGACCAGTATTCGAAGCAAAAGCTGTCGGGCGACATCGAAACGCTCAAGTCCTTCTACCTCGACCGCGGCTACCTCGAAATGCAGGTCGAATCGACCCAGGTCGAAATCACCAGCGACAAGAAAGACATCTACATCACGGTCAACATCACCGAAGGCGAGAAGTACACCGTCTCGGACATCAAGCTCGAAGGCGAAATGCTTGGCCGTGAAAATGAATTCAAGGAGCTCATGCTGCTCAAGCCGGGCGAGGTCTATTCGGGCCAGAAACTGACCGACAGCACCAAGAGGATTTCCGAGCGCATGGGTAACTTCGGTTATGCCTTCGCCAACGTCAACGCCAATCCGGAAATCAACCGCGAGAAGAAGGAAGTCGCCTTCACCATCCTGGTCGACCCGGGCAAGCGCGTCTACGTCCGTCACATCAACGTCACCGGCAATACCCGCACCCGCGATGAAGTCATCCGCCGCGAATTCCGCCAGTACGAAGCATCCTGGTACGACGGCGAAAAGATCAAGCGCTCGCGCGACCGTGTCGACCGCCTCGGCTACTTCAAGGAAGTGACGGTCGAAACGCCGGAAGTCGTCGGCGCCACCGACCAGGTCGACGTCAACCTGGCCGTGACGGAACGCCCGACCGGCAACCTGACCCTGGGCGCCGGCTATTCGCAGTACGAAAAATTCACCATCAACGCCGGCATCCAGCAAGACAATGCGTTCGGTTCCGGCGACTCGATCGGCGTGCAGGTCAACACCAGCGCCTTGAATCGCGCCATCGTCCTGTCGCACACCAATCCTTACGTGACCGAGGACGGCATCAGCCGCACGGTTGAAGTGTATCTGCGCACCACGCGTCCGCCCTTGACCAATAACGGCGACTTCAACGTGCGTACGCTGGGCTCGACCGTCAGATTCGGCGTTCCCTTCACCGAGTTCGATCGCGTGTTCTTCGGCATCGGCGTCGAACGCACCCAGGTCCAGACCTACAAGAACGACCCGGGCTTCAACGACAGCCCCTTGCTGTACCAGGAATATGTCGACGAATTCGGCAACGGCTCGGTGGCCGATACGACAAGCTTCCCCTTGACCGTCGCCTGGTCGCGCGACAGCCGCGACAGCGTCCTGACGCCGACCCGCGGTCAATTTCAGCGCGTGAATATGGAGATAGCGCCGGTGGGTACTCTCAGGTATTATCGTGCTGCTTACCAGAACCAGTATTTCCGCCCGATCGCAAGCTGGATCACCCTGGCCTTGAACGGCGAACTCGACTACGGCCGAGGCCTCGACGGCAAACCCTACCCGGTGTTCAAGAATTACTATGCCGGCGGTATCGGTTCGGTGCGCGGCTACCTGACTTCCTCGCTGGGTCCGTTGGACGTCAATGGCGACCCGTTGGGTGGTGCATCGCGCCTGATCATGAACGGCGAATTGCATTTCCCGTTCCCCGGCGCATCCAAAGATGCCGGGCTGCAATGGTTTACGTTCGTCGACGGCGGCAACGTCTTCGCCGACAGGCAACGAATCGAGTTCAGCGAGTTGCGCTACTCGGCAGGTGTAGGTATCAGCTGGATTTCTCCGGTCGGACCGTTGAAATTGAGCTACGCCGAACCCTTGAATGCGCAACCCACTGATCAGAAGGAACGATTCCAGTTCCAGATTGGTACCGGATTCTAATCTTCATATTGGATAATGGTATTTTGATAGTGTGTAATTTGAATTGCGGAGAAAGATCTTGAAGTTTCTAGCCAAACCGTTGTCCATGTTGAAGTTTGCCGCCGTCCTGTTCGCCGGCTTCCTGGCCGCGGGCACTGCCCAGGCCCAACAGATCAGTATCGGTGTCATCAACAGCCAGCGCATCCTGGCTGAAGCGCCCCAGATGAAGGCGGCGACGGCCAAGCTGAAGCAGGAATTCGAAAAGCGCGAAAACGAGCTCAAGGACATCGAGGCCCGCGCCAATGCGTTGCAAGCCAAGTACGAAAAGGATGCCCCGCTGATGACCGAAGCCGACCGTGCCAAGGCCCAGCGCGACCTCGGCGACCTCGTCAAGGACTTCCAGCGTCGCAAGCGTGAATTCCAGGAAGATGCCAACCAGCGCCGTAACGAAGAGTTCGACGTTGCGCTGACCAAGGTGAACAAGGTTGTGCACCAGGTCGCCCAGGACAACAAGTTCGACCTGATCCTGCAGGACACCGGCACCGCCTATTTCAGCCCGCGTGTCGACATCACCGACAAGGTATTGAGCGCGCTGAACAAGTAAGACTCTGCAATGCGGGGCTGCCGCCAGGCGGCTCCTTTGGCTTTAACATTTTCCCGCCGGCAGGCCTGCCGGACCGGGAAAGTCAGAACAATGAGGTCGCTGCAATGAGCATTCGGCTGAAAGCATTGGTCGAGGTGTTGGGCGGCCAATTGATCGGAGACGGCGAGATCCTGCTGAGCGGCATCGCGCCGCTCGACGTCGCGGACGCGACGCACATCACGTTTCTTTCCAACCCCAAACTCAAGAGCCAGGCTGCCGCATCCAAGGCTGCAGCGCTGATCGTGTCCGAGAACGACAATCCCGCCATCGGCGCAGAATACGCCGGCGCGCGCGTCGTCACCGCCAATCCCTACGCCTATTTCGCCCGCACGGCGCAGATGTTCGCCGCCCAAACCGAGATTGCCCCGCCAGCCGGCATCCACCCGAGCGCCGTGGTCGATCCGGGCGCGATGGTCGATCCGACGGCTTCCATCGGCCCGCACGTGGTGATCGAGGCGGGCGCGAAGATCGGCGAACATGCCGTCGTCGGCGCCGGTTGCTACATCGGCCGCCATGCCGTGCTTGGCGCGCAAACCCTGTTTCATCCCCGCGTGACGTTTCACGCGGATTGCCGCATCGGGGCGCGCGGCATCATCCATTCCGGCGCCGTGATCGGGGCCGACGGCTTCGGCTTTGCCAACGAGAAGGGCGTCTACATCAAGATTCCCCAGACCGGCGGCGTATCGATCGGCGACGACGTCGAAATCGGCGCCAACACCACGATCGACCGCGGTGCCCTGAGCGACACCATCATCGAAGACGGCGTCAAGCTCGACAACCAGATCCAGATCGGCCACAACTGCCGGATCGGCACGCATACCGCCATTGCCGGCTGCGTCGGCATCGCCGGCAGCGCTAAAATCGGCAAATACTGCACCATTGGCGGCGCCGCCATGATCCGCGGCCACCTGACCATCGGCGACCACGTCAATATCGGCGGCGGCACCCTGGTCTGGCGCACCATCCTCGAGCCGGGCGAATATACTGGGGTATACCCCATAGCGAAACACGCCGACTGGGAAAAATCGGCGGCCATCGTACGCAATCTGAACACAATGCGCGAGAAAATCCGCGCTCTGGAAAAAACCATCTCGCAGCTCACCGAAAACCTGAAATCATGAACACTCTCGACATCAACCAAATCAAAGAATACCTGCCGCACCGCTATCCCTTGCTGCTGGTCGACCGTGTGCTGGATTGGGAAAAGGACAAGCGCATGACCGCGATCAAGAACGTCACGGTCAACGAGGAATTCTTCAACGGCCACTTCCCGCACAAGCCCGTCATGCCCGGCGTGATGATGATCGAAGCGATGGCGCAGACGGCGGCCCTGCTGTCGTTCCTCTCGGTCGGGAAGAAGCCCGATGCCAGCAGCGTCGTGTATTTCATCGGCATCGACGGTGTGCGCTTCAAGCGCCCGGTCATCCCCGGCGACCAATTGAAGATGGACGTCGAAATCCTGCGCTGCACGCGCGGCATCTGGAAATACAAGGCGATCGCCTCGGTCGACGGCCAGCTCGCCGTGGAAGCCGAACTGATGTGCACCATGCGCAGCGCCGCCGACGCGAGCCAACCGGCCTGAGGCTGCGATCATGGCTACCATCCATCCGACTGCCGTCGTCGATAAGGGTGCGGAACTCGACGATAGCGTAGAGATCGGCCCGTATTCTGTCATCGGCCCCCATGTCAGCATCGGCGCCGGCACCAAAATCGGCCCGCACGTCGTGGTCGAAGGGCACACGACGATAGGGCGCGACAACACCATCTCGCAGTTCACCTCGGTCGGTTCGCCGCCGCAGGACAAGAAATACGCCGGCGAAGTGACGCGCCTGGAGATCGGCGACCGCAACCTGATCCGCGAATTCTGTTCGCTCAATACCGGCACCGCGCAGGATGCCGGCGTGACGCGCCTGGGCAACGACAACTGGATTCTGGCCTACGTCCACATCGCGCACGACTGCCAGGTCGGCAACAACACGATCTTCTCCAACAACGCCACGCTGGCCGGCCACGTGCACGTGGGCGACTGGGTGGTCATGGGCGGCTTTGCCGCGATCCCGCAGTTCCGCCGCATCGGCGCGCATGCCTTCATCGGCATGACCACCAGCGTGACGCAGGACGTGCCGCCGTTTGTGCTGGTGCAGGGCAATCCGGCCCAGCCCTACGGCATCAATGTCGAAGGCTTGAAGCGCCGCGGCTTCACCCCCGAGCAGATCGCCAGCCTGCGCCGCGCCTACAAATCCATCTACCGCTCCGACCTGTCCCTCGAGCAAGCCGTCGTTGCCCTGGGCGAGGAAGCGCAAAACACCCCCGAAGCGGCCGAACATCTGCTGACGCTGCAAGTGTTCCTCAACAACGCAACCCGTGGCATCGTCCGCTGACTTGCCTGATTTACGCATAGCCATGGTCGCCGGAGAAGCTTCCGGCGACGTGCTGGCGGCGCGCATGCTCTCAGCCTTGCGCCCGGCCGTGCCCGAGGCCAGGCTGGAAGGCATAGGCGGGCCGCAAATGGCCGAATACGGCTTCCACAGCGAACAGACGCTCGACACCATGACCGTGCGCGGCTTGTTCGAAATCATCCCGCGCTATCGCGAATTGAAACGCATCCAGCGCGGTCTGCGTGAGCGTTACCTGGCCGAACCGCCGGCGGTCTTCGTCGGCGTCGACTATCCCGGCTTCAATCTCGGCCTCGAAGAGCAATTGCGCGCAGGCGGCATTCCAACCATGCATTTCATCGGCCCGCAAATCTGGGCCTGGCGCGGCTGGCGCATCAAGAAAATCATCCGCGCCGTCTCGCACATGCTGGTGATTTTCCCGTTCGAGGAAGAGATCTACCGCCAGGCCGGCGTACCGGCAACCTATGTCGGCCATCCGCTGGCCGAAGTGATCCCGCTGCAGCCCGACGTGCCGGCTGCACGCACGCAGCTGGGCCTGCCGCAGCACGGCCCCGTGGTCGCGGTGCTGCCGGGCAGCCGCATGAGCGAATTGAAGTACAACAGCGCCGCCTTCATCGGCGCGGCAGCCATCCTGGCGCAGCGTGATCCCGCCTTGCGCTTCGTTGCGCCGATGACGGGGCCGAAGCAGCGCCAATACTTCACCGGCGCCATCGCTACAGCCGGCCAGCAGCATTTGCCGATCACCATCGTCGACGGCCAGTCGCACGCGGCCATGGCCGCAGCCGACGCGGTACTCGTGGCGTCCGGCACGGCCTCGCTCGAGGTGGCGCTATTCAAGAAGCCGATGGTGATCGCCTACAAGATGCTCGCCGCTTCGTACCACATCATGCGCCACATGGCTTACCAGCCCTGGATCGGCCTGCCCAACATCCTGGCGCGCGAATTCCTCGTGCCCGAGCTGATCCAGCATGCCGCCACGCCGCAGGCGCTGGCCGATGCGCTATGGCGCCAGATGCATGACGCTGCGCTCAAGGAAAAGCTGGCGCAGCGCTTTACCGACATGCATCACAGCCTGTTGCGCAATACCGCACAAGAGAGCGCGCAAGCGGTATTGAAAATGGTGGGGCGCGCATGACCAGGAACGCCGCCCCTTCGCTTCCGCTATTCGATTTTACCGACGACGACGTGGTCTGCGGCGTGGACGAAGCCGGACGCGGTCCCTTGGCCGGCCCGGTGTTCGCCGCTGCCGTGATCCTCGATCCGGCACGGCCGATCAAGGGCCTGCGCGACTCCAAGAAATTGAGCGAAGCGCAGCGCGACGCGCTCGCCATCGAGATCAGGGAACGCGCGCTGGCATGGTGCATCGCGCAGAGTTCGGAGCAGGAAATCGACCGCATCAATATCCTGCAAGCCACCATGCTGGCCATGCGCCGCGCGGTCGAAGGCTTGCAAGTGCAGCCGACGCTGGCGCTGATCGACGGCAACCGCTGCCCGGTCATGGCGGTGCGCTCGGAAGCCATCGTCAAGGGCGACGACAAGGTCGAGGCGATTTCAGCCGCGTCCATCCTGGCCAAGACCGCGCGCGACGCGGCCCTGATGGAATTGCACCGCCTCTATCCGCAATATGCATTCGACCAGCACAAGGGCTATCCGACGGCCCTGCATCTGGCATTGCTCAGGCAGCACGGCGTGTCGCCGGTGCACCGCCGGTCTTATGCGCCGGTGCGCGCCTTGCTGGGTTGATCCAAGGCCATGAAAATCATCAGCTCGCGCGATAATCCGCTCTACAAGGACTTGAAGGCCTTGGCCGGCAGTGCGCAGGCGCGCCGCAAGGCCGGCCGCACCTTGCTCGACGGCGTGCACCTGTGCGAAAGCTATCTGCAGCACGTCGGCATGCCGGCCTTGTGTGTGATTGGCGAAGGTGCCATGCAACACCATGAAGCCGCTGCACTGCTGGCGCAATGTGAGGACGGCGGTGCCTCATGCATCCAGTTGCCCGATGCGCTGTTTCATGCGCTGTCCCAGGTCGAGCATGGCGTCGACATCCTGTTCGTGATCGAAACGCCGCAAATCCCGGCGCCAGTGAGGTTGAACGAAGACGCCGTGCTGCTCGACAACCTGCAGGACCCGGGCAACCTTGGGTCTATCTTGCGCAGCGCCGCAGCGGCCGGCATCAAATGGGTGTTTTGCAGCACCGGCTGTGTGGCGGCGTGGTCGCCCAAGGTGCTGCGCGCCGGCATGGGCGCGCATTTCCTGCTGCAGATCGTGGAAAACGCCGATCTGCAGGCGCTAATGCAAACAGCGGCGCTGCCCGTGCTGGCGACGAGTTCGCATGCCGCGCAAACGGTATATCAATGCGATCTGCGCCAGCCGCTGGCGTGGCTGTTCGGCCACGAAGGGCAGGGCGTGGCGCCGGAACTGCTGGAGATGGCGACACACCGTGTCGCCATTCCTCATCTGGGCAATGTTGAATCTCTTAATGTCGCAGCCTGCGCTGCCATCTGCTTCTTTGAGCAGGTAAGACAAAAACTAAACTAATCCGCACACATCGCATAAACCAGTCCTGGTGCAATGCAGCGCTCCCCCGCCACCAGGAACGAAAATGACTCCCATGGCAGGATGTGCTGGAACTGGTAAGGCCTGCCTTCGAACACGGCAATGCGGTAGATTTGTGCATCGCGGTAGCGCCCGATCGGGTCGCTCAAGCGATCGGGGCGGTCAAAACTCGGCAATACACTGATCGCCTGCTCCAGAGGCAGGTCTTGCTTTTCCATTTCCGCCTCGGCCTGATTCAATCCGTCTCGCAACGCCCAGAAAAAGAAGATCAGCCCGGCCCACAGCAGCAGCTCGATCAATATGATTTCCACGATGTTCTCCGCGTTCCCCCCACGCTTATTTATAGAAAATTTTCAGAAATTTGGGAAGTTACACATCGTTAAATCTTCTGAATCGTGGCGGAAACAACGCATGCGGCAATGCAATAAAAACAAAAAGGGCGGCACAGGCCGCCCCGAATCGTCTTTTGCACCGGGTTCGGTCAACGTCCCCAGATCTTCTTGTAGGCGTCCTGGTAGCCATTGTTCGGATCGAAGGTATTGTTCAACCCGCCGTGATAGGCGATGTTCTGCACCGTGACGAGATAGCTCTCCGGCGTGTAGCCGCTTGGCTTGTCGCCGGCGATGGCGCGATTGGCTTCATCGACCAATTGCCAGGCCTGCATGATCATCGGTTCGGCTACCGTGCCGAGCTGGACTTTCTTGCTGTGGATGCGCTGGAAGGCGTTGGGTGAGCCGAAGCCGGCGGCAATGGCCTGGAAGCTGGGCTCGCCGCCAAAGGCGCCTGCTGCCGCGGGCGACGCCAGCAAGTCGAAGAAGCGGTCATTGGTCGACAGCATATAGGTCAGGCGCGGGCCGTATTGCTTTTGCAATGCGCCCATGTGCTGCAGAATCTGCTCGGGCTTGTCCGTCGATTTGATTTCTTCGACAGCCAGCAGCGTACATGTCGTACATTGCTTGACCGTTTCGATCATGCCGGTCGACTTGGTCGCCAGGTTGACGCTGCTGGCGTCCGACAGGATGACAACGCCGGCCTTGCCTTTGGAGTCGACCACGGCCAGCAGCGCGGCCAACTGGCCCGCTTCCTTCGGGTCGGTGCCGATATTGGTGTACAGGCCGTCGACCGGGCCGGTAGCCAGCGCCGCATGCCAGCCGATCACGGGGATCTTCTTGTCCGTGGCGGCTGCAATCGATTTTGCTTCCCCCTTCGCATCTGCGCCGGCAAAAATGATCGCGGCCGGCTTCAGGGCAATGGCGCGACTGAAGGATTCGGCATAGCGGCTTTGCAGGCCGTAGCTATCGAGTGGGTAAAAGCGCCAGCCGACGCTGGCGGTGACGGTCTTGAGATCGTCGCTGAGCTTTTGCTCGCTCGGGTCGCCGGCAATGTTCGCGCCGATGAAGACGATCATCTTGTCGGCGGCCAGCTTCGGACCGGTTGTGGGGCCGTCCCAGTATTTCTTGAATGACGTCGCATGCGCCACCCTCGCGCTTGCCTTGCTCAAAAGCAGAGTCGGGTCGTCATCCGTCGCTGCGTTAGCGCCAAGCGAGCCCAACAACAATGCCAGTAGGGTGAAACTTTTAATTATTAATTTCATTGTTCGATCTGATTCGTGGTTGAAAAAGAAAAACAACTACCTTGCGTTTCTTGTCTCTGCGGGCCCTCCTCATACTTCCCCCGGCCGCCGAAGATGATGCACTAGCATAATATATTGCAACGAATCAAGTTTGGAGATTTTTTACTATCCCGTATGTAAAGTATTGTGGATTTTTGTCGAACTGGCATCGAACTGATGCGGGCTCAAACCACCTTCAGTACACCCGCTTGTCGTCCCTGATCTCCTGCAGGATCATCGTCGCGATTTCTTCGATCGATTTGGCCGTCGACGACATCCAGCGGATACCCTCGCGCCGCATCATTTTCTCGGCTTCATTTATTTCATAACGGCAATTTTCCAGGGCGGCGTACTTGCTGCCCGGACGGCGCTCATTGCGCACTTCCGACAAGCGGTCCGGCGCGATCGAGAGCCCGAAAATCTTGCTTTTGAACGGCAACAAGCCCGAGGGCAGCTTGCCGCGCTCGAAATCCTCCGGGATCAAGGGATAGTTGGCCGCCTTGATGCCGTATTGCATGGCCAGGTAAAGGCTGGTCGGCGTCTTGCCCGAGCGCGATACGCCGACCAGGATCACGTCGGCTGCCGCCAGGTTCTTGTCCGACTGCCCATCGTCGTGCGCCAGCGAGAAATTGATCGCCTCGATGCGATTCTTGTAGGCGTCCGAATCGGAGATGTTGTGGCTGCGGCCTATGGTGTGGGTCGACTTGACGCCCAATTCCTTCTCAAGTGGCTCTACAAAGGTATGGATCAAATCCATGTGCATGCCTTTGGACTGCCGTATCACAGTCGACAGATCGGCCTTGACCAGCGTCGAAAACACGATGGGGCGATGTCCATCCTTGGCGAAAGCATGATTGATCTCGCGCACGGCGCTATGTGCCTTGTCCAGGGTGTCGATAAAGGGCAGCCGGATCTGCCGGAAGCGCAATTCGAATTGTGTCAGCACCGAATGGCCGAAGGTTTCCGCCGTGATGCCGGTACCGTCGGAGACGAAAAAGACCGTGCGTGCCGGCATCGAAGTGGTAGGGCGGGGTGCTGCAGTGGTGTTGTCCATGATCTGTTTTTGATATGAGGGCACGACAAATAGGCGAGGCAAAGTCGGCAAGCTGCCTGTAAAATGATATTCAACGTTAGCAAGACCCAAGAATAATAAGAATATATGGGTAGCAAAGGCAACAGTGAAGATTTCTTATCATCAGTCTAGGGGTAGTTATGTCCAACGCAATCCAATCGGGAGTAGCCCGGGGGGTGACCTATGTCGCTTCCTTTGAACATTTGAGAATGACGGACGTCGAGTCCGTCGGAGGAAAGAACGCTTCACTGGGGGAAATGATCAGCCAACTGGCTGAGGCCGGTGTCCGGGTACCGGGCGGCTTTGCCACCACGGCGCATGCTTTCCGCGAATTTCTTGCCCATAGCGAAAACGGCGGCCAGACCCTGGCCGAGCGCATCGCCGCACGCTTGGCAAGCCTGAATATCGACGACGTGCGCGCCTTGGCCCAGGCCGGCGCCGAAATCCGCCAATGGATCGTCGACACGCCGTTCCAGCCGCGATTGCAGCAGGAAATCACCGAGTTCTACGAAAAACTGGTTGCCGATTCGACCAGTGAAATGTCGTTCGCCGTGCGTTCCTCGGCCACCGCCGAAGACTTGCCCGATGCCTCCTTCGCCGGCCAGCAGGAAACCTTCTTGAACGTGGTCGGCATCGACAACGTGCTCGAAGCGATCAAGCACGTCTTCGCCTCGCTCTACAACGACCGCGCGATCTCGTACCGTGTGCACAAGGGCTTCACCCACGCCGAAGTGGCCTTGTCTGCCGGCGTGCAGCGCATGGTGCGCTCGGATGTGGGCGCCGCCGGCGTGATGTTCACGCTCGACACCGAATCGGGCTTCCCCGATGTCGTCTTCATCACCTCGAGCTACGGCCTGGGCGAAACCGTGGTGCAAGGCGCGGTCAACCCCGACGAATTCTACGTCCACAAGCCCATGCTGCAGCAGGGCAAGCTGCCCATCATCCGGCGCAACATCGGCTCCAAGCTGATCAAGATGGAATTCACCGTCGAAGCCAAGGCCGGCCGCTCGGTCAAGACGGTCGATGTGCCGATCGAATTGCGCAACCGCTATTCGCTCAACGACGAAGAAGTCGTCGAGCTGGCCAAATACGCCATGATCATCGAAAAGCACTATGCCCGCCCGATGGACATCGAGTGGGGCAAGGACGGGCGCGACGGCAAGCTCTACATCCTGCAGGCGCGTCCCGAGACGGTCAAGTCGCAGCAAAAGGCGACCGACGCGCAGCAGCGCTATTCCCTCAAGAGCAGCGGCACCTTGCTCGTCTCAGGCCGTGCGATCGGCCAGAAGATCGGCGCCGGCCCGGTGCGCGTGATCAACGACCCCTCCGAAATGGAACGCGTGCAGCCCGGCGACGTGCTCGTGGCCGACATGACCGACCCGAACTGGGAACCGGTAATGAAGCGCGCCTCGGCCATCGTCACCAACCGCGGCGGGCGCACCTGCCACGCCGCCATCATCGCGCGTGAGTTGGGCGTGCCGGCGGTGGTCGGCTGCGGCGACGCGACCGAAATCCTGAAGGACGGCACGCTGGTCACGGTATCGTGCGCCGAAGGCGACGAAGGCAAGATCTACGACGGCCTGCTTGAAACCGAAGTGACCGAAGTCGCGCGCGGCGTGCTGCCTGAATTGCCGCTGAAGATCATGATGAACGTCGGCAATCCGCAACTGGCGTTCGATTTCCAGAGCATACCCAATGCCGGCGTCGGCCTGGCACGGCTGGAATTCATCATCAACAACAACATCGGCGTCCATCCCAAGGCGATCCTCGAATACCCCAACATCGATGCCGACCTGAAGAAGGCGGTGGAATCCGTCGCACGCGGCCACGCATCGCCCAAGGCCTTCTATGTCGACAAGCTGGCCGAAGGCATTGCCACCATCGCCGCCGCGTTCTGGCCCAAGCCGGTGATCGTGCGCCTGTCGGACTTCAAGTCGAACGAATACAAGAAGCTGATCGGCGGTTCGCGCTACGAACCCGACGAAGAAAACCCCATGCTGGGCTTCCGCGGCGCCGCGCGCTACCTGGCGGCCGACTTCGCCGAATCGTTCGAAATGGAATGCCTGGCCATGAAGCGCGTGCGCAACGACATGGGCTTGACCAACGTCGAAATCATGGTGCCTTTCGTCCGCACGCTGGGCCAGGCCGAGAAGGTCGTCAACCTGCTGGCCAAGAACGGCTTGCAGCGCGGCGAGAACGGCTTGCGCCTGATCATGATGTGCGAAGTGCCGTCCAACGCCATCCTGGCCGAGCAATTCCTCGAATTCTTCGACGGCTTCTCGATCGGCTCGAACGACCTGACGCAATTGACGCTGGGCCTGGATCGCGATTCCGGCATGCCCTTGCTGGCGGCAGACTTCGACGAGCGCGACCCGGCCGTCAAGGCCTTGCTGTCGCGGGCGATTTCGGCGTGCCGCGCCCAGGGCAAATACATCGGCATCTGCGGCCAGGGCCCGTCAGACCATGAAGACTTCGCGGCGTGGCTGATGGCAGAAGGCATTGCCTCGATCTCGCTCAATCCCGACACCGTGATCGACACCTGGCAAAAGCTGGCGCAAAAATCCTGATAGCGCCAGGCATCAGATAAAAACGCAGGCCGCGCGCCTGCGTTTTTTTATTGTCATTGATCGCGGCACTGCCTTTTTGCAAAGGAAACGTGCCGGCTTCAAAACCGCAATGGCCGGTAAAGCGTTTCAACCGGCGTCGCCGCGGCGCGCCTTTGCCGGCCTGAAACTTTTACAAACTTGCGCAATCCAAAGAGGCAATTACGGTATGATGGGGCCACCTTGATTCGGTCCGCCGGATCGGGCGCTCCCCATCTCTATTCGCTATTTTTCCGAGCCTTTCGATGACGACTTCCCGGCTGTGCAAGACCCTCATTGCTGCTTCCTTCCTGATTTTTTCCTGGTGCGCACAAGGCGCGAGCAATCTCAGCGATCCTATCCCGCTCGACCCGGACTTGAAGGAAGGCGTGCTGCCCAACGGCTTGCATTACTACATCCTCAAGAACGGCAAGCCCGAAAAGCACGTCGAATTGCGGCTCGTGGTCAAGGCCGGATCGATCCTGGAAGACGACGACCAGCAAGGCCTGGCGCACTTCACCGAACACATGGAATTCGACGGCTCGAAGCACTTCCAGAAGCACGAGTTGATCTCCTACCTGCAATCGATCGGCGTCAAGTTCGGCGCCGACCTCAATGCCTATACCAGCTTTGACGAGACGGTGTATATCCTGCCGATCCCGACCGACAAGAAGGAAAATCTTGAGACCGGCTTCCGCGTACTGGAAGACTGGGCCCAAGGCGCCTCGCTGAAGGACGACGCCATCGTCGCCGAAGCGCCGGTGGTATTGGAAGAGTTGCGGCTGGGCCGCGGCGCCGAAGAACGCATGGGACGCAAGCTGCTGCCCGAAGAATTCGACGGCTCGCTGTATGCGTCGCGCCTGCCCATCGGCAAGGAAGACATCCTCAAGACCTTCAAGCACGATACGCTGCGCCGCTTCTATCGCGACTGGTATCGCCCCGACCTTCAGGCAGTTGTGGTGGTCGGCGACATCGAGCCGGCGCAGGCCGAGAAAATGATACGCGAGCATTTCGGCCACCTGAAGAATCCCGCGCAGGAGCGTCCGCGCAACTATGCCCGGATTGCCGCGCGCAGCGAGTCGCGCGCCATCGTCGTGACCGACAAGGAAGCGACCAATAACGCCGTCACCATCCGCTATCCCTCGCGCAAGGTCCCGCCCGACACCACCGTCGGCGACTATCGCAAGAGCCTGGTCCGCACGCTTTACACCACGATGTTGAATGAACACCTGCACGAATTGACGCAACAGGCCGATGCGCCTTTCCTCGCCGGCTTCAGCGGCATCGGCTCGATCGCGCCGGAGTATGAATCGTTCTCGACCACCGTCATCGTCGGCCGCGCCGGCATCGAACCGGCGATCAAGGCGGCCGTCGAGGAAAGCGAACGTGTGCGCCGGTTCGGCTTCGGCGCCGACGAGCTTGAGCGCGCCAAGCGCGGCCTGCTGCGCAACTACGAAGACGCATACAAGGAAAAAGACAAGTCCGATTCGGCCTCGCACGCCGCCGAATTGATCCGCCACTTCCTGGTCCAGGAATCGGTGCCTGGCATCGCGGGCGAATATGCCTATGCTTCCGAATTCATGCCCGGCATCAGCCTCGACGAAGTCAACGCCTATGCCAAGACCATGACGCCGGACGCGACGGTGCCCAAACTGGTGGCATACACCGGTTCGAGCAAGGATGGCGAAACGGTCCCGACCGAAGCCAGCCTGTTGCAATGGGTAGCCAACGCCGAGCAGACCGCCGTGGCGGCCAAAGAAGAGAAAAAGCTGGCGACCAGTTTGATGACGGATGCGCCCAAGGCCGGCAAGATCGTGGCCGAGAAGGAAAACAAGGAATTGGGCTTGGACGAACTGACCCTGTCCAATGGGGTCAAGGTGATCCTGAAGCCGAGCGACTTCCAGAACGACCAGGTCTTGATGAGCGCGGCGCGCTTCGGCGGGCAATCGCTGTACGATGAAAAAGACAAATACAGCGCGCAATACGCCAGCGCCGTAACCGGCGCCATGGGCATGGCGCAATTCACGCCGATCGACCTCGGCAAAATCCTGTCCGGCAAGACGGCACGCGCGAGCGTCAGCCTGTCAGGTAATTCCGACCAGATCGGCGGCGCATCAAGCAGCGACGACATCGAGACGATGCTGCAATTGCTCTACCTGCGCATGACCAGCCCGCGCCAGGACCCGGCCCTGTTTTCAGCCTACGTCAGTTCTCGCCAGGACAGCGCGCGCAACGCCATGTCGCGCCCGGAAGCCGTCTTCCAGGACAGCCTGCAATCCACCCTGTACAGCAACAATCCGCGCGCCGGCCACATCCCCAAGCCGGAAGACTTCGCCCAGATCGACATGGCGCGCGCCTCGGCGATTGCGCAGGAACGCTTCGGCAGCGCCTATGGCCTGACCTTCATCTTCGTCGGCAGCTTCGACACTGCCAAGATCAAGCCGCTGCTGGAAACCTACCTGGCCAGCCTGCCGGCAACGCCGCTGGCGACCAACTACCGCGATCTCGGCGTCCGCCCGGTGTCGGGCGTGGTGAAAAAGGACGTGCGCGTCGGCAGCGAGCCCAAGAGCTCGGTCACCTTGACCTTCACCGGTCCGGCCAAATATTCGCTGGCTGAGAACACGCGCTTTTACCTGATGATCGAAGCGATCAACATCAAGATCATCGACGACATCCGCGAAAAAATGTCGCTGATCTATGGCGGCGGCATGAGCGGCGCCTTCGACCGCATACCCTACGAAAACTACCGCATCGGCGCCACGCTGCCGTGCGGCCCGGAAAACGTCGACAAGGTGATCGCCGCAGTCTTCTCCGAAATCGATCAGATGAAACAGAATGGCCCCTCGCAGCTTGACCTCGACAAGGTCAAGCGCGCCTTGCTGGAACAGCACAAGATCGACCTGCGCACCAACACCTACTGGCAGAACTATCTGCAGGATGCCACGCTGTACGGCACCGACCCGGCCAACGTGCTGACGTTCGAGAAGCGGATCAACGACGTGACCGTCGACGATCTGAAGGAAGCAGCCAAGCGCTATTTCAACACGGCCAACTACGTGCAAGCCGTACAGTATCCGGCGAACCAGTAAAGGCTTACCGGCCCCGGCCCCAATATTCGGGCTGGGCGTAGGCCCGACGGAGAAATTCGACCAGGGCACGTATGCGCAAGGGCAGGTGGCGCCTTTGCGCAAACACCGCATAGATATCGTTGCCCGGCGCGGCGAATTCATCGAGCACCGTCTGCAGCTTGCCCGATTCGATTTCCGCACCGACTTCCCACATCGAACGCCACGCCAGGCCGCGCCCGGCCATGGCCCAGTCGTGCAACACCGCGCCGTCGTTGCACACCATGTTGCCGCCGACCTTCAGGGTCACGTTCTTGCCGTTGTGGCGAAAGGTCCAGCCGCGCTGGCTGCCGTCGCTGCTGATCGCCAGGCAGTTGTGGTGCGAGAGATCGTCCAGCGAACGCGGCGTGCCGTGGCGTTTGAGATAGGCCGGCGATGCCACCAGCACGCGCTTGTTGTCGGCCAGCTTGACGCCGATCAGATTCGAATCCGACAGGTCGGCAATGCGAATCGCCACGTCGATGCCTTCGCCGATCAGATCGACGACACGATCGTTCAGGCTCAAGGTCAACGACAGGTCGCGGTGTTCGGCCAAAAACGAAGGCATCAAGGGCGCCACATGCTGGCGGCCGAAGCCTGCCGGCGCCGAAATCAACAGGTGCCCGGTGGCATGCGCACTGCGTTCCGACACCGCCGTTTCAGCCTCCGACAATTCGGCCAGGATGCGCTGGCAATCTTCAAGGAAAGCCGTGCCTTCGTGGGTGAGGGCGATCTTGCGCGTGGTCCGCTGCAGCAGCTTGACGCCCAGTCTTTCTTCCAGCGCATCAAGGCGCCGCCCTATCATTGCCGGTGCAATGCCCTCGGCCCGCGCGGCGGCCGACAGGCTGCCCTTGGCTACGACATCGACGAACGTGGAAATCTGCTTGAATTGGTCCATGGCATGATCATTCTAACGCCTATCTGTGACTAAAACGCAAAGATCAAGTGATAAATCATGGTGTTTGGTGCGATGAATAGTCAATATACTTGAATCCAGTTAGCAAACGATTATCTTGGTTCTTATTCCTTGTGAGAGCGACATGACGATCCAGGCAGTAGTGTTCGACGCCTACGGCACGCTATTCGATGTCTATTCGATCGCCGCGCTGGCGGAGAAGCATTTCCCCGGCAAGGGCGCGCTCCTGGCCGAGCAATGGCGCGTCAAGCAGATCGAGTACTCGCAATTGCGTACGCTATGTTCGACCTACAAACCATTCTGGGAAGTGACCCAGGATGCGCTGGTGTTCGTCTGCCGCAAGCTCAAGCTGGAATTGAGCTTCGAAGCGCAAAACGCCTTGATGGGGCAATACGCCAAGCTGCAAGCCTTCCCGGAAAACCTCGGCGTGCTGGAGCAGTTGAGGTCGCGCGGCATGAAGACGGCGATTCTCTCCAACGGCAATCCGCAAATGCTCGACGCCGTGGTCAAGGCGGCAGGCATGCAGGGCCTGTTCAACCACATTCTCTCGGTCGACAGCGTAAAAAAATTCAAGACCGCGCCGGAAGCCTACCAGCTCGCACCCGACGTGTTCGGGCTGGCGACAAAGAACCTGCTGTTCGTATCGAGCAACTGCTGGGACGCCTGCGGCGCGACCTGGTTCGGCTACACCACATTCTGGGTCAACCGCGCCAATGCGCCGCTCGAGGAATTGGGCGTCACACCGCATGGGCAGGGCGGTAACTTGACTGACGTATTGCACTTCCTCGACAAACACTGATCTAACTCGACCTTTAGGAGCATTGCATGACACAGCTTACTTTGCCGGCCGGCATGGAAATCATCGGCGACATCAAGCCCGGATATGAACGCGTGTTGACGCCGGAGGCGCTGGCCCTGGTAGCCAAGCTGTCGCGCGCCTTCGAAGGCCGGCGCCAGGAGCTGCTGGCCGTGCGCGTCGAGCGCGCCAAGCGTCTGGATGCCGGCGAACGCCCGGATTTCCTGCCCGAGACGGCACACATCCGCAACGGCGACTGGAAGATCGCCCCCATCCCCAAGGCACTCGAATGCCGCCGCGTCGAAATCACCGGCCCGGTCGAACGCAAGATGGTCATCAACGCCTTCAACTCGGGCGCCGACAGCTACATGACCGACTTCGAAGACTCGAACACGCCCAACTGGGACAACCAGATCACCGGCCAGATCAACATGATGGATGCGATCCGCCGCACCATCTCGCTGGAGCAGAACGGCAAGACCTACAAGCTCAACGACAAGGTCGCGACGCTGGTGGTGCGTCCGCGCGGCTGGCATCTCGACGAGAAGCACGTCAAGGTCGACGGCAAGCGCATCTCGGGCGGCATCTTCGACTTTGCGCTGTTCACGTTCCACAACGCCAAGGAACAATTGGCACGCGGCGCCGGCCCGTATTTCTACCTGCCCAAGATGGAATCGCACCTTGAAGCGCGGCTGTGGAATGAGATTTTCGTCATGACGCAAGACGAGCTCGGCCTGCCGCAAGGCACGATCAAGGCCACCGTGCTGATCGAAACCATCCTGGCCGCGTTCGAGATGGATGAAATCCTGTATGAGCTGCGCGAGCACAGCTCGGGCCTCAATGCCGGCCGTTGGGATTACATCTTCTCGTGCATCAAGAAATTCAAGCTCGACAAAGAGTTCTGCCTGGCCGACCGCGGCAAGGTGACCATGACGGCACCGTTCATGCGCGCCTATGCCTTGCTGCTCCTGAAGACCTGCCACAAGCGCAATGCGCCCGCCATCGGCGGCATGGCGGCACTGATTCCGATCAAGAACGATCCGGCCAAGAATGACGTAGCCATGGGCGGCGTGCGGACCGACAAGGCGCGCGATGCAACCGACGGCTACGACGGCGGCTGGGTCGCGCACCCGGGCCTGGTCGAACTGGCCATGACCGAATTCAAGAAGGTGCTGGGCGACAAGCCCAACCAGATCGAGAAACAGCGCCCGGACGTCGAAGTCAAGGCAGCCGAACTGCTCGACTTCAAGCCGGAAGCGCCGATCACCGAAGCGGGCCTGCGCTATAACATCAACGTCGGTATCCATTATCTCGGCGCCTGGCTGGCCGGCAATGGCTGCGTGCCGATCCACAACCTGATGGAAGACGCCGCCACGGCGGAAATCAGCCGCAGCCAGGTCTGGCAATGGATCAGGAGCAGCAAGGGCATGCTCGAAGACGGCCGCAAGGTCACGGCCGATCTGGTGCGTACGATGATTCCCGAGGAACTGGCCAAGGTCAAGGAAACCGCAGGCCAGGGGCCGACCTATGACCGTGCGGCACAGATATTCGAGCAGATGTCCACGTCGGAATCGTTCGCCGAATTCCTGACCTTGCCGCTCTACGAAGAAATCTGACTTTCGGTTACTCGCGTCATCTGCATCACACAAAAGAATCCGCACCTTTCGCGAGGTGCGGATTTTTTGTTGCCGTTTTCTGTTGCTTTGCTGCACCGTAACCGCAGTTCGACGCGCGTCTCTTGCAATGTTTTACAACAAGGTCGAATTCACCAGGGATAGAATGGTTTAAAACAATTCTAACTTGGGGACTCCACTCATCATGTTTACGTCGGCTGGCGCCTTTTCGTTTCTGCGATACGCGTCACTTCTGTTGATCCTGTTGACGATCAGCTTGTTGACGTGGCATCGCTATGGCATGAACAAGATCTACGCGCTCGATCCGTCGCGTGGATTCGTGTATACGGCGCAGGACGACCGCGAGCAGGGCGGCGCCAGCGTGGCCTCGGTGGACCGTCGAGGCAATACCATCGTGCTGCATTGCCAGCTCAGCAAACAATACCAGTGGCCGTTTTGCCAGACCGCAGTGGACTTGGCCAAGGTTCCCAAGGGTGTCGACCTGACCGGTTACGACACGATGGAGTTCGACGCATCCTACACCGGCCCCGGCCCGCACTCGATCCGCGTTTATCTGCGCAACTTCGAATCCGAAATCTCCACCGTGACGGCGGAGGATTCGCTGAAGGTCAATGAGGTGGAGTTCACCGTGCCGGAGCAGGGCGCCATGACGGTGCCGATCAAGCTATTCCGCGTCGCGTCGTGGTGGAGCGGTGATCACAAGATACCGCTGATGCACACCGATATGCGCATCGACAATGTGTCCAAGGTCGAAATTTCGACCGGTGCCTACGTCGAACCCGGGACGCATACCATCGAAATCCATTCGGTTCGCTTCAAGGGCAAATGGATCAGCCAGATCCAGCTGATCATGGTCTTGATTGGCGCCTGGGTGATGTTCGGCGTCATCTGGCTCATCATGACGCTGCAGTATTTTCGCACCAGCTTCCTGGCCAGCCGCACGCGCGAGGCCCAACTGCAATCGATCAACCAGGCACTCAAACTTGAAACCAAGGAGCTCGCCGGCCAGGCCAGAACCGATCCCTTGACCGGTGCGCTCAATCGCGAAGGCTTGCGCGAGTTCCTCATGAATCAATGGATGGGCAAGATTCCGACCGATCCGCCGCTATCGGTGATCTTCGCCGACCTCGATCATTTCAAGCTCGTCAACGATCAGCACGGACACGCCGTCGGTGACGACGTGCTGCAGCAATTCACGCGTCTGGTGCAAAGCGAGATCCGCTCGCAGGATCGCTTTGTGCGCTGGGGCGGCGAGGAGTTCCTGATCTTGTGCCAGGACACGCGCGACTCGCAGGGGCGCGGACTGGCCGAGAAATTGCGCATGGCGCTGGCGCGGCATGCCTGGCCCGGCGGCATTGCCGTATCGGCGTCGTTCGGCGTCACGATGCATATTTCCGGTGAAGAGTTCGGCGACATGCTGCTCAGAGCCGATCGCGCGCTGTATCAGGCAAAGGCTGGCGGGCGAAACCGGGTCGAGGTCGCTTGAGCGAGGTATTGGAGCCAATAAAAAAACCGGCCCTATCCTATGGGCCGGTTTTCATTTCAAGACTGGCTGGCAAGCTTATTGATCAAGCGACCAGACGTAGTCGGTGACGAACCATGACTGCACCGGACTGCCGTTTTGCATGGCGGCCTTGAACTTGCACTTGCTCAAGCCGTCGACGGCAGCGCGATCCAGCGACTTGATGCCGCTCGACTTGACGACGCCGGCCGACACCAGATTGCCTTCGGTACCGATCACGAACTTGACGCGCACGACACCGGTCTGGCCCTGCATCAAGGCAGCTTGCGGATAGGCCGGCTTACAGCCGTTCAAGTCGGTAATGGCCGGGCTGGTGACGCCTGGGGTGCCGTTGGCTACCGTGCTGTCCGCATTGGTGGCGGGCGACGGCGGCGCATCATTGGTGGCTGCCGCCGGCGTCGGGTCGGGCGGAGGGGCTGGCACCGGCGCTTCTTCAACCGGCTTGATCGGCGGTGTTTCCACCTCTTGCGTCTTTACCTGCGGCTTCGAAGGGGGCGGCGGAGTCGGATTGACTACCGGCGGCGCCTCGGGCATGACGATTTGCACTTCTTCCACCTTCGGTTTGGTAACGAAGGTAGTGCGCAAGCCATAGATCACGGCACCGGCCAGCAGGATATGCATGACCACCGTAACGCCGAAGCCGCCGGCCTTTTTGACGCTGAACCCTTGCTCGTCTGCGAAATTCATGGTGCCTCCTCTTTTCGGTTTCCCTTTCGTTTCACGGTTGCGAGGCGCAATTTGCCAAGCGTGCATGAAACGAAGATTTGCTCGAACATTCGAGAGAGACGCACACTTGATTGCTTAATCATTGGCAATCAATTGCGCGCTCCCTATATCGGAGTTGGCGAATTCGCCAGAGTTCACGAAATCGGGCGAGAAAGATTTATATTTGCCGGACGGGGAACTTGCCTGAAAAATGATGCTCTGAAGGGAGATGTCGCGGTGTTGCATATGCCGGCGACGATTGCGTGCGTTTCGGAGTCAATGCAGATGCAATGCAGATTCAAATAAAAAGCCCCTCCACGGAGGTAATGCCGTTCAGTTAAGGCTGAGCGGCATTTTTGTTTTAAGAGGTTGTAAACGAAGCCGGAGGCTGTTCGCCTTCGGCAATGCTTGAAGAGGCCCTCCATTTCCTGGCAGAAGCGCAAGAGAAGCCCGACTGGAACCGGTTGGGTCAGCATCTTCCGTACGAATGGATAGAGCAGGCAGTGGCCTATAGTGGCAAAGCCAGCATAAGGCATCGTCGGTTGCCGGCGGAACAAGTAGTGTGGTTGGTGGTTGCATTGGGCCGCCGTCACCAGGGCCCAAGGAAACTACCCTCTCTGCTCACCCGCTTACGTCAACGCCTTGTCAGTCTCTTAAATGAAGAACGGCCCGGTCGTCATTTCGACCGGGCCGTCAAAGCACTTCCTGTTCGTTACGCCATTCGCGTGCTTAAAAAGAACCTTAACTGAACGGCATTACGCCATGAAGGCGGGTTTTTCGGGTACTGCGGTACCGATTACTTCTTCGGTGCAGCAGGCGCAGCGGCAGCGGCAGCAGGAGCGGCTGCAGCAGCAGCGGCTTCCGCTTCGGCTTCCACCTTGCCAGCCGGGATCGATGCGGTGGCAACGGTCGGGTTGTCGCCGTGGAAAACGACGGAGACGCCGGCGGGCAGCTTCAAGTCGTTGACGTGGATCGATTGGCCGACATCGAGGCCGGACAGGTCGACTTCAACGAACTCAGGCAGGTCCTTGGGCAGGCAGCTGATGTCGAGATCGCTCAGCACGTGGCCGATCACGGCAGCGTGCAGCTTGACGGCAGGCGACACGTCGGCGTTGGCGAAGTGCAGCGGCACCTTGACGTGGATCTTTTGCGAGGCATCGACGCGCTGGAAGTCAACGTGCAGCACGAGTTGCTTGTACGCGTGTACCTGGAAGTCGCGCAGCAGGACTTGTTCGGTCTTGCCGTCGATTTCGAGGTCGAGAATCGAGGAGTGGAACGCTTCCTTCTTCAGCGCGTGGTACAGCGCGTTGTGGTCGAGCGCGATATTGACGGGGGCAGTGGTGCCGCCGTAGATGATGCCAGGGGTTTGGCCGGCAGTACGCAGGCGGCGGCTCGCTCCGGACCCCTGCTCTTTGCGCGGAAATGCTACTACTTTCATGGTTTGCTCCAAAAATGCAAGCTTAGTGCTTGCGGTCCATGTCCCCCGCGACCAGGGGACATCAAAAAGGCGCAGCTTTCACTGCGCCGGTTATTGGACAGGATGGGATGCATCCGGTCCAATCGTTCTTTCAGTCGGCGAACAGCGACATGACCGAGTCGCCCTTGCTGATGCGCTTGAAGGTTTCCGCCAGCAATTCCGCGCACGACAACTGGCGGATCTTGCTGCAGGCACGGGCTGCTTCCGACAGCGGAATCGTGTTCGTCACGACCAGTTCATCGAGCGGCGAATTCGAGATGCGCTCGATCGCCGGGCCCGACAATACCGGGTGTGTGCAATACGCTACAACCTTCTTGGCGCCGCGTTCCTTCAAGACTTCAGCGGCCTTGGTCAAGGTGCCGGCGGTATCGACCATGTCGTCCATGATCACGCAGTTGCGGCCTTCGACTTCGCCGATGATGTTCATCACTTCCGACACGTTGGCCTTGGGACGGCGCTTGTCGATGATGGCCAGGTCGCAGTTCAGGCGCTTGGCCAGGGCCCGCGCGCGCACCACGCCGCCGACATCGGGCGATACCACCAGCAGGTCGTCATAGCTCTTGCTCACCAGGTCACCCAGCAAAATCGGCGAGGCATAGATGTTGTCGACCGGAATATCGAAGAAGCCCTGGATCTGGTCGGCGTGCAAGTCCATGATCAAGACGCGTTCGACGCCGGCTTCCTGCAGCATGTTGGCGACGACCTTGGCCGAGATCGCCACACGGGCCGAACGCGGGCGGCGGTCCTGGCGCGCGTAGCCGTAGTAGGGAATCGCGGCGGTGATACGGCCGGCCGATGCGCGCTTCAAGGCGTCGACGATCAGCATCAATTCCATCAGGTTGTCGTTGGTCGGCGCGCAAGTCGATTGCAGGACGAAAACATCCTTGCCGCGCACGTTTTCATTGATTTCGACGGCGACTTCGCCATCGGAGAATTTCGTGACGTTGGCCTTGCCGAGCGATAGGCCCAATTGCTTGACAACGCCGGCAGCGAGTTCAGGATTCGCATTTCCGGTGAAAACCATCATGTTGTCGAGTGCCATGGGAGCCCCTGGGTGCAGTCGTTAAAAGATCAATAAGTTTCAAGTGCCATAAAGGCTCAAAAGCCGCCAGTACCAGACTATGTTAACGTAGTCTCGTATTGACGGCTTTATTTGGTAGCCTATTGTTGGCTTCTTGCGACGTAACGTTTCTGCGCGCTACGCTTTTTTGCAATCAGGTATCGTCATCCGGGACGCATACCAAATTAAATGGCAGGGGAACAAGGATTCGAACCTTGGAATGCTGGAATCAAAATCCAGTGCCTTAACCAGCTTGGCGATTCCCCTACGCAACTTGCTGTTTGACGACTTTCTTGGTACTTCCTGCGTCAAACGAATTCTTGAATTTGCCCAACATCTATTGCAAATCCGCCATCGGGTGGCGCGCCAGCGCTTTCGCTTTCCACGCCTTCCAGTGTGAGGGCGATGACTGCAGCTTGCTTTGCATCTCACTTAATACGCGGTCAGCTTGCTCTTCGCTGACGACATCGCAAAATACGCATGCCCCCGATCCGGTCATCCTTGCCTGGCCAAACTGGCCCAGCCACTCCAAGGCTTCGGCAACCGGCGGAAACAGCTTGCATGCCACGGTTTGCAGATCGTTTTTCCCGAAGCCGATTGTGGCTGCGAGAAAGTCCGATATTATGACGGGCTTCGTATCTCTTGTCAAATCCGGCGCCGAAAAAATTGCTGCGGTCGGGACGCCGACGCCCGGTTCGAGCACGACATACCATGTTGCCGGTGTCGCCACAGCCTGCAGTTCCTCCCCCACGCCTTCAGCGAAGGCATTCGCTCCGAAGATGAAAAAAGGCACGTCGGCCCCCAATTGCAGGCCCAGCGTCATCAATTCAGGTCGTGTCAGCCCGGTTTGCCATAGATGATTCAAGGCCATCAGAGTGGTGGCCGCATCGGACGAGCCGCCGCCCAGGCCGCCGCCCAGAGGCAGGCGTTTGATGATGGCGACGTCGGCGCCGAATTGCCGGCCCGGAAAGCGTGCGGATGCGGCTTGCTGCAGCAGCTGCGCGGCGCGCACGATCAAATCGCTTGCTGCGGGCACGCCGGCTACATCGGTCGTGCGGCGGATTGCGCCGTCCATGCGCAGGTCGAAATGCAGGGTATCGCCGTGGTCGAGCAGCTGGAACACCGTTTGCAGCAGGTGATAGCCGTCGGGCCGGCGTCCGGTCACGTGCAGGAACAGGTTGAGCTTGGCCGGCGCCGGGCAGTCGTGCAGGGAAGTCCTCATTGCAGGGTCAATGCGGCTGCCAATTCGAGATCACCAGGCGCATCTGCACGCGGCCTGCGTATGAGGTATCGCGCTCGATGTCGATGCGCTTGGGAATGCTCGGGCCGCCCGCCGCGTTGTCTTGCCAGCTCAGGTATTGCAGGCGCCAGTCGTCGGCGGTGTTGATGGTGTCGGTCAGTTGCGCCGTGGCGCTGATGTGATGTCCCTTGTTGTCGGTCACCTGGCCCTGCATCCAGTTGCGCAGGTTCGATACCGGCAGCGGCCAGCCCAGCGTTTCGGCGACCAGCGCATCGACGTCGGCGGCGCTTTTCGGCGGCCGGTCGGCCTGGACCAGGGTGGCGCCCTGGGCATTGGCGGTGATCGTTGCCACCGTTTGCCCCAGCGGCGAGAGCAGGGTCACCACGGTCTGTTGCGGCGTCTGGCTCCATTCGAAATTGCCGCTGATCGACTGCGGCTTGCCGTTTTGTTCATATTGGGTGGTGAAGCGGCCGCCTATGTCGATCGATTCGCTGTAGGCCAGCGCCGGCCCCGCGGGGGCGGTCGGCGTGGTCTGGCAGCCGCCCAGGGCGATGAAGAACAAGACGGCGGCGAGGCGCAACGTATTGCGCAGCAAAGAGGTCATCATAGGGCTAGAGGCTGACGTGCAGGCGGGCCAACGTGCTCTTCAAGGCATCGTTGTCGGGGTCCTTGCTGCCGACTTCACGCCACAGCTTGTGGGCATCGGCTTTCTGTCCCTTGACCCAGAGCACCTCGCCCAGATGCACGGCGATCTCGGGATCGGGGCGGATCGAATAGGCGCGCCGCAGCAACTCTTCGGCTTCCTTCAGGCGGCCCAGGCGGAATTGCACCCAGCCCATGCTGTCGATGATGAAGGGATCGTCGGGCGCGAGCTTGAGCGCGGTTTGCACCAGCGTAAAGGCTTCGTCAAGGCGCATATTGCGCTCGGCAAAGGTATAGCCCAGCGCGTTGTAGGCTTGCTGATTGTCCGGCGTCAGCGCGATGATCTTGCGCAGCGTGGCTTCGCAGATGTCGAGCTGGTTGGTCTTCTCGGCATCCATCGCGTAGTCGTAGAGCAAATCCGTGTTGTCGGGGAAACGCTTGATGCCCTGCTCAAGCACGGTCATGGCCTGGGCCGCCTGGTTGGCTTCGCGCAGGATTTGCGCCTCGGCAGCGATGACCTGGATTTGCTGCGCCTTGTCTTCCGGCGCCAGCTCGGCCAGTACCTTGCGCGCACCGTCGACATTGCCCTTGCGCGCAAAAATCTCGGCACGGCGGATTTCGACGCCGACGTGGGCATCGGGCGCGTCGATCATGTCGAGCCAGTGCAGCGCCGCTTCGTAGTCCTTGCGCTCTTCGGCGATCTGCGACAGCAGTTGCAGCGCCGAGGTCGCATCGTGGTCTTCGCCGGGCCGGTTCGACAGGACTTCGATGAAGCTCGAGAGGTGGCGTTCGGCGGCCTTGTTGTCGTTGGTCTGGGCCTCGAGTATGCCCAGCATGTAGAGTACAGCCAGGTTTTCGGGGTCACCCTTCAAGAGCGTCAAGAGCTCATGTTCGGCTTCCTTGTAGCGCTTCTGCTCGACCAGGCCGCGTGCGTAGGCCACGCGCAACTCCTTGGCCGCGGGATGCGCCGCGATGAAATGGGACAGGAATTTCATGGCCGCTTCGCGATCGGGATTGACCTGGGCCAGGATCAGCGCGGCCTGTTGCGAATCGGGCTTGGACTTCAAGGCGATCTGCGCCTCTTCCTGCGCTTTTTGATTGTCGCCCTTGGCATAGGCGCCATAGGCCAGTGCGAGATGGGTCTCAATCAAGTCCGGATAAGGCGCGAGCACCGCCTGCAGCACGGTGAATGCGGCATCCTTGTCCTTGGCATGGGCCAGCAGGCGCTGGATCTGGAAGATCATGGTGCCGCGCGCGGCGGCCGGTTCCTCGCGCAGGCCGCGCTCGAATACCGATTGCGCTTCGTCGAGCTCGTCGGTCAGGACGACCGAATTGAGGTAATTCTGCATCGCCTCTTCGGAATGCGGCGCCAGCGCGCGCCACAGCTTGGCGGCATCCAGGGCGGCTTCCGGCTGGCGCGCCAGCCAGGCGAATTCAAATGAACGTTGCGCCAGGCGCGGGTCGTGCGTCTGGCGGGCCAGCGATTCCATGGTCCGAAAGGCGGATTCCCAATCGCCGCGCTGGAACGCGATTTCCGAGGCCAGGTAGAGATACATCAGATGGCCGGTCAAGGGCATCGCAGGCAGTCCGGATGCATCGCTTGCGACCGGCGCATCGCCGAATTCCTGCGCGGGCGCCGATTGGGCTGCGAGCGGGTTCTGGGTGATGTCGGGCGCGCTGGCCGGGTCCGAAGCGGGCGAACCGTGCATGCCTGCGCAGGCTGAGAGTAGCAGCGACAGCGTTACAATGGAAAAAGTGTTTTCCAAAACCTTTTTCAAGACCATTTCCTCAACCTGTTTCTGGCGAAATGCATAATGACCGATTCTACGCCCAACGCGGGGCGTACGGAGCGCCCGAGCGCGGGCGTGTTCCGGTAATTTGTACGATTTTGTAAATAATGCAGAAAATGAGCTGGAGTTGCCATGCCTGAATTGCCCGAGGTTGAAGTCACGCGCAGGGGCGTCGAGCCGCACCTGATGGCGCGCAAGGTGACCGGTGTCGCCTTGCGCCACACGGGCTTGCGCTGGCCCTTTCCAGCCGGGCTGGAGGAGATTTTGCGCGGCCGCGTGGTCAACAGCGTAGGGCGGCGGGGCAAATATCTGCTGGTCAATTTCGACCATGGCACCTTGATCATCCATCTCGGCATGTCGGGCCATTTGCGCGTGCTGCCCCTGGGAGTCGACGTCAAGAAACATGATCATTTCGACATGCTGCTGGGGCCTCAGTTGCTGCGCATGAACGACCCGCGCCGTTTTGGTGCGGTGCTCTGGCATGCCAATGAAGATGGCGACATAGGACAGCACCTGCTGCTGCGCGGATTGGGTGTCGAGCCGCTGGAAGACGGTTTTTCGGCGAAATTGCTATATCGTATGACGCGAAAGCGCAACATGGCGATCAAGCAAGTCTTGCTGGCCGGCGATATCGTCGTTGGCGTGGGGAATATCTATGCCTCGGAGGCGCTGTTTTGCGCCGGCATCAACCCCAAGCTGCCGGCGCACAGGATAGGCTTGGTGCGCTATGAAAAACTCGAGAAAGCCATTCGCATGATTTTGAGTGCGGCTATCGAACAGGGTGGCAGCACGCTGCGCGATTTCCTGGCCGTAAACGGCCAATCGGGTTATTTTCAGCAGAATTACTATGTCTATGACCGGGCCGGCCAGCCTTGCCGCATTTGCGGAGCGGAAATCCGGCAAATCAAGCAGGGACAACGCTCGACTTTTTACTGTGTAAATTGCCAAAAGTAAGCGCGAATGTTAGTGTTAGTATGTTAACGGCGTGAAACTGTTGGCGCGCCGTCTTGAGGATGAGGAAAAAGTGAGCAATCTGGTACAGAATTTCCAGGAATACAGCAACTGGCGCAGCGACGTCATGTCTGCGCTCGACCGTTATCGCCGCGAGGTGGCGACGGCCGATCTGGGAGATGCTGCCAGCGACCAGCGTTTTGCCCGCGCCATCGCGCGCCTGGTCGAGGACAAGCTCACGATTGCCTTCGTTGCCGAATTTTCACGCGGCAAGTCGGAGTTGATCAACGCGATCTTCTTTGCCGACTATGGCCAGCGCATTCTGCCTTCCTCAGCCGGCCGCACCACGATGTGCCCGACCGAATTGCTGTACGACGAAACATTTCCGCCTTCGATCCGCCTCCTCCCCATCGAGACGCGCGGCCAATCGCAGTCGACCACCGAATTCAAGGAACAGTTTGGCGCCTGGACCGTGCTGCCGCTCGACATCAATTCCGGCGATGGCATGCTCGAAGCGTTCAAGCAGGTCAGCCTGACCAAGCGCGTGCCGATCGACGAGGCGCGCCGGCTTGGCCTGTACAACGACGACGACCCGGATATTTCCCTCGCGGTCGACGAAAAGGGGCTGGTCGAAATCTCGCAATGGCGCCATGCGATCGTGAATTTCCCGCATCCTCTGCTGAAGCAGGGGTTGGTCATCGTCGATACGCCGGGCTTGAACGCCATCGGCACCGAGCCGGAATTGACGTTGAACCTGATTCCCAATGCGCATGCAGTGCTGTTCATCCTCGCGGCCGACACGGGCGTGACCAAGAGCGACATCGAAGTCTGGCGCCAGCACATCGGCGGCACGGGTGCGGCGCGCCTGGTGGTGTTGAACAAGATCGATTCGATGTGGGATGAATTGCGTTCCCCTGCGGAAGTCGAAGGCCAGATCCGGCAACAGGTGGCCAGCGTGGCGCATAACCTGAACCTGGCCGAAGACCTGGTGTTCCCGGTCTCGGCGCAAAAAGGCCTGGTGGCCAAGATCAACAGCGATCACTCGCTGCTCGACAAGAGCCGCCTGCCTGAATTGGAGACCGCACTGTCTTCGCAACTGATCCCAGCCAAGCAGCAGATCATCCGGCGCCAGTTGGCTGCCGAAATCGTCGAACTGACCGCGTCGAAGCAGAAGCTGCTCAATTCGCGCATGCGCAACGTGGTCGAGCAATTGGTGGAATTGAAGAGCCTGCGCGGCAAGAACAACAACATCGTCGAGCACATGATGAAGCGCATCGACATCGAGAAAAAGGAATTCGACGGCAGCCTCTTGAAGCTGCAGGGCACGCGCGCCGTCTTCACCAAACTCTCGAACGATGTGTTCACCAATCTCGGCATGAACATCCTGAAAGAAGAAATCCGCCGCGCGCGCGATACGATGAACGAGAGCAAGTTCTCGGCCGGCCTGCTTTCCGCTGTCAAAAACTTCTTTGGCGAGATTCAGGGCAACTTGCGCGCCTCGGGCCAGAAGACCGAGGAAATCACGGAAATGATGACCGTGATGTACCGCAAATTCTCCACCGAACACGGCCTTGCGCTGTCGACGCCGATGCCGTTCTCGCTCGAAAAATATCGCAAGGAAATTGCGATGATCGAGAGCATCTATCACAAGCAATTCGGCGCCACCACGCTGATGACGGCGCCCAAGGTGGTGCTGATGCAAAAGTTCTTCGATTCCATCGCCTCGCGCGTCAAGCAAAGCTTCCTGCAAGCCAATCGCGACGTCGAAGCCTGGTTGAAGGTGGTGATGGCACCGCTGGAGGCGCAAATCGCCGAGCATAAGGCGCAATTGAAGCGTCGACGCCAATCGATCGAGCGCATCCACATCGCCACCGAGAGTCTGGAAGAGAAGGTCACCGCGTTCGAGCAGATGCAGGCCGACCTGGAATTGCAGAGGAAGACCTTGCAGGCGCTGGAAGAAGAGCTGAAAAAAACCATCGGCACCAAGTTGAATCCCCTGCGCGTCGCTGCTTGAATGAGGCGGTAGCTTGAAGCGCGTTCAGCAGTCCGGGCCGGATGAAAATCTGGCCGATCCTACATTTTCCACCGACCTGATCGCCTGGCAAAAGCGCCACGGCCGGCACAGCCTGCCTTGGCAAAACACGCGCGACGCCTACCGCGTCTGGCTGTCGGAGATCATGCTACAGCAGACCCAGGTGTCGGCTGTCATTCCTTACTACCAGCGTTTTCTCGAGCGCTTTCCCGATTGCGCCAGCCTGGCCGCCGCCCCCAGCGAGGAGGTGATGTCGCTCTGGAGCGGGCTTGGCTACTACTCGCGCGCGCGCAACCTGCACCAATGCGCCAAGGACGTGATGGCGCGCCACGGGGGAAAATTTCCATCCGACCCGGGGCTGTTGGCTGAACTGCCCGGCATAGGCCGCTCCACCGCCGCTGCGATCGCGGCATTTTCCTATGGCGCACGCGCCGCCATCATGGACGGCAACGTCAAGCGCGTGTTCGCGCGCGTGTTCGCCGTCGATGGCTTCCCCGGCGACAAGGCGGTGGAAAACGCCATGTGGCTGCGCGCCGAAGCGCTGTTGCCGGAACATGACCTCGAAGCCTATACGCAAGGCTTGATGGACCTGGGCGCCACGGTCTGCACGCGCAGCAAGCCCAATTGTGCGGCTTGCCCGTTTGCCGCGCGCTGCCTGGCGCGGCAGCAAGGCAGGACCGGGGAATTGCCGGTGAAAAAAGCAAAGAAGGCCGTGCCGGAGAAGAGTACAGCGATGCTGGTGCTGGTCCATCGTAACCAGGTCTTGCTGGAACAGCGTCCGTCGCACGGTATCTGGGGCGGTTTGTTGTCCCTGCCTGAACTCGACGTGCCGGACGAAACCTTCATCGCCCGCTTGCAGCAAGCCGCGGGGGGGTATGGCGAATCCGATGGCTATTCGGCGCTGACGCCGTTTTCGCATGGCTTCACCCATTTCAAGCTGCACATCGCGCCGTATCGCGTCGATCTGACGCGGCGGCACCAACAGGCGGGCGAGGCCAACATGGTCTGGTTCGATGTGGAGAAGCTGGCCGATGCGCCGCTGCCGGCGCCGGTCAAGAAATTGCTGTTGGCAATCTTTACAAGCGGCGGATTGTTCTAAATGATCTTGTGCTGCTGCAGGTATTGATGCACCACCGACAGGCGGCTTTCGGCATCTTCCAGCTCCAGCAGTTTTTGCCTTGCCTTCAGCGGAATCGGCAAAATCTCGCACCAGCGGTTGGCGACCCAGCCGGCTTCATCGAGGCGCGCCGGATCGGCGAACGGACTGTCGAAATCGCTGCCCTGTTCGGCGCGGCCACGGGCGTTGATTTCGTCCATGATGATCTTGAGTGCCTTGGCGCAGATCAGGTGAGCGCTCGATACCGGCGGTTGTTCGTCCGGCGCCAGCATGTCGACGCGCGCCTCGAGCCGTTTGTCGTCGAGCACGCGCGTCTCCAGGATGCGAAAGCGCGTGCCGCCCTCGGTGCGCAATAGCAGCACGCCGAGGTTTTCCATGTCCCATTCCTTGATGTAGGCCAGCGTGCCGACGTCTTCGGGTTCGGCTACGGCCCCGACTTCGGAACCCGACTTGATCAGCACGACGCCGAAAGGCGATTCCCTTTTCATGCAATCGCGCACCATGTCGGTATAGCGCGTCTCGAATACTTTTAAGGGCAGTACACCTTGCGGGAACAGCACGGCATTCAAGGGGAACAGTGGCAGCCAGGTATCGTTAGCAATCATCGTGGAAAAATTTAATTCAGTTCTCGGTGGCGCAGGATCACGCGTTCGCTGGCACCGAAATGCATGGCCAGTTGCTCGGCGACATAGACCGAGCGATGCTGGCCGCCGGTGCAGCCGATGGCGACGGTGAGGTAGCTGCGATTATCGTTCTTGAACGACGGCAGCCACTTTTCGATGAAGCCGCGGATATCGGCGATCAGCTCCGCCACATTGTCTTGCGCCTTCAGGAAGGCTTGCACCGGTGCGTCGCGCCCGGTCAGTGGGCGCAGCGCGGCATCGTAAAACGGATTGGGCAAAACGCGCACGTCGAATACCAGGTCGGCATCGAGCGGCACGCCGAACTTGAAGGCGAAGGACTCGAACAGCAGCGTCAGCGGCGTGTAGGTGGTCTCGACCAGTTCCTTGATCCAGGCGCGCAGCTTGTTGGCCGAGAGACCCGAGGTATCGATCACGTGGCCGATGCCTTCGATGGCAGACATCATGTCGCGTTCGCGCAGGATGCATTCGAGCAGTGTGGGCGCGTCGGATTGGCTCTGGTCCGAGCGCAGGCGGTGCAAGCCATGGGATAGCGGATGGCTGCGTCGCGTCTCGGAAAAGCGCGCTACCAGCGATTCGGTTTTGGCGGTCAGAAACAGCACCTTGACGTCGTGGCCTTCCTGCTTCAGCAGCGCGATGTCGGCAGGCAGGCCCGCGAGCGAACTGGCACTGCGCGCATCCATGGCGACGGCGAGCGTATCGGCGCCTTCCTCGATGCGCGTGGCGACCAGCGCACGCAACAGGCTGGGCGGCAGGTTGTCGACGCAGAAATAACCGGCGTCTTCGAGGGCGTTCAGGCCGACCGACTTGCCCGAGCCGGAGATGCCGGTGATGATGATGATGCGCATGGACGGATGATAACGCTAATCGCTGTTAGTCACTGCCCATCGCCTTCTGCTGGCGCTCCATGAATTCCTTGAGCGTGTCGATGCCGCGCAATTGCAGGATGGTGTTGCGCACCGCGGCTTCGAGCAACACGGCCAGGTTGCGGCCTGCTTCGACGGGGATGACGACCTTGCGTATCGGCAGGCCCAGCACTTCTTCGGCTTGCGAATGTAGCGGCAGCCGTTCGTAGTTTTCTTCGAGCGTGCTGCGCCGAACCAGGTGCACGATGAGCTTCAGGCGCATCTTGCGCCGCACCGCGGTCTCGCCGAAGATGGCGCGGATGTCCAACAGGCCCAGGCCGCGCACTTCGAGCAGGTTTTGCAACAGCGGCGGGCAGCGGCCTTCGATCATGTTGGGTGCGATACGCGCGAACTCGACGGCGTCGTCGGCCACCAGGCCGTGGTTGCGCGAGATCAGTTCCAGGCCCAGTTCGCTCTTGCCCAGGCCCGATTCGCCGGTGATCAGGACGCCCACGCCCAGCACGTCCATGAACACGCCATGCATGGTGATGCGCTGCGCGAGTTTCTTCGACAGGTACACGCGCAGATAGTCGATCACCTGCGCCGCCGGCAGCGGCGTGGAAAACAGCGGGATATTCTTTTCGTCGCAGATCTCTAAGATGTAGGCCGGCGTCTCCAGTCCCTGCGCGATGATGAAGGCGGGTGGCTGGCCGGCTACCAGTTCGGCGGTCTGGTGCGCGCGCGAGACGCTCGAAATGCGTTGGTAGTATTCGGTTTCCTGGTGGCCGAACACCTGGATGCGGCCCGGGTGGATCAGGTTCAGGTGGCCGACCTGGTCGGCTGCCGACGTGGCGTCGCCCGATATCAGCCGCTCGCCGCCGGGGAAGCCGGCAAACCAGCCCAATTGCAGGGCGTCGCGGTTATCGTCGTACAGTTGTTGTATGGTCAGCGGCGTCGACAATGGCATGGCTGGTCTCGGTAACAGGGAACCGGCGCAATAATTGACGCCGCGAACGGCAGCATACCTTAGAACTCAATCCAGAAACAGGGGGAAACCTTATGCGGTCAGGCGATGCTTTGGAGCGACGGCGTCCAGGTGATCAGGCGCGCGTGGGCGGTGGCGGCATCCGAGGCTTCGGACAGGGCATGGCGGAAGCCCTCGTCGGAAAACATCTCGGCGATTTCGGAGAGGATTTCCAGATGCTGTTGCGTTACGTGGTCGGGGATCAGCAGGAACACCAGCAAATTGACCGGCTCGCCATCGGGCGATTCAAACGGAATCGGCTCAGCCAGGCGCACGAAGGCGGCCAGAGGCGCCTTCAAGCCCTTGATGCGGCCATGCGGCACGGCCACGCCGTGGCCCAGGCCGGTCGAGCCCAGCCGCTCGCGCGCGAACAGGTTGTCCGACACGGTGGAACGGGCGATCCCGCAGTTGTTCTCGAATAACAGTCCGGCTTGCTCGAACGCGCGTTTCTTGCTCGATACGTCCAGATCAAGCGTCACGTTTTCGAGAGCGAGTATCTGACTGAAGTGATTCATGATGCAATGCACAAATGAAATTTCCACCGAATTATAGGCTCATTTTCTGCCTTCCGATACCGAAAAGCAAAAGGTATTGCTCGTGGTTTTCCTTATTTAACAAATTGTCATCAAGGAATCGATAGACCACTTATTGCGCCGGTAGTTGCGCCTGGCGTAATGTTTCTTACTGACGGGCACTGCGTATGTTGCCGGGTGGCTTGCCTGTGGAGAAATTGCTGCGCCACGGGTTGATGTCGAGCCCGCCCCGGCGCGTATAGCGTGCATACACGGCCAGCCTTTGCGGTTTGCAGTGGGCCAGGATGTCGACGAAGATGCGCTCGACGCATTGCTCATGGAATTCGTTGTGCTCGCGAAAGCCGATCAGGTAGCGCAGCAAGCCTTCCTGGTCGATCTGGGCGCCGGCGTAGCGGATCTGCACGCTGCCCCAGTCGGGCTGGCCGGTGACGAGGCAGTTCGACTTCAAGAGGTGCGACACCAGCGTTTCTTCCACCGCCGCCTCGGCGAAATTGGCCGTGAGCAGGCTGGGGTTGGGCGCGTAGTCGTCGACCTCGATGTCGAGCCGGTCGAGCAGCAGGCCGTCGAGTTCGCCCATGTGAAATTTGCCGAAATCCTCGGGCAGCGTCAGGCTCACCTGCACGGGAGAACCGAAACCGGCCGAAAGATCGGCGCGCAGCAATTCGAGCAGGGCTTCCTTGCCGGCCAAGCGCGTCTGGTTGAACGAATTCAAATAAAGCTTGAATGACTTCGATTCGATGATGTTGGGCGAATCGGCCGGCACCGTCACGGTGGCAATCGCCACTTGCGGCTTGCCGCGCAGGTTGAGCCACGAGACTTCGTAGGCATTCCAGATGTCGACGCCGTAGAACGGCAGCGTGCCTGCAATGCCCAACTCGTCGCGCTTGCCCTGGCGCGCGATGGGGAACAGCAGGCTCGGTTCGTATTGCGTGATGTAGGCGGAATGTTTGCCCAGGGGGGAATCGTCGGGCGAAAGTGGCGTGTTCATATCAGGCCTTCAACTTGAAGGGATTGAAATTGGTGTCGCGGTCATAATAATCTTCCTGCTCGACGCGCTTCAAGAATGCCACGACGCGGTAGGTCAGCGGCGTCATGACGAATTCCCAGCCCGATTTGAGGCAATACTGCGTGACGGCGACCACCAGGACTTGCTCGTCGGGCCAGATGCCGTAGAAGGCGATGACGTAGAACAGCGAGGAATCGACCAGTTCACCGCATAGCGTGGAGCCGATGATGCGGCTCCACAGATGGCGGCCGGAGGTTGCGATCTTCATCTTGGCCATGACGTAGCTGTTGGCAAAGCTGCCGCACCAGAACGCGATCATCGAGCCGGCCACGATGCGCGGCGTGTTGCCGAACACGGCCTGCAGGTGCACCTGATAATCGGTATTGAAGGAATTGGCTGCCGGCGTCAATGCCAGCACCACGATCGACATCACGGCGGCAAAGATCAGCGCGGCGAAGCCGGCCCAGATCACGCGCCGGTCTCTTCCATAGCCATACACTTCGGTCAGGATGTCGCCGAAGATGTAGGACACGGGGAAGAACAGGATGCCTGCGCCGAAGGTGACGGTCGTGCCAATGGGCAGCGTCACCTGCGCCGCCTTGGCCGCACCGATCAGGTTGGAACACAGCAGAACGGCGACGAAGGCCGCCATGACGAAGTCATAGTATTTGTATTGCCCGATGGGGCGGACTTGCTGGGTCATGACGGCTTGCTCCGGTTACAGGAACAGCTTGTAGGCCGGGTTCTCGCTCTCGTCCCAATAGCGGTAGCCCAGGGTGGCGAGAAATTCGCGGAAGGCTTTCATTTCCTTCTTCGGCACCTGCAGGCCGACCAGGATGCGGCCCACGTCGCCGCCCTGGTTGCGGTAGTGGAACAGGCTGATGTTCCAGTTCGGCGCCATGCTGTCGAGGAAGCGCATCAGGGCGCCGGGCCGCTCGGGGAATTCGAAGCGGTACAGCAACTCGTCCTTGGCCAGGTCGCTCTTGCCGCCGACCAGGTGGCGGATGTGCAGCTTGGCCAGTTCGTCGTGCGTCAGGTCGAGCGTCTTGAAACCGTGCTTGTCGAAGTTGCGGCTGATCTTGCCCGATTCGTCGCGGCTGCCGATCTGCACGCCGACGAAGATGTGGGCCGCGTCGGCGCCGCTGATGCGGTAATTGAATTCGGTCACGTTGCGCGGGCCGACCAGTTCGCAAAAGCGCTTGAAGCTGCCGCGCGCTTCGGGAATCGTCACGGCGAACACGGCTTCGCGCGCCTCGCCGACCTCGGCGCGCTCGGCGACGAAGCGCAGGCGGTCGAAGTTCATGTTGGCGCCGCTGGTGATGGTGACGAGCGTTTCGCCCTTGACCGGCTTCTTTGCCGCCTTGCACTGTTCGATGTAAGCCTTGGCGCCGGCCACGGCCAGCGCACCGGAAGGCTCGAGGATGCTGCGCGTTTCCGTGAACACGTCCTTGATCGCGGCAGAGACGGCGTCGGTATCGACCAAGATGAAGTCGTCGACATAGAGCCTGGTCAGACGGAAGGTTTCCTCACCCGCCAGCTTGACGGCGGTGCCGTCGCAGAACAGGCCGACGTCGCTCAAGGTGACGCGCCGTCCGGCTTTCACGCTTTTGACCATGGCGTCGGAGTCGGTGGTCTGGACGCCGATCACCTTGATGTCGGGACGCACGGCCTTGACGTAAGCGGCCACGCCGGAAATCAAGCCGCCGCCGCCGATGGGCACGAAGATCGCGTGGATGGCTCCCTGGTGCTGGCGCAGGATTTCCATGCCCACCGTGCCTTGGCCGGCGATGACGTAAGGGTCGTCGAACGGGTGGACGAAGGTGAGTTTGAGCTTCTTTTCCAGAGCGAGCGCGTGGCTGTAGGCGTCGGAATACGAATCGCCGAACAAGACCGCTTCGCCGCCATGGGACTTGACCGCTTCGACCTTGACCGAGGGCGTGGTGGTCGGCATGACGATGACCGCGCGGCAGCCCAGGCGCTTGGCCGACAGCGCCACGCCCTGCGCATGGTTGCCGGCCGAGGCGCAGATCACGCCGCGCTTCAACTGGGCCGGGGTGAGGTGCGCCATCTTGTTGTAGGCGCCCCGCAGCTTGAAACTGAACACGCTTTGCATGTCTTCGCGCTTGAGATAAATTCGGTTATCCATGCGCGCGGACAGCGCAGGGGCGAAATCGAGCGGCGATTCGATGGCGACGTCGTAGACGCGGGCGGTCAGTATTTTCTGCAGGTAGTCTGTGGTCATAAGGGTAAAGTGCTGCCGGGTTCTCTCTGTTACAAAGGGACGGCCGGTCATTATAAAGGAGCAAAAGGGGGCGCCGGTGCGGGCAGGCCAATTTAGGTCATTTGATCGCGATACCATACCTTATGCGTGAAAAAACAAGAAAATCACGCAAAATTTGCCGTTTCCCAAAAAAATGGCTGGACAAATTGCAGGGAAAGTCGCATCGAGCCGGCCGACAATTTGCCTATTTTTGCCGTGCAGATTGTAAGGCGCATGGGGCAATAGGGGCGCGTGGTGCATTGCAATAGGCTAGAATGATCCTTTAAGCACCGACCAACCAAGCACCCGATGAACGCTCCGGCACAACTTCACACCCTCTTGTCGGACGCAGCGCCCAACGCTGCGGCCACCCGTCTGCGAGAAATTCCGTACAACTATACGTCCTTCTCCGACCGTGAAATCGTGATTCGTTTGCTGGGCGAGGAATCCTGGCGCTTGCTTGACCAATTGCGTAGCGCGCGCCAGACCGGCCGTTCGGCGCGCATGCTCTATGAAGTGCTCGGCGATATCTGGGTCGTGCTGCGTAATCCTTATCTGCAGGACGACATGCTGGACAACCCGAAGCGGCGCCAGGCATTGATCGATGCGCTGAATCATCGCCTGACCGAGGTGGACAAACGCAGAGCAAACGATGCGCGCGAGGAAAGCGGGGCAGAGTCCGCCACGCGCAGCGCCAGCGTCGAAGCGCTGTTGCGCGAAGCGCGCCGCGCCGTGGCCGATTTCGGCGAGGAATTCCGCCGCACCTGGGACTTGCGCAAGCGCGCCAATCGTGTGCTGGGACGCTACACGGCCAAGGACAACATCAAGTTCGACGGTCTTTCGCGCGTGTCGCACGTGACCGATGCGACCGACTGGCGCGTCGAATATCCTTTCGTGGTGCTGACGCCCGATGGCGAAGACGAAATGGCCGGCTTGGTCAAAGGCTGTATCGAACTCGGCCTGACCATCATCCCGCGCGGCGGCGGCACCGGCTACACGGGCGGCGCGATTCCCCTGACGCCGATGTCGGCCGTCATCAATACCGAAAAGCTCGAACAGCTCGGTGCGGTCGAGATGACCGTGCTGCCCGGACTGGCGCGCGAATACGCCACGATTTATTCCGGCGCCGGCGTCGTCACCAAGCGTGTTTCCGATGCGGCCGAGAAGGCCGGCTTCGTGTTTGCGGTCGATCCGACTTCGGCCGAGGCTTCGTGTATCGGCGGCAATATCGCCATGAATGCCGGCGGCAAGAAAGCTGTACTGTGGGGCACCGCGCTCGACAATCTCGCCAGCTGGCGCATGGTCGATCCGAACGGCGATTGGCTCGAAGTGACGCGGCTCGATCACAACCTCGGCAAGATTCATGACGCCGCCTTGGCGCGCTTCAAGCTCGAATGGTCGCATCCTGCCGAAAAGGGTAAAGCCGGTGAAGTGTTCAAGACCGAGACGCTGGAAATCCCCGGCAGCCTGTTCCGCAAGAAGGGCCTGGGCAAGGACGTCACCGACAAATTCCTGGCCGGCCTGCCCGGCATCCAGAAGGAAGGTTGCGACGGTTTGATCACTTCGTCGCGCTGGATGCTGCATAAGATGCCCAAGCACACGCGCACGGTCTGCCTCGAATTTTTCGGCCAGGCGCGCGATGCGATTCCATCGATCGTCGAGATCAAGAATTATCTCGATAGCGAAACGAAAAAGGGCGGCGCCATCCTGGCCGGCCTGGAGCACCTGGACGAGCGCTACCTGCGCGCGGTCGGCTATACCACCAAGTCCAAGCGCGGCGTGCTGCCCAAGATGGCCCTGTTCGGCGATATCGTCGGCGACGACGAGACGGCTGTGGCGCAGGCGGCGTCGGAAGTCGTGCGTATGGCCAACAAGCACGTGGGCGAAGGCTTCATTGCCGTCTCGCCCGAGACGCGCAAGAAATTCTGGCTCGACCGGGCCCGCACGGCGGCGATTTCCAAGCACACCAATGCCTTCAAGATCAATGAAGACGTGGTGATTCCGCTGGACCGCATGGGCGAATATACCGACGGCATCGAGCGCATCAATATCGAATTGTCGATCCAGAACAAGCTCAAATTGCTCGATGAGCTGGCTGTCTTCTTCGCGCGCGGCAACCTGCCGCTGGGCAAGAGCGAAGACGCCGATGGCGACGATATCCCGGCCGCCGAATTGCTGGAAGACCGTGTCAACCAGGCCGAGCAGCTCGTGGCGGAAACGCGCGCGCGCTGGGCTTATCTGCTGGCGCATCTCGATACGCGCATAGCCGATGCGCGGGACGATCTGACCAAGCTGGGCCTGGCCAGGCTTGACGCTGCGTTCGACGAACGCTTGAAGCTGCAGCCTGACGCCACGCTGTTTCACGTCGCGCAAGACCGCACGATACGCGTGTCGTGGAAAGCTGAAATCCGCGCCCAATTGCGCCAGGTTTTCGGCGGTTCGGCCTTCAAGCCCATTCTTGACGAAACGCTGGCGATCCACAAGCGCGTCTTGCGCAGCCGCGTGTTCGTGGCCCTGCACATGCATGCCGGCGACGGCAACGTGCATACCAACATTCCGGTCAATTCCGACGACTACCAGATGCTGCAGGTGGCGCATACCGCCGTGGCGCGCATCATGGTGCTGGCGCGTTCGCTCGACGGCGTGATCTCTGGCGAGCACGGCATCGGGATCACCAAGCTCGAATTCCTGACCGAAGAAGAGATCGGCTCGTTTCGCGCCTACAAGGAACGCATCGATCCCGAAGGGCGTTTCAACAAGGGCAAGCTGTTGAATCTGCCCGGCATGCATGCCGATTTGCGCAATGCCTATACGCCATCGTTCGGCTTGATGGGACACGAATCGCTGATCATGCAGCGAAGCGACATCGGCGCGATCACCAACAGCGTCAAGGATTGTCTGCGTTGCGGCAAGTGCAAGCCGGTGTGCGCCACCCACGTGCCGCGCGCCAATCTGCTGTATTCGCCGCGCAACAAGATCCTGGCGACTTCGCTCTTGGTCGAGGCCTTCCTTTATGAAGAGCAGACGCGGCGCGGCATCTCGGTCCGCCATTGGGAAGAGTTCGAGGGCGTGGCCGACCACTGCACGGTGTGCCACAAGTGCCTGACGCCTTGCCCGGTCGATATCGACTTCGGCGACGTGTCGATGAACATGCGCAACCTGTTGCGCAAGATGGGCAAGAAGTCGTTCAATCCTGGCACCGCGGCGTCCATGTTCTTCCTGAATGCCAAAGATCCGGCGACCGTCAACGCTGCGCGCAAGGTGATTTTCGGCGTCGGCGTCAAGGCGCAGCGCTTTGCGCACGATCTGTTCAAGGTGGCAGCGAAGAAGCAGACCAAGGCGCCGCCGGCGACGGTGAACAAGCCGCCGCTCAAGGAGCAGGTGATCCACTTCATCAACAAGAAGATGCCGGGCAACCTGCCGAAGAAGACGGCGCGCGGCCTGCTTGAGATCGAAGACGACAAGATCATTCCCATCATCCGCGACCCGAAAAAGACCACGGCCGATACCGAAGCGGTGTTCTATTTCCCCGGCTGCGGCTCGGAACGGCTGTTCTCGCAAGTCGGTCTTGCTACGCAGGCGATGCTGTGGGAAGCGGGCGTGCAGACGGTGCTGCCGCCCGGGTATCTCTGCTGCGGCTATCCGCAGCGCGGTTCGGGTGATTTCGACAAGGCCGAACAGATCATCACCGACAACCGCGTGCTGTTCCACCGCATGGCCAATACGCTCAACTACCTCGACATCAAGACCGTGGTGGTATCGTGCGGCACCTGTTACGACCAGTTGCAGGGTTACGAGTTCGAGAAGATATTCCCCGGCTGCCGCATCGTCGATATTCACGAATTCCTGATGGAAAAGAACCTCAAGCTCGAGGGTGTCAGCGGCGTGCGCTACATGTATCACGATCCCTGCCACAGCCCGATGAAGCTGCAGGACCCCTTGAAAACGGTCAATAGCCTGATCACGACGGTCGACAAGCAAAAGATCGAGAAAAGCGACCGCTGCTGCGGTGAAGCCGGCACGCTGGCCGTGGCGCGGCCCGACATTTCGACCCAGGTCCGCTTCCGCAAGGAAGAAGAGCTGGAAAAGGGCGCCGCCAAGCTGCGCAGCGACGGCTTCGACGGCGAGGTCAAGATACTCACGTCGTGCCCGGCC